>Ga0209628_10001351_pt1 | contig 15791 bp, 16 predicted proteins | sample TergutCu122P4_FD_187285 | JGI IMG/M metagenome (GOLD analysis project Ga0209628, IMG submission 187285) | Cubitermes ugandensis P4 segment gut microbial communities from Kakamega Forest, Kenya - Cu122 P4 (SPAdes) (version 2) | ecosystem: Host-associated > Arthropoda: Insects > Digestive system...
TAAGTGAAGATTATGGCGGCCTTGTAGTATTATTTGACACTGAAAATTCAGCAATCGCAAAAACTATGAGTGTAAAAGAACAAGGACGTTATGCTTTAAAAGTCCGTTAAATAAACAATAGGACAACTCATAACAACTTTTTTTAACTATTTTCGTCAGAAAGACTACCATGTCAGTCATTTACACTATTACACCTAAACTTAGAGTTAAATTCAAAGAACCATTTGGCATTCTGGTTAAAGGCTCATTTGAACAAACTATGGCAAAAATGCAGGAAATCAAAACCCAAAAGCCGCCAAAAATCATTGCAGTAGGTGATGTTGTTACAAAAAATTTACAGATCTACAAGATACCTTTTGATTTAGCCATCATAGACAACCAGTGTATGCGTAAAAAAATTCAACCCACCACATACACCTCAAACATCGTCAAAGTGAAAAATCCACAAGGAACTATAACTAAAGAAGCCATTGAAGTAATAAAAACATCACTAGAAAATAATGAACCAACGCACATAGTTGTAGAGGGAGAAGAAGACTTGCTCGTAATTGCCGCGGTGTTATATGCGCCTGAAAATTCTATAGTAGTGTATGGACAACCATATGAAGGCATAGTTTTGGTTAAAGTTTCGCCTGAAAAGAAAACAGAAGCGTCTGAATTCCTAAAAGCGATGAAAAAATGTTCGAAAAGCTAAATAAGAAGAATACCGTAAGAGTTCAGGACTTGAGTCAAGTGAATATCCATGGAAATTAAAATCGTATCGACTAAAGAGAATCCTCTTCTTAAAAGAAAAGAAGTAGGCTTCACAATTACACAAGGTCTAAAAGAGAAGACCCCGAACAGACTTGATGCTAAAAGAGCAGTTGCTAACGCAGTGCAAGTTAAAGAGAGTTTTGTCTACATCAAATGTATGGAAACTTTAACGGGAACAAACATTACAAATGGTTCAGCTAACGTTTATCAAAGTGTTGAACAAGCTCAAGTTGTAGAACCAGAGCATATCAAGAAAAGAAATAACCCTGAAAAACCTAAAGAAGAGGCGTAAGTATAATGCCAAAACCAGAAGCAACAAAAACTGAAAACAAATCAAAAGGAAAAGTGAAAAAGAAAGCAGACGGCGTTAGTACCATGTACAAAGTTGAAGGTAACAAAGTTTCCCGCACACGACCAACTTGTGAACGTTGTGGACCAGGATACTTTATGGCAGACCACAATTCCAGATATACTTGTGGACATTGTGGCTTTACACGGTATAAACAAAAGTAATTTTTAATAAACAGTTTTAAATCTTTCAACGCACTATTTCTTTTTTGACCCATCATGCTTAAAGTAAACGTAGTTATATCAAACATCACAGCTGAACGATATTGGGATATCCGCAAACCAATTCCACCAATTCAAATTAACACGAACATAAATGTTATAGGCATGGAAAAAAAACAAGATGAAACACTGGAAGTCCCATATGTACTTTCAATAGCATATAATCCATCCATTGCGCAGATAAGCATTAAAGGCAATGCTTATGTAATTGGTGAAAAAAACGAAATCGATAAAATACTCAAAGATTTCGAACAGAAAAAACCACCAACACAAATAATCATCCAACAGATATCAAACGTAGTTTTTATTGAGTCAGTATCAATTTCAAGAACACTCAATATTCCACCACCTATCCCATTACCACAAATTCCAGAAACAGGTACAAAACCACCAAATATAAAACCACAAGGCCGAGACTACAGCCTCTAAATATCCACAATCTTACTTTTTTAAGTTAAAACAAATTCCTAAATTCCCGCGTTTTTGGGCACTACAGGTAAAAGTATTCATTTGTTTCTTAATTTTCAGCGTTTAATTAAAAAACAACCTGTTTCCACGTTTTTTCACAATACGTCCGTAGTACCCAATTGGGCACTACAACAATACAATGACCCCATTACAAAAAATCAATATTTACGCGTTTTTTTACAATTAGACACCAATTTACAGAATTCAAAAAAGTTATCAACGACGTAGTGCTCAACATTCCGGGAATTTAGGAAATTAAACGAACAAAATTTTTTAAAACTTAAATCAACAACTAAAAACACCAGTAACCATCAATAAGTAACCAATACAACATTTCGCAGATATTAAGGAAGTATTAGGAAATAAACTGTACGTCACATGCATTAGTGGTGAATAGTGGATACTTTCATCAATTTTTTCATTGGGCAAATTTATTTAAGGTTATTTCCAAACAGTTCCTAACATGACAGGTCCATATTTTTGATTAAACAAGAATCACAATTTAACATGAATATTTAGTCTAATAATAGCAGGTATAGAATATTTAGAGAGTAAAAACGAAAAAGAAAGGAAGTAGACGGTTTACTTTAGAGGTACATACATTGATGAACGTGATGCACCGATACCGGGAGTTCCGTGTCTAACTGGTTTGTTAGTTATAGCGAACTCACCAAGGTAATGACCGATCATTTCGGGTTTGATATCTACTGCAACGAATTCTTTACCATTGTGTACCGCAACTTTTACACCCACCATTTCTGGGAGGATAATTAAATCGCGTACATGTGTTTTAAGATTCGTTTCTTTCCCTTGTTTTTGTTGTTCTTTTGCATCACGTAACTTTTCTAGTAATACACGTTGTTCAGGTGTTAATCCACGTTGTAGACTTCTTCTTTGCCTTGATGGAAGCAAGGTAATGAATTCGTCCATAGACATACCTTCAATACTTTGAAGGTTGTGTCCACGGTAGCTAAATTCTTTTAGAGGCATTTTTCATCTAATCCTTTAATTTTTATCTTATTGCACGTTTCTTTTTCTGTCCGGGTCCTCTTGCAGCGATTAAACCAACTTTCTGTCCTGGAGGTGCACCATGTGAAGTTGTTGTTGTTCTGCGTGCGCTACGCTTACTGCTACCATAGGGGTGAACAGCTGGAACCATTTTGCGACCGCTAGTTCTTGGATACTTGTGACCTTTAGCTTTCATTAAATGGAATTTTTCACCTGCTTTAAGGAAAGGCTTTTCCATTCTTCCAGAAGCTGCAACGACACCAATAGTTGCCATACAAAAGTTGTCAATGTATCTTGTGCGACCGGATGGTAATCGAATCATGGTACCTTGCGGTGTATGACCAACAACAGTTGCATAAGCACCTGATGAACGAACCATTTTACCGCCGTCACCTGGACGGAGTTCAAGGTTGCAGACTAAAGTTCCTTCTGTAATTTTTCCAAGAGGCATAATGTTACCAATTTCAACAGACGCATTACCACCGAGATTAATTTGTTGACCGATAAAGACACCTTCTGGAACAATACTATAACAATTTAGACCGTTTTCAAATGTGATTTGTGACAATGGCGAACCACGTCCTGGATCATGAACCAGTTCATTAATTGTTCCGCTTATTACAAAGTCGTAAACTTCTTTGGGCGACTTAACAAATGGATATTTTGCAGGGGCAACACGTTTGTGAGTTGAAGCTCGGAAGTTTTGCCCACCGCGTCCACGCCGTTGTACACGAATACGTTTTCCCATAAATCATGCCTCGATAATTTTAGAGTATTCCTAGCTTAATTGCTACATCTGATGCTCTGAAGTCTTCAGTAAGTTTCACGTAGGCTTTCTTTAAACCTTGATTGGTGATTTGCAAATTAACTTTGCTAACTTTAACCTCATAAAGCTCTTCAACAGCCTTCTTGATATCAGCTTTTCCAGCTTTCAAGTTGACGATGAAAATTAGTTTGTTATCTTTTTCCACCATAACACTTGCTGACTCAGTCATAAGTGGATAAGAAATTATTTCGTTATTATCCATTACGCGTTTTCTCCATATAATGCATTAAGTTGTTCAATAGCGCCATTTGTCCAAACAGTCAATCTTCCTGGATGCGTTCCTGGGGCTAACATTTCAGTGTTTAAGTTTAAAACAGTTGTTACTTGAACACCTGGAATGTTACTTGCAGCAGTAACAAGATTTACGCCGTCACATACCACAATAAGCGGCCCAACAGCTTGCTTCATTTTACGGCCACGAAACTTGCCTTTTCCTGCACGAATACCACGACTATCGCGTACACGTGTAATATCGCCGTCGATACCTAAACTTGCAAAGACTGCTTCAACGTCTTTTGCACGAGTCAAGTTTTCAATTGCATCATCAATTATTAATGGAATCTGAACAATCTTTTCAACTGCATGACCACGCTTCGCAACGACTTCTTTTTGTGCAGTTGCCGCTATAGCAGAAGTTAATGCAAGTTTTGCCTCTTTCTTTGGGATATTTTTAACAATTTTCTTTTCAGCCTTTGGTGGATGAGGTTGTCTTCCGCCAACGGTACTTGGTGCAAAAGCGGCTCGTCCACTACCGCCTTTTATGCGGGGAACTCTTGCTATACCCATACCAGTTCCACGTGACTCAGCTGATGTGCGTTTTCCAGCCATTGGGTCTCGACCTTGTGGCTGAAGACGGTTTGATTGGATAGCTAACACTGCACGTTTAATCACATCAGGTCTTACTGGTGTAGAAAAGACCTGAGGAAGGGTGATTTGTCCAGTTGCTTTACCTTGTAAATCGAAAATTTCTACTGTTTTTTCTGCCATTGCTTTTCACCTTATTTTCCTTGTGGAGATTCTGTTGAGATATATGTCACTTGTGGTGGTGCTTCAGGGGCTTCTGTTGGTGGGCGAGCAGGGACACGTAAACGTAATTGACGCTTTTCTGGTCCTGGAACGCTACCGTCGATTAAGACATATGACCCTTTGATTTCTCCGTAGCGGATGAAACCCCCTTTAACGGTTGCTTCTTTGCCATTTTTACCGATTTTCATGATACGTTTGTTGAATTCTAAACGTTGATGGTAACCCATCTGACCGGCTCTTGCAACTGAATACATGAGATGGTGAGGATTCCATGGACCCAAAGTGGCAATTCCACGCTTGGTTTTACGGCCTTTATGTTGAAGCTTAGTTACACCCCAACGTTTTACTGGACCTTGGTAACCTTTACCTACTGTTATACCTGCAATATCGATATATTGACCTTCTTTAAAGACTTCTTCAAGAGTTATTGTTTTACCTAAAAGTTGTTTTACATACTCGAATTGTTGCTGGATACTGCCACCGCCGATTTGAATCTCGGAAATTTCAGGCTTCTTCTTAGGGAGACCTGTTTGTGATGGTTGAGTGGCTGTGACCACGCGTATTACTGCGATTTGGTCTATGTTTTTCGCTGCCTTTTCCAACATTGCTTCTGTGTTAAAGCTTTCAGGCAAAATCAATGCCCTGTTAAGTATTGTTGGAGGATTTTTCATCCAAACTTCGCCAGTATTTTGCAGACCGTAGGGCGTTTTTGTGTAAGTTTTAAAGCCACAAATAACTAATGGTGGTGTTTCTAGCACGGATACTGCTTTCATGACTTCTTTTCCAAAATGAGGGGACCTTTTTTTGTCCTCAATTGTGAAGATATATGTCATACCAGCTTTGTAAGCTGCAAATCCTAAAAGCTTAGGTGAATCTGATTTAATTTCTGGCCAATAACGTATTCTGGCTTCAGGGTTTTTAGCCCGTTTCCTAGGTAAATATGCTAGTGACCCATGTCTTGGAGCATGAACTTTTCGATGTCCCATTGTACTTCCGCTTCGCGCCTGTAGCAAATATAAAATAGAGTTATAAAGGTTGTCGTTAAAAATTAAGAATAATGTAAAACGCTAAGTAAAAATAATTAACACCCCCACAAGTTATCTCTTATTATTAAAAACAAACAATAAAAAAGTATCGTTTACAAAATAAACAGTTCTTGAAAAAATCAGTTTTTTTCAATTTTCCACATTCTTTTTTCTAGTAAATGGGCTAATTTGTTATTTTCCTATTTAACCATTGGAAGACATCATGATTCCATAACAGACAAAAGTGCAAAGACCCTCATGAGCCAGAATACATTAAATTTGACACGTTTAAAATAAAATCAGGCACATTAAACCCACACTATATTGACATGTCACATTTATTTTCAAACCCTAAAGAAGTATGCACCATCAGAGTTTGCAGCTCAAAAAAAATTAACCAAATTACTCAGGACCCGTTAACTAAAATTGCGACAAAAGAATTAAAAAGAGCCTCAATGTACCGAGCAAATCTTGAAGTTAATTTACCAGTGTCATTCTACGCAAAGAAGAAAAACAAGGGGAGTAGCAGGTAGAATCACCATAACAGACATAGCAAAAAGTGAAAGTGTTATTTGCTGACATGCAGTTAGCGAAGGTTTATCAAAAATCGAGGGAATAAAACTCTCCAAGAAACAGGGCAGAGGTTAAACACATACTATCCATTGTCAATCGTGAAAAGAGGGAAAAAGAAAATCTAGAAAAAGGGATACGTTAATGCGCTTTAGCCAAAGTTTCTGATGTAGTCACGACATTGTAGAAAAACGGAAAAATTCTGCTAAAAGCAAAAGCAGTATTGATCTACATTAAAAAAGGGCCTAAAAAGTTTGTCGCTATCACCGCATATATTTGTTGGGCAGCCTCTTTAGGGGTGAGCGCGAAATTTTTCACAACCACTTCAGGGTTTAAAGGCACTTCGTAGGGTTGGCCTACACCGGGAACCGTGCTTGACGTTTTATTTTCCAGAGCTTTTTGATATATTTGTGTTGGCGCATTGTACATTTCTCTTCGTTCAGTTTCACGTTGAATACACACATCTAAGGGGCATTCAAGGTAAACTTCTACGAAATTAGATATTTGTAAACGGGCATCATCACGGTATCGTCTGAGATTCCCAGTGGCATCAATTACAACGTTTATACAATTCTGCGTGAGTAACTTAGCTATGTAAACTATAGCAGCATAAATAACATCACGCTCTTCAAGGCTATAAGTTGGTTTTGGAGTAAAAATTTTACGCAATTCATCGGATGATAATAATTGAACAGGAACCTCTTTTTGATCTAAAAGGTCTAATAGGGTTCGAGAAACCACTGATTTACCACTTCCCGGAAGTCCAGTTATCCAAACGCACCAACCAGTAATCATATTCATAAGCCATTTCCATGAATAGAAAATAACATCAAAGCCTTAAATTTACCTATTAGCTAACACAAATATAGCAACACCAAAAAGATGTTTTCAGAACCCTGCAATATTTTTACAATTATTGTGTATATTTAGCTCTCAGGGAAATTGCGGCTTTATATCTTGGTACATATACATAATTGTGTATTTTTATTCAGATTTATTGAACAAAAACAGCACAAAAAGTTAAAATAAATCACGTGTGCTAAATACATACCAATTATTGTTTTTAAATAGTTTTTCATGCATAATTGAGGTCAAATCAACAATTTTTAAAGATATAAGCAAACAAAAGTCAAATAAATAAAAAAGCACATATTCAAAACGAATGGAACAAAAAATCAGAGATAAGAGTTTACATCCATTATATCAAAGCGATCAGTGCATAACATGTTTTGTGCAAAGTTTAACAATTTTACACGGACATCAACACTTAAATTTGGATACCATATAGGGGAAGCAACAACGAGACTTCGCCATGCATAAAATGGCTGCACTACGTCAAGTATTTCTGAATCACATGTTTTTTGGAGATAATTTTCCCAGAAAAGCTTAAACAGCCTGTCAAAAACACCACTTAATTCACCATACTTCTGAAGAGAATAAAATAAGTAGTTTACAGTTAAGGCGGCAATATCATCTGCAGGTTCACCCCATTCTCCTCGACTACGGTCAAGTGTAGTAAAATCCACACCCTCACGGAAAAGAATATTCCAAGGGTGAAAATCACCGTGCACTTGACTTAAACGGTGGGTTCGTTCTTTTAATTTCCAACGCCATTCCACACAGGCCTTCTCAAAATCGATAAAGTATGACGGCTTAACATAGGCAAATTCTTTTGGATAACTATCAAGCAATCCCATGATGCACTCACCATGCCCCACTAGATCACGAATTCTTCTAACGTACAAACCAGCTGAATTATAACGTGTTTTATGTATTTCAGCTAAATAATCGGAGAGAGCCACACAACGCTCCACATCAAACTCGCTTGAAACATCTGTATTTTTTAAGCGATCAAGATCTAAATGATAAAGGCGACCCTCAATAAATTCAGTCAATATAAAATATTCTTTACATTTACCGACAGATACCAGTTTTCCTGTATCTTCAAAACAACCAGCGTCAACAGAATGGGCATGTTTGGGCAGATTATTAAAGGCAGAGTTTTGCCAAATTAGAACTTGAGCACGATCTGAGAAATGATCATGCCCAAACCCTTCACCTTGGCGCATTGTTTCAAGTACCACTCGACATGTTTGCCCTTCATGTTTAAATTCTATAACATAGGGACAACCATAACCGAACCCTTTTAGGTCAAGACAATCCCCAGGTGTTTCACCTAATCGCCAAATACGCTGTATTTCGACTTTTTCACCATAAAGAGAACGCATATATTGGAGAACAGCATCCGGTGAGAGATTTAAAACGTTAGTATCACTCATAATAGTCACCAAAGTAACGGTAACAAAAAAGGGATTAAACATTTAAAGCTTAGCAAAAAAAGCGGCAACCATTGTATACAATTATTAAGGGATAAAACTAAATATGTAAACTATATCACCCATAATCAAAGGTGCAAACTGTAATGGAAGAACACCAAATAAAAGATAAGACATTAGCCGCACAAGGTCATTTACAAATTGAATGGGCATCAAAACACATGCCAGTTCTCAATATAATTAAAGAAAGATTTGAAAAAGAAAAACCCCTACAAGGACAAACCATAGCAGCATGTTTACATGTTACAAAAGAAACAGCTGTTTTAATTAAAACCCTCATCGCAGGAGGCGCCAACGTTGCTTTATGTGGCTCTAACCCGCTCTCAACACAAGACGATGTAGCGGCAGCTTTAGCAGACAGTAATGTTCACGTTTTTGCTTGGAGAGGGCAAAATACTGAAGACTACTACAAATGCATTGAAAAAGTTCTAGAGTTTAAACCAACCATAACTATGGATGATGGCGCAGATGTAGTAGGTATGCTTCACAGTAAACGCCAAGACCAAATTAAAGACATCAAGGGTGGAACAGAAGAAACTTCGACAGGCGTAATCCGTCTAAAAGCCATGGAACAAGACGGCAGTCTCAAATATCCAATTATTGCCGTCAATGATGCATATACAAAATATCTCTTTGACAATAGATATGGAACAGGACAAAGCACTATCGACGGCATACTGCGTGCAACTTCAGTTTTACTTGCAGGCAAAAACTTTGTTGTTGGAGGATATGGATGGTGCAGTAGAGGGATAGCTATGCGCGCAAAAGGCTTAGGCGCAAATGTTATAGTAACAGAAGTCCAACCAACTCGTGCTTTAGAAGCAGTTATGGATGGATATCGGGTCATGCCGATGTCTGAAGCAGCACCTATCGGAGACATATTTGCCACAGCCACAGGTGACATAAATGTTATCGCCAAGGAACACATGCAAAAAATGAAAGACAACGCTATAATGTGCAACAGTGGGCACTTCAATGTAGAAATCAACATTCCCGAACTAGAAGCACTTTCCACAACTAAGCGCACTATGCGACCAAATATGGAAGAATATACTCTAAAAAATGGTAAAAGACTCTACTTACTTGCTGAAGGCAGACTAGTCAACTTAGCAGCAGCTGAAGGCCATCCATCAGAAGTTATGGATATGTCATTTGCTAATCAAGCATTATGTTCAGAATACATTGCTAAAAGCACAAAAATGGAAACAAAAGTTTACAGTGTACCAAAAGAACTTGACGAAAAAGTTGCCGAGTTAAAACTAAAAAGCATGGGTGTAAATATCGATGAATTAACAGAAGAACAGAAAAAATACCTATCAACCTGGGAGATGGGCACAACCTAAACAAACCCCTGTCTGAATGCATGACAAACTTTAAATGGATTAAAATAGTAAATGGATAGAAGTGGTGAATTATTAAATGGTAAGCAAAGATCAAGCTATAGGTGGAGCAATTCTAACCGTTTGTGTCCTCATCGCTGCAGTCTACACTGTTATCATACTCAAACCTGATTGGATCATTGAATTATTAAAGTTAAATACATTTGAGTATTACGTCAGGTTATATGCGGTCGTGATTCCTGTCTTCATCGCCTTTATCGCGATAATGTTCATAGGTGCATGGATTGGATGGACAATGGCAACTACACCCCCTCCAAAACCGATTGAAGAAATCACAACTGAAATCGAGGACAAAAAAGAAGTAACTCCAGAAAAAAGCACAAAATAAAAATAAACAACATTTTTTATTACTTCTATTTTTTATTTTATATTAGACGTTAGTCCCAATTATTGTTTTGATATTTTTGTTGGTATAGCGGTGTAATTTTTGTGTTTTTATCCATCTGATTTGATCATTTGCTAATGCATTTATTCAGTTTGAGAGTACAAAAATAATTGAGACTACGTCTATTATAAAAATTGTGAAAAAGAAATAATTTTAACAAATCAAAGAGCATAAAATAGGTAAATAAAAAGAAAAAATAAGCCGTTAATACAGCCTTTTTCGCCATTTAACATTTTTTCATACAATGTGGATGTTCTTTTGGGGAGGTAACAGTTTTAGAATCATCAGGTTGATAGACACACCAAGGATCTTCTTTTAAGTAGTCACCCTTTGCCTCGGTTGGCACATGTAAATCGCCGCAGTAATCGATAAAATCAGCTGAGAGACCATATGCTCTTGCCCTGCAACCACCACATAAGATTTTGTAGTTACATTCACCGCATTTACCTGTTAAAGTGTCGGGGTTACATAGAGTTTTGAACATGTCTGCGTTTTGCCATATTTCTTTGAAACTGGTCTCACGAACATTTCCAACTTTAATGGGCAAATAAGGACATGGAGTTATATCCCCATTAGGGTATATTCTGCAATAATACATGCCTGCAATACAACCGCGTATCCATTGGCGCATATCCAAACCCATCCCTTGAGCTATACGCATGAACTGGGGTGCACAAGATGGACGCACATTAAGACGGTGTTTTGACACTTTAGCAAAAGTATTTGTTATCATGTCCTCATACTTTTGAGGAGAAATATCATCCATTTTCACCCCTCTGCCAGTGGGAACAAGGAAGAAGAGATGGAAATTTTCCACTCCAATGCTTTCAGAGAGACTCATTATATCATCTATCTGGTCGTAATTATCATGTGTTAAAGTGGTGTTAACTTGAACTAGGACATTATTAGCGTGTAACACTTTAATGGCATTTACTGCTTTTTCCCAGCTACCTATAACGCCACGAAAGTCATCATGTTGAGCAGCAAGATGGGAATCTATACTAATTGAAACGGTAGTTATGCCTGAGGCTTTGAGTTTTTTTGCAACTGTATCATCAATTAAACTGCCATTACTACCTAAACCCATCTTTAAACCCTTATTTGAACCATACTTGATAAGCTCGTAAATGTCTGGTCGTAGAAGAGGCTCCCCACCACTTAGAACAAGAAGGGGTCGACTAACTTCACAGATTTGATCAATTAACCGTTTTCCTTCTTCAGTGGTTAACTCGTTTTCCAACTTTTTGTCTGCCGCATTGATGTAGCAGTGATTGCATTTTAGGTTGCATTCACGTGTTACATTCCAAGACAAAATTAAAGGAACAAACCGTTCATTTTGTTGCGCCTCTGGTGAGTAAGCAAGTTTTAAATAGAAAGAACACACACCGTCTGAGGCCATAAGTTTTGGTTGCCAGAGGGTTAATGGGAAAGGCATAACCGTTTCAAGCATTGCTTTTGCATGAGCAAAACAGAAATTTTTACAAAACAGTAGTGATACATCGCTACTGATACCAAGATCTTTTAGGATATACTGATGGCTACCATGTATTGGGCAATTTAGGAAATCCATTTGGCCATCAAGGGTCTCAATGGACATAGCATTATGGATGTAGTGGTCACTTAACATAACAGATTGTAACTTTTCTCGGCGCATACCAACCTTTAATGTTACATCTAAAGCAATATTAACAGTCTCTTGGCCAAAATTATCTTTTACAGCATTCATTATATCTTGAATTTTTTCTGCCCCACAAATTTTAACAAGCGCATCAAGAACAAGTAACCCTTTAATTGTTTCATACTCCTGAATAAGCCGCATTTTTGTAACCATAGTTGCCCATTCATGAAATAGCTCCTCAAAAAACGCATATGCAGCACAATCTTGTTTTGATAACTGGTTTTCTAATTTTTGATACTTTTTAGCTAATTCTGAAAAGAGAAAAATTTTTTGTTCTGAAGTTAATCGCTCTGCAACAATAGAGGAAGTACCCATTTTAAAACCAATTACACCATTTAGCAGTGTGTGGGCATCCTCTTCAAAAAGGCCATAAAAACGTTCAAGATTACTTTGAATATCAGGCAGTTCAATATTTAATGCATCAAGCAGAATATGAGTTTCTGTCTCCATTTTTGTGACCATAGCCATGTGATAAAGTAGTGACCCAGCCATTCCAGGATCAGTTTGTTTACCCATTTGGCCATAAAAAATTTGAGCTGCCAGTTGTTTAGCTGCATTATAGTCACCTGAGTCTATTGCGGCGAGGGCTCGTTTTAGCTTGCTCTTCCTTTCGGTCAACAACAACGCCCATTTATGGCAATGCCGTTCGTCATAATTAGTCATATAATCCACCGAGTTAAATTAAGAGAGAATAACTAGAGTATATAAGGTAGCAGTATGTCAACTGCCAAAAAATGTAACACCTAAAGCTACATAGGAAGTCGATAAGCTAATTAAGCTCCAACGTAAACATACCGAGATAATATAGGTGAAAGAATTGAACATTGACTTAGTTTATGCTTTAGTTGGCTTTCTTATAATGTTAGGCATACTTGGCGGTATCGGGATAAACAAACCAAGAGGTATGAGCGTTAAAATGTGGTGCGTTGGCTATCTTGTAGTTGCAATTGGTTTTGACATACTAGCTGTTTTAGGTCTAGTAGGGGGCCATACATGGTTAAACTATTTACTTATTGGGTTATCTGCAGGTGCAGCCACAGGTTTAGCAATCCACGTCATGCATCATATAAACGAAGAAGATGCACATCCAACCATTATGGGATAAAACACACCATTTTCAAAGCTAACACGCCACATTCATCAACCATTACAAATAAACTTACACAACGCTAATCATAAACCTATTTTCCAGTATTTAGAACTATAAGAAAATAACTTGGAATTATTTGAGTGTTGGATAAACCTATTTTTCACAAGCCTCACGTTACTCAGAGCAAATCAACATTAAGGTTGCTACTTACAACATAACGAACCTTATGAACTGTACATAAATAACTTGCACTCTAGAACGAAATTACACGAGCTTTCAGCAAAAAGAATAGCACAAGATTTTTACCCAGTTTCTTATTAACGATTTCAACCTTTCCTTACAGTTCCTTTGAGTATGGCTTTTTGAGAAAGTTTTTTATTAAGGTTTCAAAACCTTTTTCGGAATATAAATCACTCTTTTCCACCAACACATCTAACAAGTCAGTATTTTGAAAACAAATCTTATAAAACGAGTTTTCATTGAAGTGCAATGGAAAAGACTTTTTCTATAGGAAAACAAGGTAAAAATACAGAGGTGTAAAAACTATCTATGAATAAATGGCGCCGGGGAAGGGATTCGAACCCCTGCAGGCACGAAACCTACCAGCTATCTTGCCATTTGGCCAAGGCCCATTTTTCTTAAGATCTCGAGGCTGGCGCGATAACCACTCCGCCACCCCGGCTGCAATAAATAGTTGCTACAGGCCACTCTAAAAGAGTTTCCAGTAAAAACAAACGTAACTATGGTTAATGCTGTTTTTATCAATCAACAGTATTCGAACATTAAGGATACACAGAACCCTCTTTGTCATAGTAGCTAAAAATATCAAAATTATGCAACAAGGTCAGCTATGTCGAGGCTGTATTCATAAATCTGTCGCATAAAAGAAATAGCTGCTAAAAGTTGGGGCATAACATCAACGGGCTGATTTTTAGCAACTTTCTCAATATCGGTATAGACATTATTGATTCGTATCTTGGATTTTCGAACATTTTCTGCTAGGGACATGTCTTTATTAATAAAAGAAGTTATTGCTTGTTCATTTGCTTCAAGACAAACATTCTGTAAATCAATCAATAGTTTTGATAACTCACCAGATAGTTTAAACCTGTGCAAATCAAGAGCCTTTGTGGCCACCTGTACACAAGCATCACCCATGGATTCAATTAAGCTAGCAGCAAGGCGATAATCTAAACAGTCAATAGGGGTTATACCCAACTTTTCACTAAGACAAGGATTTTGTATGATGGTTCGAAGACTCCTTACTAATAAGAAATATAACCGATTGCTTTCCACATCACGAACGGTCACAGTTTTTGCCAATTGTAAATCACCACTAAAAAAAGAATTAATAACATCACGAACCATTCCTGAGACTATGGCATTATTTCGGCGTAAAATTTTTCCAGGTTGGGATCCTGAAGGGTCAAGTAAGCATTGTAAAACAACTTGAGAATAACTCTCTTCAACAATTTCTAATCCTACAAGCGAACTTACAGTGGATTTCACACAATCTCTTACTTCAAGGTTAACACGGTCTTTGGCTTCAATACGGATAACGTCAAAACCCAATAAGTAGCGGCCGATAATTTCTCGTCTTAAAAAAGGTCCAACAGTTAATGTGGCTACTTTTTGTTGTGGCTCAGAACCGTATTTAGTATCAACAAAAAGTTTACCATCTCCAGTAACTTCCAAATTGACCATGGACCCTTTTTTTAATCCATTCTGTTGCGCCCAAGACTTTGGCACACAAACAAAAAAAGTGCCAGTAGGGGTTTGTTGAACCTTACGTAAATCACTCACGCAGACACCCTCGTTATTTATTGCAACTCATCAAGTCATAGTTATATAAATTTGGCATAATTACTAAACATTCAAACAAACAGCAACAACATATAAAACACACAAGAAAACGCCACATACAGAATAGACACCTAATAGACAGTTAGACCTTAAACCCTAAATTGCCCTCTCAACAACCCAAACCAGACACCACACTACAACCAATAGACCATCTCAAACTATACAACTATAGTTCCCAAAAATTTTAGTTCTGCAGGATCATTGATTGAGAAAGGAGTCGTTACTGTAAGTAGGAGGTTTTAAGTGTCGTCTAAGAAACACCAAAACTACAGCTACAACAATACCTACAAAGAGAAACGTTGCAATCCACAATAAAAAGGATAGCTGAAACCCAAATATAGATGGTTGGCTTGGGTCAGGTTGTTGAGGTTGGTTATTGTCAGGTGGTGTCGTTGGGTTTTGGGGTGAATCGGTTGGTTGAGAAGAGGGTGATGAACCGGTTAGAGTTAATGTTTGAACTTTACTCCATCCACTTGACACAGCAGGCACAAAAATAAGTGGAGAAAATAAACTGTCGGGCATTGTGAACTCCATATGACCAATTACTGCCTCAACTCTAAAGTCCACTTGACCTACTGTATGACTAAAGGTAAACTTTGACACAATAGTATATTGAGAGTCTGACGGATCAGCTTGACTCCAAAGTGTCCAGTCCTCACCAAAATGACCCTTAGATTCAACCCTATATTTTAATACCTGTGTGCGGCCGTTTGAATCTTTGGTGGGTGTGAAGGGTTGATTTTTTATTGTAACCTCTATATGGCTATGTACAATGTTTCCTGGTATGTTGAGG
>Ga0209628_10001352_pt1 | contig 15784 bp, 12 predicted proteins | sample TergutCu122P4_FD_187285 | JGI IMG/M metagenome (GOLD analysis project Ga0209628, IMG submission 187285) | Cubitermes ugandensis P4 segment gut microbial communities from Kakamega Forest, Kenya - Cu122 P4 (SPAdes) (version 2) | ecosystem: Host-associated > Arthropoda: Insects > Digestive system...
GTCGGTTTTAGTGTTGGCATAATAGATTTTATCGATGTGAGCCCAATAAATTGCAGCCAGGCACATGGGGCATGGCTCGCAGGAAGTAAAGAGTTCATAACCTGACAAGTCAAAAGCGCCTAACTTGCGGGCTGCCTTCCGAATGGCATTTATTTCGGCATGAGCGGTTGGGTCATTACTTTTTGTGACTAAATTGACGCCGGTCGAAATAATCTTGTCGGCTTTGGTAATGACAGCCCCAAAAGGCCCGCCTCCGTTTTTTACATTTTCGACCGACAATTCTATTGCTTTACGCATGAACAATTCTTTATTTCTATTCATTTTATTTTTCCGTTATTCTTCAAATAGGTTTGACGGTAAGAGTATTGTTTTTCATATCATCAGGATAAATATCCTTTATTTCGGCGATATCAAAATTTCTACTTGTCAAATCCTTCAAACCTATTTAACAATTGTGACGCTGATTATTTTGACGTCTACCTCCGGTCTATTGGCGGGGTTGATTTTAACATTAGCTATTTTGTCGATCACAGTCAGCCCCTCAATGACTTCGCCAAAAACAGTATATTGACCGTCTAAACTTGGCGTGCCGTTGTCGTTATGAACGATGTAAAATTGCGAGCCGGAAGACCTGCGCTCCGGATTATTGGTACGCGCGGCAGCAAGCGCTCCTTTTTTGTGCTTGAATTGTGGCAAAATCTCGGCAGGAAGGGTGTAACCGGGGTTCCCCATGCCTAACTGCTTGCCGGGAGGAGCGTCTTTCGATTCAGGGTCGCCACCTTGAATCATAAAATCCTTGATGACACGATGAAAAAGTAAACCGTCATAAAACTTGTTATTCACCAATTTAACGAAATTATCCCTGTGCTGGGGCGTTTCGTTGTAGAGCTTGATCTTCATATCTCCCATGGTTGTTTTCATCAGAACAACCGTTTCCTTTCCGGGATCCTGCTTTACAAGCGTTTCCTTTTCGGAAACTTGTTTTGGTTCTTCTTTCTTTTTATTAGACCCTGTCGAACAACTCATTAAAAATAAACCGGATAGCAATAAAAATGACACTTTTTTCATAGAATAAAAAATTATTTTGTTTGATAACTATAACGAAAAATGACTGATAATATTGTCTTTTTATAGGCACACGTTATAAACTTGAGAAAAAGTAGTGAGACTATTCATTCATCTCAGAGATTAATTGTTCAATTTTCCTTTTTAAATCTTCATCAAGAAAAACCAATTCATTTTTTGCTTTTGCCAATTCCACTAATCCATATCCAATATTTACAAGCTGTCCCATTTTAGTGCCACTCGCAGGCGACCAGATAACGCCTGTTTTAATTTTTCCATATTGGTTTGTTGTGAAGAAATAATTTGTGCCATCAGTGTTAATAGACAAAGTAACCGATTCGAATACGGTTCCATCTGCATTTACTATCTGCTTAGGTATTGGCGCCGGCGGAAATCTAACTTGGGAGATAGCTACATCAAAAAGCGTTTTTATTAAATCAACGGATGCTTTGTCAATTTCCGTTTTGAATGTTTGAACCTTTATACCTTCCCAATTCTTTGAATACCAAATGTTTTCTTCACAAATTTGATAGATCAAGAAGTATTTTCCCTGCATTCTTTCAATTTCCAAAACGCTTTCAGCCGTAAATGAAGGCTTCTCAAGGAATCGAATTTCAGGTTTTTTCGATAATCCTTTGAAGAGTATTTTACGGATTTTTGTGTTGTAATCGAAAGAAAAATCAGATAGTTCAAAAACCGATATGACAGGTTCCAGATGGTCGACTCTATCTTGTGCTTTTACAACTTCCATTTTGCTTAGTAAAATAAAGGCGAAAAATACAAATATTTTTTTCATCTGTACATCATTTATCGGCTATTTGTTTGAAAACGAGTTCTATTCCTTCGTTTTTATCATGGTTACGGCTGTATTTTTTTTCGGCCGGGTTGTTCCAATGCTCTACGACGCCTAAACTTTTTAGACGTATGCCATCTTTTTCGGGGTCGTAAAAAGTTTTGGAGGGGGGATTATTGGCTAATGCTGCTTCATATAAATACATGTCGGCATAATTAATATCCACCATGGCAGGCCATTCCGAAGAAAGAAAATCAAGTCCTACCGCATCAATAGCAATGGGGTCTTGCGAGGCAAACAAAGAATTGGGCCAACTGCCGTTGAAAGGCGATAATTTCCATTTTCCGGAAGGTTTGCCGTTTACTTTTTCAGAGCCATATAAGCCGTCAATCATATAAAGCAATGTCTTTTCTCCGGTTAATTGATGTCCCATAAAATCAACAAAGGTCATGTACTGGGCATTACCTTTCCGGTTCTGGTCAAAGTTGTTGTGGGCATTTTTTCTCCAGTCGGCATCAATATCCAAAACGCCATACCAGTTTTTTCCACAAAGAGTTACTCCCTGTCCTACATGTCCTTTAAGAAGCGCAAAATTAATGACATACGTGGCTTCTGTTAAACAGGTAACCATTCCAGTAGCTAATTTTCCGTTGTCGGCAGAATACTTCATGGCATTGGATAGGTACGTCGATTTGCCTCTTCCGTTCCCGCCGCTGTTATCTACATACTTGACGTGTGGAAATTCGGAAGCGCATTTATTGTATAAAAAGTTGGTAATAAAGCGGCTTGCGTCAAAGACGGTTATTTGTTCTTGTGGCACTCCGGCTTCCTTAACTAAACTTCTTAACAACGACAGGGTCAAGTGTGGCGAGGCATTCAGTTCTTCGGAATCTTCATGCGAATAGGTGTTGTTTTGATTGATTTTAATGGCAATCTTTTCTCCCTTTTGATAGGATTGCCCTTTCCCTTTGCCTCTGTTGAAATGAGCGAATAGGGCTTCCCATGCTTCTTTTTCGGTCGTTTTACCGGTAAGCGTTAAAAGCGATTGTTGCATCAACCGGTCACAGTTGTTTTGACTGTTCCAGCGGTCTTCAAACCAAAAACCGTTCTGTTCGTCCCATTTAGCCGTGTTAGGCGCATATATCCATGCTACTCGACCTGGAAAAATTCCTTTTGCTTCGCCATACGGACTATTTGGCGATAACATAAAAATGGCAGTTTTCTGATTGGTTGCCGCGATTGAAGCTACCAAATCATTCATGTTGTTGAATGTAAAAACAAGGCCGAAAATCAGACCGGTCAGCACAAAACAAGTTGCCAAACCATATTTCCCCTGTTGTATGGAGCGTTTGGATTTATTGAATGCTTTCAACCCACCCCACAAAGAAAGAAGGTAAATGACAAACGTAGAAATGAAAGGCGCAGCAGCTTGCATACAAGGGTATGCAGCACGAGAAGGTTTGGGTACTACCCGAACTAAAAACCAGATAGTAGAAGAAAGTCCCAATCCGATGAAAATCAATAGACTCATCCATTTATTAGATGAATTCTCAATGCTTTTACGTTTTAAATAGTGAAGAATACGTTTCATTTTTTTAAAATGTTTAATAATTAAGTTGATTTGACGGAATCTTTTTTAAATTTTTTTATATCTTATAGTTTTAAACTTTAGTGTTGGTTCAACTACGGGATGGCTTGTGATTACTTCCCAATACAGCGCGTTTTTGTTTTTACTGTGCCTGGAAGGGGGCGTTGGCGGTGGAGACGAAGCCTGTGCCGTCTAAGATGTAGACGTAAAGGCGGTAGTTACCGGGGGTGGCGATGCTTGTTTTCAAGGTGTTGACGTTAGTTGTCTGCACTTCGCCTACGCGGTCGGGGCGTGGTTCGTAGGCGCCTCCAGAGGCTGTGACAGTGGCCTCTTTGAGGATTTCCCAGACGTAGGTCATCGTATCGCCTTCGCGGTCGGTAGCTTCTACTTTGCAGTCGAAGGTAGCGCCGGCTTTTACGGTGATGTTGTCCGATGGTTTGGTGTTATTGATAAATATACCTTGGATAACCGGCGCTGTCTGTTTGGGTTCGATGCCTGTCCATACGCGCTCCATCGCTTCCACCATCGGCGTTTTTTCTCCTTTCAGGGGAAGTCCGGGCACATTGTTCTCGACAAACATGCTAAACCAGGTAGGGGTGCGTTCTTCTTTCTGTCCCCACAGAAAGACAAATGAGCCTAAACAACGCGGGGGATTCTTGATGTAGTTGTTATAACGGTTTTCGTAAACGATACGCTTTTCTTCGCTTGTCTGCTCAATGGGCGCTCCCCAAGCGGTTCGTGTCGTCTCCCACCAACCGGTAGGCCCCCATTCGGAAATGATATAGGCGCCTTTGTATTTCGAATTGGTCACCATGTTGGCTAATTGACCTATTGCGCCGTAGCTGTTGATACCCACTAAATCTAAGTCGGGCGCATACGTGGCAATCATATCCAATGCCCTGGCGTTGTGCGAGATAACGGTAGAGACTAAGTGCCGGCTGTCGATGGATTTAATCAATAAGGCCAGTTCGTTGACAAATGACCAGGCTGCCGGTGTGTTAGCCGTCCCGTGTTCTATTTCATTACCGATACCCCAAACCAACAGGTTAGGCTCGTCTTTTAACGCTTCGGCCATCGCTTTGACCGACGTCCGGGTTCTTTCCTTAAATGTTTCGTTGTTATATTGGGCAGAATCTTTCGGCAACCCAATCCCCTGCATGACATACAGGTTCAGCTCTTTCGCCCGCGCCAGGTCGCTTTTTGCTCTTTCTACATTGCCGCCCCATGTCCTGAAAGCGTTAGCGCCATTAGCAGCAGCCATATCCAAGCGGTTCGTACCGCCAACCCCTTTGATGTACGTGTCTACGCCATCAATTAATAAAAGAAACTTACCGTCCTTTTCAATGATTCGGATTCCTTTTTCCTGTGCATGACAACCGGCTATTAAAAGCAGTATCCCTATCATGCAGACCATTTTACTTAAATTTTTTACCATTATTTATGTATATTAATTACGAATTACGAATAAAATCTTTAAATCTTTAAATCTTTAAATCCTGTTTTTATTTGACCCATATCTCCCCCAACTTATACCAGCCGCGTTCTATTTCCCGCTCGTTTTTAATGGGCAGTTCAATCGTTTTGTTCATATTGAACTCTGTTGTGTTGCGCAGGTTTATAAGCAGGTCATAGTTGCCTTCTTTTAAATTTTTGTCAAGGCGGATGATACAATGCTCGGCTATTATCTCATAAGGCATCCATGTACGGTTATCCGATTCGGCCAACGTCTGCGTGAACCGGTCGCCTGTTTTTTTATTTATCAACCGTATTGAAAAGTCATATTTGTTATAAGCCGGAGCGACGCCGCGATTCTCCCATGTCATGCGGATATAATTCCTGTCCGAATGGGTGCGAAGGGTATCGGGCAACATAGCAAACTTCGGAAAGTACCAGTATCCGCTCAGGTTTGCCATTTGTATAGCAAAGCGGTAATTCTGGTTCAGCCATTCACGCGGGTAATGATGAAAGCCGATGATAGTTGCTTTGGTCTCATATATGGCTTTACCGAAATCTCCGTCCCGAAACATCTCATTACGAATAGTAGCGCGGTAGTGGTCGTGTTCGAGGACGACCGGGATAGATTTATAAACCGAATTGAATAATTCGGGACTGCGAATACAGGAAGGGCCAAACCCTAACGTCCGGTAATACCAATTTACATTTGCGCTGTCGTCGCGATACCCGATACCTTTTTCCTTACAGTAACGAAAAATTTCATAGTCGGCTCCATCATCGGTGTCCCTTTGGCCAATAAAATCATCGCTGATGATTAAGGTCGTATTTTTATAACATCTTTTGTGAATATCAATGTGTTTTTTTACCACATCGACGGGGACGTCTATCCATCCGGAGTAAGCGGTGTGTCCTTCGCCCCATTCGCCGATGCTGCCGATGTCGATATATGAGACGTATGGTTTGCCGTCATATCTAACAGCAAAGGCTTTGTGGAAGTTTTCCAATTTTTCAAGAAATATCGGGTCGCCATAGTCGGGCGCCCAGGCTTGCACACGTCCTCCCGGTATGATTTCCCCTTTAGCGCCTGCTTTTCGTACCCATTCTGGTGTGGCATAAGCAATTGTTGTCTCTTTGGCAGTAATCCGAAACGACACTGTTTTGCCCCAGGCTACCCACCGGTCGATGATGGAATCAATAACTGCCCAGTTAAAAACGCCCTCTTCCGGTTCTAAATAACTCCATGCAAGGCGCATGTAGATATTGGTCAGTCCGGGGAAATCGGGCAGCGAATCATCCGGAGCTAAACCCCTTCCGTAGTTAGTCAAGCTGTTGCTGTAATAATGTACTTCCCATCCTTTATGCGGGTTATTTAACGCTTTTTTATCGTCCCAATAACGCTCAAGGTTGAAAAAAGTTCGGTTTTTATATGTGCCTTTTCCTTCTTCGGGGTTGGTGCCAACAGCCTGAGCGCTTAGAAATAAGTAACTTAGGAAAGAGAAAAAAAACGAAAAGCAAAATTTCACGATAGTGTTCATAGCTTTTAAAGCAAAAATTTTTGCAAAGGTAGTGATTTTTGTTGGGAAAAGAAAAATATGAATAAAAAAAACGTCTATGGCAAGTTCAATTAGTAAATGCAACTTTTGGGGGAGCATTTGTAGTTAAATTTATTTGCTACATAGAAAGAGTTGTTGTATCTTTGCAACGAAATTCACAATGCTATTATTTTTAGGAGGAAATGATTATGCGTTCATTAGTTACAATTCAGAGGGTTAAAGCGCTTACTGCTATTCCCGATTCAGATTTTTTGGAGGCTGCTCATATCATGGGGTGGCAGTGTGTGGTGAAAAAAGGGGAGTTTCGCGAAGGAGACATAGGCGTTTATTTTGAGGTCGATAGCTTCCTTCCGGAGCTTCCGCGCTTTGAGTTTTTGCGGGCGTCATCGTTTCGCGATAATGAGGATAACGGTCGCGGTTTTCGTATCCGCACGATGAAATTGCGTGGACAACTGTCGCAAGGGCTTTTCTTGCCGTTTGACAGCTTTCCCGAATTAGCCGAATATAAAGAAGGCGACGACGTGACCGAAATATTGCAGGTGAAAAAATGGTATATGCCCGAAACATCGACGCCGGGCGGTACCATCATCGGCGACCGTCCCAACGGCATCCCCGCTTCGGATGAGATTCGGATTCAGTCAGCGTTGGAACTGCTTGAACAACTTAGCGATAAACCGTATTATATCACGACAAAATTAGATGGTACATCGGGTATCGTTTATTACATTGATGGTAAAATAGGATGCTGCAGCCGTAACAAGGAGATTAAAGATGAGGTGGGCGCGCTTTATTGGGTACCGGTTTACAAGTACGGACTGAAGGAGAAATTAGTAGCTTTAGGTAAAAATATCGTTTTGACCGGAGAGATTTGCGGTCCCGGTATCCAGAAGAACAAACTGAGGATTCCTGCCATCGAATGGTCGGTGTTTGATGTTAAAGATTGGGATACAGGAAAATATCTGCCTTACGATGAGGCTTTGCAACTTTGTGCCGACTTAGGGCTTTCGTTTGTACCCTTAGAAGAACGGGGCGAGCATTTTGCATATACCCTGGAAACTCTCCTTGAAAAGGCAAGGGGGAAATATAAGAGCGGGCTTGATAAAGAGGGTATTGTTATACGATACACGCTGGCGCCAAAAGCTATTTCTTTCAAGGTGCTGAATAACGATGCTTTGCTTAAAGAGAAGGATTAAGTTTGTTTTGCATCATTTTAAACATCGTGCCGGCAAAGTAATCACGGAACTCTTTGTTGTCGTTGTACTCGCGGAACACTTCAAAGTTGCTTTCGATATCACTCGATGCCTGTATGCTTATATTTTATGTTGTTGTCAGTCATATATATATCTGATTTCCAGCCTGTCTGCCTGCCTGCATACCTGCCTACCTGCCTACCTGCCTGCCTACCTGCCTGCCTACCTGCCTACCTGCCTACCTACCTGCCTGCCTACCTGCCTACCTGCCTACCTGCCTACCTACCTACCTACCTGCCTACCTGCCTGCCTGCCTGCCTGCCTGCCTACCTGCCTACCTGCCTGCCTGCCTGCCTGCCTGACTACCTGCCTACCTGCCTGCCTACCGCCGGTTGAAACCGGCGGTTAATAAAGTAATGTCCCTTCGGGACTGGGGGGGATGTGGTCTGAGCCACTGTAGAGTGTCGCCTCTGTGGGACTGAGGGGGGGGATGTGGGCTGAGCGCCGTAGTGTGTCGTCCCTTCGGGACTGGGGCGGGGGGCTCTGTCTGTCCTATCCTCCGCCGGTTGAAACCGGAGGTTAATAAAGTGTAGCCTCTTCGAGGCTGAAGGGACGTTACACTATCAAGGCTACAGATCTTGCTGCTGAGGTAGATACAGAGGTCGTGGAGACTGCGACTGAGAATAGGGGAGCAGCTACCCGCTCATGATAGCCCATCCTGTAGCAAGTCCCGCAGGGACGACACTCTATTATCCGTAGGTTTCAACCTGCGGCGACGGCGACGGCGACGGCGACGGCGACGGCGACAGTGACCGCGACGGCGACGGCGACGGCGACGGCGACGGCGACAGTGACCGCGACGGCGACGGTGACCGCGACGGCGACGGCGACGGCGACGGTGACCGCGACGGCGACGGTGACCGCGACGGCACCGCCCCCTCCCCCCAGTCCCGCAGGGACGACACTTGGCTAATTGTCCCAGTCGCGTGCGTCAAACTCCAATCCCATTTCTTTGATAAAGGCTTCGTACTCATCTCTAAAAGTAACTTTTTTATGATGCTCTTGTTGCTTGATAATGTAATTCACAATCATATCCTTGTCTCTTAAGCTGTAAGACAGGGCGGCATATCCTTTACCCCATGATTTGAATTTCTCAAACCCCTCTTTTGTTTTAATTAGCTTACTTGACGAGGCTTTGATAGCCTTCATGAACTCGGAAAGCGTTATGGTTGAAGGCATTGTGAAAAGGATATGAACATGGTCGCTCACTGAATTGATACGATAAAGATAGCCGCCTTTGTTTTTGATGATTCCCCATATCTCCTGATAGAGGATTTTTATTCGGTCATCGGTAGGCAACGTTTGTTCGCTCTTGTATGTACGAATTACGGCATGGATTAGTAGTTGGATGTAGCTCATTGTTGGGTTTGTATGGATGTATGGGGTATAGGGGAGGGGGAGGGGTGCCTGTCTAAAGCCGCCGGTTGAAACCGGTGGTTAATAAAGTGTCGTCCCTTCGGGACTTCTATTTCCACCTCCACCGCTATCTCTACCACCACCTTCGGGACTTGTTAGGATTTCTTTGAGGAGGGTTTCGGTTTCTTTTTCGATTGCTATGATGTCATTGGCTATCTCTGATAAGGGACGTGGAGGCTGGTATTGGTAGAATAGGTAAGATAACGTCCTTGTATTTACCTTTCTGGTAAACATTGACTAAGACGTCATCGGCAACCGCCCAGAGGAAGTTGATAACAGGCGACAAAGAAGGTGTATTCATTGCACTGAAAACTAATTTAACATAAAGATATTTTGGTAAACGGCGCTGACAATACCGAGCAGGATAATGCCGGCAAGGCAGACGATCAGACTGATACGGGTATAAGGGTCGCTTTTGAACGCAGGGATGGGGGTGTCGTTGGGGGTGATATACATCGCTTTGACGACTAACAGGTAGTAGTACAGGGAGATGATTGTGTTGATGATGGCTATGAAAACCAACACTTTGAAACCCGCGCCAAAGGCTGCCATAAAGATGAAGAACTTGCTGAAGAAACCGACAAAAGGCGGGATACCTCCCAATGAAAAAAGCGCCAAAGTCATGATCAGCGACAGGCGGGGGTTGGTTTGGTAGAGGCCGTTGTAGTCGCTTATCTCGACCTTGTCGCCGGATTTTTGCTCGATGATGGTTATTACACCGAAGGCGGCGATATTGGCTACCAAGTAAGCGAGGATATAATACACCAAGGCAGTTGTTCCCAATTGGTTGGCGCAGATAATACCCAGAACGATGTAACCGGCTTGCGAGATACTGCTGAAAGCAAAAAAGCGTTTTATGTTTTTCTGTCGGATAGCAAACAGGTTGGCAACGGTTATCGTGATGATTATAATCCAATTGAGCATCTCCTGCCAGACTTCAATCATGGCGGAAAATACTTTTGTAAAGACAATCAGCAGGATAAATGCCGCCGCACTTTTGGAGATAACCGACAGGTAGGAGGTGACTAACGTAGGCGAACCCTGATAGACATCTGCCGTCCAGAGGTGGAATGGAACGAGTGAGATTTTGAAGGCGAGGCCGGAGAAGAAAAACACCAACGCTAAGACCTGTATCGGCGTTCCTGTCAATAGCGTAGCCATGTCGCTGAAATAGAGCGTGCCGGTTGTTCCGTACAGGAAAGAGATGCCGTAGAGCATCAGTCCCGATGAAAACATAGCCGACAGGATATATTTTGCCCCTGCCTCGGCGGAATGATGTTTGTACTTGTCGAAAGCCACTAAGCAAGCCATCGGTGTCGAAGCCAACTCAAGCCCTAAGACAAAAAGAAGGAAATGACCGGCGCTTATCATGAAAAACATACCCAGCAGCGTAAACAGCGTCAGCAGATAATACTCACCCCGTTTATGCGACGTATCTTCCCGTTTCAGCCATACATCTGCCTGCATCAGGATAATCAGCGTTCCGAATGACAGCATCGTTTTGATCAAGCCGATCATAGACGTATCGCGATACATTCCGCCGAACAGTTCCGTTTCGGAGGCAGAAGGTATCAGGTTGATGAGGATATGAACCCCCATCAACGTACACACCAAAGGCTGAAAAAAGATACGCAGTTTGCCACTTGTAAACAAATCGTAAAAGAACGCGACGATAATCACTGCTGTCAGTGACAACTCAGGTCGCATATTAAGAAATTGACTGTAATCCATAATTCTTATTTATAGTTTTTTTTATATAAAGGTTATTTCTCATCCGGCTTATGAATGTCTAACTGCTTGCATATTTTTCCTTGTTTGATAACTAATGTATATTTCATAACTTTTATTTTTTGTGCTTGACCAACATTATCACCGGATTATCTTCTGCATCCAATTTGGCGGCAATTTCTTTCAATTTGCCTTTCAGTTCCCCTTTTGTGTAAGCCTCGACTAATTCATGGGTTTCAATTTTCTGGTAAAATGCTATTGTGCTGTTTGAAGGCGCTCTTGACATCTTTACAGGCTTTTGTGTTGAAAAATCACCATTATATACCGTATATTTGTAAATATCTTTCTCTTGACGGTCATACAATATGTGAGTTGTCGGAAAGAATACACTAGCCGTAGCCGGAGTATTACCTGCAATGTCAGCCTCAATTTTCTCGGTTTGAAGAAACCAATAACGTTCTGTGAGTAAACCAATTGACATGAACGCTTCAGGGTTAGTGGATTGTATGGATGGGGTTCGTGCCAAAAAAGGAGTCAAACTATGGTCAGACAAATATTGATATATCGTATCGTTGGAATAAACCGTAAGTATCCAACTCTCATGCCAAGGTATGATAGCGTTATACGGGAAATTAGATGTGAACGCGACAACAGTCATGTCATTACGTTGTATACTTACTGAACTCGGTCTTTTTTGCTGGCAAACAGGCTGGATTTCTTTTGTGATGCTTCCGTCTTTTTTTGAAATAATTAAGAACGGCGGTTTATCAGTTTCATTTACATTGACATCAAAAGATTTGTTATGACAAATAAAACTTTCCCTGTCTAAATTATACAAATAACCATACGATGACGGAAAACTTCTTTTGAACTTTCCGTACAAATCATATACCAAAATTTTTTTTGCATCGTTGACAAACATTTCTTCGTTATCCTCATCCAAGGTAAGACTATTAATATTCACATATTCTTCACCGCCTTGACCCATCCGGTTTATCTTTCTCAAGGCTTTACCGTTCCGGTCATAGACAAACATATCTCCATCTCTGATGATATTCTTAACTACGATGATTTGTTTGCCGACAGCAATCACTATACCCTGATTGATAAATTCGTCGTTAGTTTCCAACGCGATATATTCCACGTCCATAAAATCCTGCAGAATCAGTTCCTTATTGGGATAACTTTTGGTAACATCAATCGTGATGAGGTCATCGGTTGATTGCTTCAATCCTCCACATCCTGACATGTTCATAAGGATAATTCCGAAAAATAGACTAATTCTTTTCATTAATTCATATTTAGTTGATTATCTGTGCAATAAACGGTAAGACGCTATTGCTGACTAACCGGTTTATACCGAAGGGAATTAAACCCATGCCGGCGATGGCGATGACTAAGACAAAGATGGAAATCCGCTCGTCCCACGTGGCATCGGTAAATTTGATGGATGGGGCGCTTTGGACTTGTCCGTACAGTATCTTGCCGATGAGACGGAGGATATAGACGGCGGTGATGACGATAGACGATGTAGCGAGAATTGTTAATGTGCGGTGGAATAGCGTATTGACTTCAAAAGCGCCGACGAAGATGGTCATCTCGGCTACGAAACCACTCAGTCCGGGCAGTCCTAAATTGCCGAGACCAGCTATCACATAACAGACCGAAAGGATTGGCATGACCTTCATCAGTCCACCCATCTCACGGATGTCGCGCGTATGCGTTCTTCCGTAAATCATACCAATCAGGGCAAAGAATAGGGCGGTCATCAATCCGTGCGAAAGCATCTGGAGGACAGCGCCCGTCACCGTAGTGCGGGTCATCATCAGGATAGCAAACAGGACAAGTCCGCAATGAGACACCGACGAATAAGCGTTGATGTATTTCAAGTCTTTCTGCACGCAGGCGGAGAATGCGCCGTACATCACGCCGATAGCGGTGAGAATCAGGAAGAACCATGCCTGCTCTTGTGCAGCTTCGGGCATTAGGGCAATGGCGATACGGTAACAGCCGTAGCCGCCTAACTTCATCAAAACGCCCGCGTGGAGCATAGAGACAGCGGTTGGGGCGGAGGCATGTCCGTCTGGACTCCAGGTATGGAATGGGAACAAGGCGCTCAGTACGCCGAAGCCAACAAATGTAAGTGGGAAAAATATCCGCTGTATCTCAATGGGAATAGAAGCGCGAGCCAAATCGACCAAGTGCATCGAAGTAGCGCCCGAGCCGAAATAGATGCCTAAGATGCCTATCAATATCAGGGCGGAACTACCCATAAGCATCAGGGTCAGTTTCATCGCCGAATATTCTTTCCTGCCGGTTCCCCAGATACCAATAAGCAGGTACATGGGTATCAATGCCACTTCATAAAACAGGAACATCGTAAACAGGTCGAGCGAAATGAAGAAGCCGAAGACACCCGTACTTAACAGGCAGAACCACAGGAAGAAAGACTTGGTTTGCGGTTGCATCTTCCACGAAGCGAAGACGCCCGTAAAAACGATGATTGCTGCAAGTAGTAACATCGCGACCGAAATCCCGTCCACCCCAACCGCATAATGGATATGCAACGGGGCATACCATATTAGGCTGTCGGCGAATAATATTTCGGCGCTGCTTCCCGTGCGGGCGTTGATATAAAGGAATACCGTCGTGATAGCCAGCGCCATCAACAGGGAAGCGCCGACAACCATCACTAACCTGATTTGTTTCAAGTTGCGCGCCGCCCATAAACCGCCCATCATGGCAATCGGGATCAGTACAAATAAAGATAAAAAGTTCATAAAATATTTTTTTTAGCCACGAATTACACAAATTACACGAATAATTCTCAAAACGATATTTTTAATTATATACTCAGTAAAAGGATTATAATTACTAAAATTCCACTCAGGAAGACCATCGAATACTGCTGGATTCTTCCGCTTTGGAAACCACGAATCTGTTGGCTTGTGGTATGCGTAACAGATGCTAAACCGTTCATGAACCCATCCACTACGTGGTGGTCGAACCAGTCAATGGGTTTGGAAATACAGGCAAAGATGATTTTATGGGTCACAAACTGATAGATATTGTCTATATAGAAACGGTTGAAAACCAGACGGTATGCCCATTGTAGAGACGGGGCGCGCCGCGTCTCTACCCGATACAATCGTCTTGCAATGAAAATACCTATTACTGCGACGCAAACGCTGCCGACTGCCACCGGAATATTCAAATGTATCGAATAGGATGCTCCGTCACTGCTGATGAAATTCCCGAATGGCACAAACCCCGTAACACAAGTGACGGCTGCTAAGAAAACCAATGGGATAGTCATCGTAAGAGGCGCTTCATGCGGAGAGGAGGAATGTGTTTCGCTTGCGCGGATTTCTACATCCCCCTGCCCCCTTCTAAGGGGGAATTCGTGCGTTCCCGTGTCCCCGGCAGCAGTATAAGTTTTCCGCCAAAAAATTGAATAATACAGCCTGAACATATAAAATGCAGTCAATGCAGCAATCAGGCTCATGGTTACCCCCATCGCCGGACTGAACGTGTAGCAGGCAACAAGAATCTCATCTTTGGAAAAGAATCCGCTAAAGGGTGGAATGCCGGCAATAGCCAAGCAGGCTATCAGGAAGGTAATATGGGTGACCGGCAAAAATTTTCGCAGCCCGCCCATATCTTTAATCTCATTCGAGTGAACGGCGTGGATGACCGCTCCGGCGCAAAGAAACAGGAGCGCCTTGAACATGGCATGGGTGAAGAGATGAAACATCGAAGCCATATAGCCCAATCCGCCATGATGCGGGTCGGCTGATGTACAGACTCCTAAGGCAACAATCATAAAGCCGATTTGCGAGATGGTCGAAAATGCCAATACCCGCTTAATATCGGTCTGCGTGCAGGCAATAACGGCGGCAAACAAAGCAGTGAACGCCCCGATATATCCGGCAATGTGCAACACCTCCGGCGCATAGACGATGCTCAGCGGAAACAGTCGCGCTATCAGATACACTCCCGCTACCACCATTGTAGCTGCATGGATCAGGGCGCTGACAGGCGTCGGACCTTCCATCGCATCGGGTAGCCAGATATGTAAAGGGAACATGGCGCTCTTACCGGCTCCGCCAATAAACATCAGTCCCAAAGCAAGCGGCAACAAACCGCCGGCAGTCATAAGCGCCTTATTTTCCGGCGTAAAAGTAAAAGTACCGGTGTAATAGCCGAAAATCAGGATACCCACTAAAAAACCAAGGTCGGCAAAACGGGTCACGATAAATGCTTTCTTGGCGGCGGCAATAGCTGCGGGGCGGGTATAGTAAAACCCTATCAACAGGTAGCTGGAGACTCCAACCAACTCCCAGAACAGGTACATCTGAAAGATATTGGTAGCCACCACCAACCCAAGCATCGACATCGTAAAAAGCGAAAGGAAAGCAAAATAATGGGTTACTCCTTGCTCGCCTTTCATATATCCTATCGAATAGAAATGCACTGCCAACGAAACGGTTGATATGACAAGCAGCATCATCGCCGAAATCGGGTCGAGCATGATACCCAAGTCAATATGTAATGTCTCGGTAAACGACAGCCATTCAAAATTAAACGGAATCAACGTCGGAAAAACGCCTCCCGTTCGCCCGCCGCCGAAATAAGAAATGGCAGTCAAGTACGAAAGGATCGTCACACAAGCCAACCCAGCGGTTCCGATGATGCCGGCAGTTTTCGCTCCGAGACGTTTCCCCGCCAATCCCAGAAAAAGGAAGGTGATGAACGGAATGATTAAAATAAATATTGTATAGCTCATTGTTATGAAAATTATGAAAATTATGAAAATTATGAATTACGAATAATAAATCTCTTAATTTTTAATTTTTAATTTTTAATTGATTAAAATCTCTTAATTTTTAATTTTTAATTTTTAATTGATTAAAATCTCTTAATTTTTAATTTTTAA
>Ga0209628_10001353_pt1 | contig 15783 bp, 18 predicted proteins | sample TergutCu122P4_FD_187285 | JGI IMG/M metagenome (GOLD analysis project Ga0209628, IMG submission 187285) | Cubitermes ugandensis P4 segment gut microbial communities from Kakamega Forest, Kenya - Cu122 P4 (SPAdes) (version 2) | ecosystem: Host-associated > Arthropoda: Insects > Digestive system...
CGTGGGAGTATGACAAGAAGTTGTATCGCAGGCGCAATCAGGTTGAGCGGTTGTTTAGGCGCATCAAAGGCTGGCGGCGGGTGTTTACGCGCTATGACAAGCTGGATGTGATGTTTGCCGCGTTCATCACCGTGGCATTGATCGCCGAGGCGCTGCGATAGTGTTAACAGACCCTAGCGCTGGCGTACCTGAACGCCAGGCGCGCCGCCGAGGCGGTGCGCCTGCTGGCCGACGCGCAGGCCCGTGACGCCGCCGAACGCGAAACGCTGGACGTTTGGCGCGGCCTGGCGCTGCAACTGGAAGGCCGCACCGGCGAGAGCCAGCACCTGCTGCGCCGCGTGGTGCAACAGGCCGCGGCCGGCCCCGATTCCGACAGCCGCCGTCTGGCGCTGCGCCTGCTGGGCGAAGCGCACGTAACTGACAAGACGATGCCGTAGTTCTTTTCCTGCTTTGCCGCTTGCCCATGGACATTCTTGCCACAACCCTTCAGGCCGCGTTGCCGGCAGCCCCGGCGGCCGCGCCCGTGCCCGCGGCGCCGGATTCGCGCGCGACCGAACGCTTCGCGCAAATCATGAACGCCACGCCGGCGGGCGCCGTGCAAGCGCCGGCCACGGCTGAAGTTTCCGGCGTGCAGCCGGATGAAGTGGTGCCTGCGGCCGACGGCGCGCCACGCACGATTGGCGATCGCATCTTGTCGGGGATGCAAAGCGTGTCCAACGATTTCCAGGCGGCCTGGAAGTCGATTGGAACGACGCTGGACTCCAAGGAGCCGCTGGCGATGCAAGATATGCTGAAGTTGCAATTGGACCTGGCGCAACTGACGGTGCAGTACGCCCTGGTGGGTCAGGTCATCAACCGCTCGACCCAGAACCTCGACCAATTGGTGCGAATGCAATGATCCCGAAGGCGGCGCAAACCTGGATGGGACGTCTGGCGCGATCGGCCATGCTGCTGGCTTGCGTGGCGCTGCTGGCCGCGTGCAGCGGGCGGGTGGACCTGCTGGGCGCGGTTCCGGAAGACGAGGCCAACGAGGTGCTGGCCGTCTTGCTGGAGGCCCACGTCGACGCCAGCAAGGTGCCGGGCAAGGACGGCGCGGTGGGCGTGCGGGTGGACGGCACGCAAGTCGGCAATGCGCTGCGAGTGCTGCGCGCGCACGGGCTGCCGCGCGACCGCTTCGACGGCATGGGCCAGGTGTTCAAGAAGGAGGGTCTGATTTCCTCGCCGCTGGAGGAACGCGCCCGCTATATCTACGCGCTGTCGCAAGAGCTGTCCAACACCCTCTCGAAGATCGACGGCGTGCTGGCCGCGCGCGTGCACGTGGTGCTGCCCGAACGCGGCGCGGCGGGCGAAAGCGGCGTGGCTTCCAGCGCGGCGGTGTTCATCAAATACCAGGACGACTACAACCTGGAGATCGTACAGCCGCAAATCCGCCGGCTGGTGACCAACAGCATTCCGGGGCTGACGCCGGAGCGGGTGTCGGTCATCTTCGTGGCCGCCCAGGCGCGCCCCCCCACCGAGCCCCCGCCGCGCCCGGTGGTTCTGGGCGTGCCGCTGAACCCCGAATCGGGCGCTGATGTGGGCGCGCTGATCGTGAGCCTGGCGCTGGCGCTCGTGGCCGCGCTGGGCGCGCTGGGCTGGGCACTGTGGCGCCATGTGCTGCCCGCGCGCCGCGCGGCCCGGCCCGAGGCCAGGGCCGCCGCGCCTGAACCCCAACTCACCGGATAACACGCATGGCCGCCACCACCGCCCTGCCCGCTTCCTCCGCCAACGCCACGCTCACCGCGCGGCTGGTGGAGTTCAACTTTTTACCCAGCCGCTGGCTGCACCCCAGCCGCGCGGACGAGGGCGATCCGGCGCGCGGCGCGCACCGGGCGCTGGCCGCGCTGCCGCGCGTGGCCAGCGCGCTGCACCGCCGGCGCTCGGCCACGCTGCTGGCCGCGCTGGGCGAAGACGCCGCGCCGGTCAGCCCCGACGCCGGCCCGGCGCTGCCGCTGGCGCTGGCCGCCTTGCCGCTGCTGGCCCGGCTGATACGCGACGCTGGCACGGTGCTGCTGGGCCGCCGGCTGCGGCTGACCGTGCTGCGCGCCGAGGTGGTTGCCGCGCGCGATGCCCTGGGCGCGGACGCCCTGGCGCTGGCGCGCGGCCCGGCGGCCACGCTGCACCCTGGGCTGGACGATGCGTCGGCCTGGCTGCCCGAAGGCGCGGCCAGCCTGCCACGGGCAGCCGACACGCTGGGCGCGGGCCTGCTGGCGCGCGCCTGGTCGGACGCCGCGCCGGCCTTGCGCCGCCGCGCCGACTGGAAGCTGCCCATCGAGGCGGATGCCGCCCCGGCGCGCGCGGCCTCCGGCCTGGACGCGGGGGGCGCCCGCGATTTGTGCCTGCTCCTTCTCCAACGGATCGAACCCGCATGGCTTTCCTTGTTCCCCTCGCCCAGCCCGACGCGCTGACCCCCCGGCGCACGCTGGCCGCCAGCGTCGCGCCGGGCCAGCGCGTGCTGCGCCGCGCCGACATGGCGGCGCTGGCCGACGCGCAAGCCATGCTGGCCAGCGCCGGCGCGCAGGCCGACGCCATCCTCGCCGGCGCCCAGGCCGCCTGCGAGGCCGAGCGCCAGCGCGGTTATGCCGACGGCCTGGCCCAGGCCCAAATGGAACAGATCGAGAAGATGATCGACACCAGCAGCCGCACCATCGAGTACTTCGCCAAGATGGAAAACGATATGGTGCAACTGGTGATGTCGGCGGTACGCAAGATCGTCTCGGATTTCGACGACACCCAGCGGGTGCTGATCGTGGTCAAGAACGCGCTGTCGGTGGTGCGCAACCAAAAGCAGATGACCCTGCGGCTGCCTCCGCGCGAGGTGGAGGTGGTGCGCGCGCGCATCAACGACCTGCTGGCCGCCTACCCCGGCGTGGGTTACCTGGACATCGTGCCCGACGGGCGGCTGGCGCCCCAATCGTGCATCCTGGAAAGCGAGATCGGCCTGGTGGAAGCCAGCATCGAAGGCCAGATCGCCGCGCTGGAAACCGCCTTCAAGAAGGTGCTGGGCAGCCGCGTATGAAGACAACGCCGAAATGATGCGCCAATTCAATTACATCGGCGAGTTGATGGAGCTGGCGCTCCAGGACGCGCCCATGCTGCGCATCAAGGGCCGAGTCACGCAGGTGGTGGGCACCATCATCAAGGCGGTGGTGCCCACGGTGAAAGTGGGCGAGGTCTGCCTGCTGCGCAATCCGGGCGAGGATTTCGAGATGAAGGCCGAGGTGGTGGGCTTTTCGCGCGACGCGGCGCTGCTCACCCCCATCGGCGACATGTACGGCATCTCGGCGGCCACCGAGGTCATCCCCACGGGCCGCGTGCACATGGTGCCGGTGGGGTCCGGCCTGCTCGGGCGCGTGCTCGACGGCCTGGGCCGGCCCCTGGACGAGGCCGAGCGCGGCCCGCTGGAGGCCAGCAAGTTCTACCCGGTGTTCGCCGAGGCGCCCGATCCGCTGACACGCCGCATCATCCACCAGCCGCTGGAGCTGGGCGTACGCGTGCTCGACGGCGTGCTCACCTGCGGCGAAGGCCAGCGCATGGGCATCTTTGCCGCCGCCGGCGGGGGAAAGTCCACGCTGCTGGGCATGCTGGTCAAGGGCGCGGCGGTGGACGTGACCGTGGTCGCGCTGATCGGCGAGCGTGGCCGCGAGGTGCGCGAGTTCCTGGAGCACGAGTTGGGCTCCGAAGGCCGGCGCAACGCGGTGATCGTGTGCGCCACGTCCGACAAATCCTCGATGGAGCGGGCCAAGGCGGCCTACGTGGCGACCGCCATCGCCGAGTATTTCCGCGACCAGGGCAAGAAGGTGCTGTTCCTGATGGACTCGGTCACCCGCTTTGCCCGCGCCCAGCGCGAGATCGGCCTGGCCGCCGGCGAGCCGCCCACCCGGCGCGGCTTTCCGCCCTCAGTGTTCGCCACGCTGCCCAGGCTGATGGAGCGCACCGGCATGAACCACCTGGGTTCGATCACCGCGATGTACACCGTGCTGGTGGAGGGTGACGACATGACCGAGCCGATCGCCGACGAAACCCGCTCCATCCTGGACGGCCACATCGTGCTCTCGCGCAAGCTGGCCGCGGCCAACCACTACCCGGCCATCGACGTGCTGGCCTCGGCCTCGCGAGTGATGAACGCGGTGATCACGCCCGAGCACAAGAAACTGGCCGGGCGGCTGCGCGAGCTGATGGCCAAGTACGAAGAGGTCGAGCTGCTGGTCAAGATCGGCGAGTACAAGCGCGGCGGCGATCCGGCCACCGACGAGGCGATCGACAAGATCGAGGCGATCCGTGCCTTTCTGCGCCAGCGCACCGACGAGCGCTCTACCCTGGCCCAGGCGGTCGAACAGTTGCGCCGGATCGCCGAAGGAGGCCGCGCATGAGCGTGAACGTGTTCGACGAGTTGCTGCGGATCAAGAACTTCCGCGAGAACAAGGCCGAGATCGCGGTGATGCACGAGCGCACCGCCTTGCGCGAAGCCGAGCGCGCCCGTCAGGCCGCGCAGGATTTTCTGCGCCGGCTGATGGACGAGGACGTGAGCATCGAGCTGCGCCTGTACCGCGAGCTGTGCGAGCGGCTGGTGCGGCTGCGCGAGATCGAGGACGTGCGGGAAACCGTGGCCACCATGCGCCAACGCGAGGCCGCGCAGGAAGACGTGGTGACCGAGGCCCAAAAAACCGAGGCCGGCGCCGCCCGGAAACTGGAAAGCGCGCGCATCGTGCACAAGGAGGCTTCGCGCCAGAAGTCCAAGTTCGTGGACCTGGCGAGCAGCTATGCCCAGATCATGCTGCGCGAAGCCGAGCGTAAGGAAGATCTGGAGATGGAAGAAGCGGCCAGCGTGCGCCGCGACCGCGAGGACTGGGAACAGCCCGCCGACATGGAGAACGAGCGATGAGCACCGGACGCGCGGTCACGCTGAACCTGGACTTGCCAAAATTCTCGCCCTTCGAGACCGCCGTGGACATCGGCCGGCAGGACACGTCCGGCGATCGGCACGACCCCGGCCAACTGGCCGGCGACGCCGAGCGCATGCGCGCGCTGATGGAACGCGGCTCGCCCCCGAAACCGGCCGCCGCCCAGGGCGCCCCGCGCCCCTTCGATCTTTTCGGCGGCCCGGCCACCGCCGCGCCGCCAGCGCCCGCGCTGTCCGCCGCATCCGCACCCGGCGTCGCCAGCGCGGCGCAGGCGCTGTCCAGCTTGGCCAGCCGGCTGCTGGTTGCGGGCGGCTCCCAGGGTCGCCGCGCGGTGCAAATCAGGCTTTCCGACGAAGGTTTGGCCGGCGTGACGCTGGACGTGTTCGAGGACGAAGGCCGCGTGGTGGCCCAGTTCACCTGCGCGCTGGAGCCGGCACGCGAACGGCTGGCCGCCGCCGCCGGGTGGCTGGCCACCAGCCTGGCCGGCCGCATTGGCCGCGACGTGCTGGTGCGCGTGCTGGCCGACGATCCCGAAGACCCCTGCCCGGTCGAATCCATCGCCTCGCCCGGTGCGTCGGCGCCGGCCCTGCCTCCCGGCCCGCTGCAAAGACCCTGATTCCCATGTCCGCCGCCGGCTTGCCCTCTTCCCCTTCATCGGCGCGCCCGCTGGCGCCCCGGCGTCTGTCGCGCACCGAGGCGCAAGCGCAGAGCACGCTCGCGCAACGCGCCCACGACCTGCCCTTCACGCTGGACGCGCCCTGGCGCGCCAGCTTGCGCCCGATACCGCGCGCGGACGCGCAGTTGCCTGGCACCAGTTGGACCGCGCGCATCGAATGGGCCGGCGCCGCGCTGATGTTGCAATTGCCCGCCGAGGCCGCCACGCAGCAGTTGGAGGCGCTGCTGTCCGCGCAGTTGGGCGAGCCGGTCGCGCTGGCGCCGCTGCCGTCCGAGTTGGCCGCCGCCGCCACCGAGGCCGCGCTCGCGCACGTGCTCGACGCCCTGCAGGCGCTGGGCCGCGGCGCGCCACGACTGGCGGCCACGCAAACCGGCGTGCCCGCCACACCCGAGGAACTCGCCGCCTTCCCGCACGTGTGCGAGCTGCGGCTGCACGCCGAATCCGGCAGCCAGGCCATCGCCGGCCTGCTGGGGTGCGACAGCCTGGGCCTGATGCTGCTGGCCGGCCTGGTCGCGCGCCGCGCGCCCGCCGCCGGTCTGGCCGACGACACGCTGCCGCTCACCCTGCGCGCCGAAATCGGCGCCTGCCGCCTGACCGCGGGCGAGTTGGCCACGCTGGAGCCCGGCGACGTGCTGCTGCCCGACGTGGTGCACGTGGCCGCCGGACGCGTGCTCTGGCTCAGTCCGGACGGCCAGGCCGGCCTGCACGTGCAACTTCCCGAGACCGCGGCCACCGACGCCGCCGCGGCCCCGCCTTCCCTCACTGTCTTGTCGCCCTGGACCGCCACCATGCCTGCTGCCTCCGACGCCACCGCCACCCCCGAAACCCTCGCTCCCGCCACGCTCGACGCGGTGCCCATGCGCCTGTCGTTCGACCTGGGCGAGCTGACTCTGACCCTGGCGCAACTGCGTGCGCTGCAACCCGGCCAGGTGCTGGAGCTGGGCTGCCCGCTGGCCGGCGCGGTGCGCATGCGCGCCAACGGCGCGCTCATCGGCGATGGCGAACTGGTGGACGTGGACGGCCAGCTCGGCGTGGCGGTACGCAGCCTGTTCGCACCGGCCAAGCCCGCCTGAAACGAAAAGAAGGAGCCGCACCCATGTCCAATTTCGATCCGATCACGCTTGCGTTGCTGCTGGCGCTGATGGCGCTGCTGCCGACCGTCGTGGTCGTGACGACCTCGTTCCTGAAGATCGCGGTGGTCATGTCACTGGTGCGCAACGCGCTGGGCGTGCAGCAGATGCCGCCGAATATCGCGCTGTACGGCATGGCGCTGATCCTCACGGCCTACATCATGGCACCGGTCGGCACGCACATGTACGACCGCCTGACGGCGCAGCCCGACACCATGCGCAGCATTCCCAGCCTGGTGAACGGCGTGCGTGACGGCGCCGAGCCGCTGCGCGAGTTCATGCTGCGCAACAGCAAGCCGGCGCAGCGCGATTTCTTCGTGCGCACCGCCCAAAAAATGTGGGGGCCGCAGCTGTCGGCCGACGTGACCCAGCGCGACTTCATGGTGCTCATGCCCGCCTTCCTGGTGTCGGAGTTGACCGCGGCCTTCGAGATCGGCTTTCTGCTGTACCTGCCATTCATCGTCATCGACCTGATCGTCTCCAACATCTTGTTGTCCATGGGGATGATGATGGTCTCGCCGGTCACCATCTCGCTGCCGCTCAAGCTGTTCCTGTTCGTCATGGTGGACGGCTGGTCGCGCCTGATTCAAGGCCTGGTGCTCACCTACGCCTGAATTTTTCCGGGAGCTTTTCCATGCAAAGCGTCGATGTCGTCTCCTATTTCACCCAGGCGCTGTACCTGGTGCTGTGGCTGTCCATGCCGCCGATCGCGGTCGGCGCGATCGTGGGGGTGCTGTTCTCGCTGTTCCAGGCGCTCACCCAGATTCAGGAGCAGACCCTGTCGTTTGGCATCAAGCTGATCGCGGTGTCGGTAACCCTTCTTCTGTCGGCGCGCTGGATCGGCGGCGAAATGTTCAACTTTTCGGTTCAAGCGTTCGAGGCGATCTCAGCCCTGGGCCGCTGAAACGCCATCGCAAAACGAGAAGCAGCGGCGGAACGAAATGCACGAAGCGGTTACTTATGCGGCAATGAAGAACTTCGTCGGCGCGCTGGCGCTGACGCAGCCGCGCATTCTCGCCATGTTCCTCGTCCTGCCGATCTTCAACCAGCAGCTGATGCCTGGCCTGCTGCGCCTGTCCGTCGCCGCCGCGCTGGGCGTGGTGGCCGTGCCGTATGTGATGCCGCAGGTGGCGGCGGCGGACCTGGGCGCCGGACAGTTGATGATGCTGATACTCAAGGAGGCCTTCATCGGTTTCGTGCTGGGTTACCTGGCGGCGATCCCGTTCTGGGTTTTCGAGGCGGCGGGCTTCCTGATCGACAACCAGCGCGGCGCCAGTATCTCCGCCACGCTCAATCCGCTGACCGGAAACGATTCCTCGCCGATAGGCATCCTGTTCAACCAGGCCTTCATCGTGTTCTTTCTGGTCAGCGGCGGTTTCTCGCTGCTGCTGGGAATGCTCTACGACAGCTTCCTGCTGTGGAACCTGACCACCTGGACGCCCGAGCTGCGGCCGGATACGGCGCCGCTGCTGCTGGCGCAACTGGACCGCCTGGCGCGCATGGCCTTCCTGTTCGCCGGGCCGGCGCTGGTGGCGATGTTCCTGGCCGAGGTCGGCCTTGCGCTGGTCAGCCGTTTCGTGCCGCAGTTGCAGGTGTTCTTCATCGCCATGCCCATCAAGAGCGGGCTGGCGGTGCTGGTGCTGGTGCTGTACGGCGCCATGCTGTTCGACTACGGGCGCGACCAGATCGAGGCCATCGGCCAGATCATCCCCTTCCTGCGCGACCACTGGGGGCCGGCTGGCCGCTAGCACACCGACCCGGAGATACCGCATGAGCGAAAAAACAGAACAGCCCACGGCCAAGAAACTGCGCGACGCGCGGCGCAAGGGCGATGTCGCCTACAGCAAGGACTTCTCCCAGACCGTGCTGATCGTCGCCCTGCTCGGCTACCTGCTGTCCAGCGCCGGGCACATCGTGGATACGCTGGGGCAGGCCATCGTGCTGCCGGGCACCTTGCTGCAACTGGACTTCAACGAGGCGCTCAAGACGCTGGTGACCAAGCTGCTGACCGAGGCCGCGTGGATCATGCTGCCGATCATAGGCATCGTGGTCGGGCTGGGCATCTTCACCGACGCGCTGCAAGTGGGCATCATGTTCGCGTTCGAGAAGGTCAAGCCTTCAGCCAAGAAGCTCAACCCTCTGACCAACCTCAAGAACATTTTTTCCAAGAAGAATTTCGTCGAATTCCTCAAGTCGGTGCTCAAGATCGCGTTCCTGTCGTCGTTGCTGTGGCTGCTGCTGCGCGACGCGCTGCCCATCCTTACCAGCATCCCGCAAGCCGGCCTGCCCGGCATGGGCCAGGCGATGGGCGCGCTGCTCAAGACCATGGTGATCCAGATCGGGCTGGCCTACGCGGCCATCGCGCTGGCCGACTTCGTCTGGCAGCGCCTGCAATACCGCAAGGGACTGATGATGTCCAAGGAAGAGGTCAAGCAGGAATACAAAGAGATGGAGGGCGATCCCCACATCAAGCACCAGCGCAAGCAACTGCACCAGCAGATGATGTCCGAAGGCGCGGTCCAGGGCGCCCGCAAGGCCACCGTGGTCGTCACCAACCCCACCCGCCTGGCCGTGGCCCTGCGCTACGACGCCGGAGAAACCCCGCTGCCCGTGGTGCTGGGCATGGGCGAAGGCCCGCTGGCAGCGCGCATGGTGCGCGCCGCGCGCGAGGCCGGCGTGCCGGTCATGCAAAACATCCCGCTGGCCCACGCGCTGACCGAGCAGGCCAGCGCCGGGCAATACATCCCTTCCGAACTGGTCGAACCGGTGGCCGAATTGCTGAAGCTGCTCGCGCAGATGAAGCAGGCCGACGCCGCTGGCGGCCTTGCGAACGTGCAGCCATGAACCCGAATCTTGCCTCCGCCGCCTCCCGCCCGGCCGATCCCGCCGCTGCCCGGTTGCTGGCGCAGTACCGCGTGCAGCAGGCGCCGGGCGCACCCGAGGCCGCGCCCGGCGCGACGCTGGAACTGGTCATCGACGATCTCTACCGGATGCGCCTGGACCCGCTGCCCGGCGGGGGGGTCCGCATCGCCGCGCGGCTGCGCGCCCTGCCTCAGCCCGGCCTGGAGCGCGATCGCCTGCTGGCCGCGCTGGGCCGCCTGGCCTGCGGCACGATGCTCGGCTCGCCCTGTGCCTGCGTGATCGACCCGCGCGAGCGCGCCGCCTGGCTGCAATTGGTGGTGGCTGCCGCCTCGACCCAGGATATCGACGATGGCGTGGGCGAGCTTGCCAACGCCCTGGCCTTCTGGACCCCGGCCGCCGCGGCCGCCTGACTTTGTTGCAACCCTTGCCCATGCCACATCCTGCTTACCTGTCCCGCCGCCTGGCACCCTGGCGCTTGCCGCTGCGGCGCCTTGCCGCCGCCGCCTTGCTGTGCGGCACGCTGTCGGCCCTGCACGGCCCCGATGCCCATGCCGCGCCGCCGCCGTGGAGCGACGCTCCCTTTTCCTACTACGCCGACAAACAGCCGCTGCGCAAGGTGCTGGCCGACATCGCGGCCAGCTTCAGCCTGTCGCTGGAGATGTCCAACGCGCTCGAGGGCACGGTCAACGGCCGGTTCAGCGCGGCCAATCCGACCGAGTTTTTGAACCAGATGGGCGGCGTGTACGGCTTTCAGTGGTTCACCGACGCGGGCACGCTGTATATCAGCCGGGCCAGCGAGGCGGTCACGCGCAGCATCACGGCCTCGGGCGCGAGCATCGCGGCCATGCGCCAGGCGCTCACCAGCCTGGGTGTGCTCGACAGCCGCTTCGGCTGGGGCGAGTTGCCCGAACAAGGCGTGGCGCTCATCTCCGGTCCGCCGGCCTACGTGAGCCTGATCCAGCGTACCGTCGCCGCGCTGCCGCTGGTGGCCGGCGGCCAGCAGGTGGCGGTATTCCGCCTCAAACACGCCACGGTGGATGACCGTATCGTGCTCTACCGCGACCGCCAGATCACCACCCCCGGCCTGGCGCAGGTGCTGCGCAACCTGGTCAACGGCACCGGTACCGGCAGTACGTATTCGAACGCCTCCCTCGTTGCGATCGCCGCGCCGTTGCGCGCGGCCACCATCGGCATGACGCCCGCAACCACCGTGGCCGGCGCCGCGCCCGGCGCGCCGGCAGCCGCCCCGGACGACACCCAACCCGAATCGAAGCTGCAAGCCGCTGCCGGCGCCAATCTGCAGAAACAACGCCTGGTTCCCTCGATCCAGGCCGATTCGCGCCTGAACGCGCTGATCGTGCAGGACATCCCGGAACGGATCCCGATCTACCAGAAGCTGATCGAGCAACTGGACGTGCCCACCACGCTGATCGAGATCGAGGCCATGATCATCGATGTCAACGCCACCCGCGTGGACGAGTTGGGCATCGCATGGGGCGGGCGCACTGGCGGCACCACCGCCGGCTTTGGCAACCTGACCGCCTCGGCCACGGGCAACGAAATCACCGTGGCCGCGCATTCGCCCGGCGCCACGATCGACCCCGCCTCCATGGTGGTGAGCGCGGGCAACTACCTGGTCAGCCGCATCCGCGCGCTCGAAAGCCAGGGCGAAGCCTCGATCCAGTCGCGCCCTTCGATTCTCACCGTGGACCATATCGGCGCGCTGCTGGACCTGTCGGAGACCTTCTACATCCGCACCACCGGCGAGCGGGTCGCCACCGTGACGCCGGTCACCGTGGGCACCACGCTGCGGGTCACCCCGCATTACGTCGAGCGCGAGGGCGGCCCCGTCATTCAACTGGACGTGGACATCGAGGACGGCCAGATTCAAGACGTGACCGTGGACAGCCTGCCCACCATCCGCAAGAGCGTGGTGAGCACCCAGGCCATCGTGGGCGAAAACCAGACCCTCTTGATCGGCGGCTACAACACGCGCCAAGCCACGCGCCAGAACGACCGCGTGCCCGTTCTGGGCCAAGTGCCGCTGATCGGCCTGTTTTTCTCGCACCGCACGGACAACGTGCAGTCGCGCGAACGCCTGTTCATGATCAAGCCGCGCGTGGTCACGCTCCCCGCGCCAGGCGCCGGCAACACCGCTGCTGCCACTCACAGCGACATGCAGGCTGCCGCCGCGGCCGCCGCCGCCATCACGGTTTTGCCCTCCCCAGGCGGCCTGCCCGTGACCATTACCCCGGCCCCTGCCACCGTGGCCCCAGACACTCTGGTCCTCCCCGCCCCGCTGCCGCCCCTGCCCAGCGCCAACGCCACGCCAGCGGCCAAGCGCTGGCCGCCAGAACCACAAAACTGAAAATGCGGACGGCGCAGGAAAAAATCAGCCGCCCGGTAACTCCGCCAGGATCTGCCGCAGCCAGCCAGCCGCGGTCTGCGGATCGACCGGCGAGCCGCCTTGCTGCGTGGCGGCGAGAAAGCGCTGGTCCAGCGCGGCATCGATCGCCGCGCGTTGGGCCGCATTCAGGCTGGCCGGATCCAGTCCGGCAACTTGGCAGGCGCGAGCGAAGCCGGCGCCCCGGTGCGTGGCCGAGAGGTTCAGCCGCGTCATGAAATGCACGCCGTCCATCACCTGCTGCCCGGTTTTCGCCATGTCGATCGCGCGCTCGACGGTACGCGCGGCCAGGGGCACGCCCGGCGCCGGCGCCAAACCGAGTTCGCGCGCGACCGCGCTGGCAATGCCGCTGGAAAACGACTGCCCCAGCGCGCCGACAAAGGCGGAATTCGTGTCACCCGCCGCGCTGCCGTTACCGCGCACCCAGGCAACCGGGCGCTGCGACGGCGTGGTGCCCGTGCCCAGCACCCGCAGTTGCTGGCCGTCGAGTTCAATGAAGCCATCGGTTTGGCGGCGCGCAGCCTCTTTGAATGCGCGCAAATCCGGCGGCGGCGCGATGGAACCTGAGGAAGAAATGGGACCGGTGGACACGGTGAAAAACAGTTTACGAATAAAAAAGAAAGAAGGCACGCCCATCGTAGCGCCCTCGTATGTAACGCTGCGACTGGATTGGTTCCATGCCGATACGCCGCCGCAAGCTGGATTTTTCAATCAAACGGTGATTTTTTTCGCATATCCAATCCAACCCCTTGGCACACCCGCGACTCCGCAAGCGCCATACTCACGCAAGCTGCGGATTTTGCTTGGCAGCGCCATTCCCACGTGAAGAAAGCGCATATGAGCACAGTTACCATAACCGCGCGTCACGGCTTTGCGCGCGACATGTCGCGCCGCTGGCGTGGCAGTCACCCGCACCGCGGCCACGGAGCAGGAGCACGAAAATGAGCGCAACGGCCATGTCATCTTCCGCATCAGCACCAGCGGCCCTGTCTGCTTCCGTCACCGATTCCGCGACCGCGCTGGCGTCAGCGCCAGCCAACCTCGGTTCGGCCGGTGGTGGGTTGTGGTCTAGCTTTTTTGTCATCCTGCTGGTGCTGATCTTGATCTCGGCGCTGGCATGGCTATTGCCGCGGCTGCTCAAACGCACGATTGCGCTGCGCACGAGAGACGGTCAGGCATCATCCCTGCGCGTCATCCAGACGGTAGCCTTGGGCGCACGCGAACGGCTGGTGATCGTGCGCCGGGGTGATCAGGAATACGTGCTCGGCGTCACCGCGGCCAGCGTGAATTTGATCGACAAACATGGAATCCATCCCGCCGACCCGCCGCCTGCCGTGGACAAAACGAGCTGAATCTATCTGCTCACGTCGGCAAAAACAGATGTGGCGTCGCATGAAGTGTTCGGCGCGCATTACTGGGTTGGCCTGGCAACGAGGTTTTTCCCGTTACGGTTCTGTCCCTTTGCGGCCCCGGTGCGGCCGTTGGTCCGCGTGATACGGTCTCTCTTTTTGATGCGCGCGCCCAAGACCACTGATTTGTTTCGCGTCATCGAGCGCAGCCAGGATTTCCTGCTTCAATCCGGACGTATCGCCACGGTCGAACGCCAGCCTTGATGCCGCGTCTGTGGTTGATGGAAATGTCGGGCGTTCTTTTGACGATCGTGCCGGCCAGGTTTTTCTGGGAAATTTCAAATTCCAGACATTCCCTGATGGGCACGCCCTTGGCCTGAAGCACGCGGGCCATGGGCTGGTCGGCGTTCCCGATGTGCGCCAGTTACCGGCGCGCGTTTCGTGCTGTCGCGCAACCGTTCCAGTTCCGCCAGGATGCCTGGCGCGCGCTGGTTCAGAACTTCGGGATCGTAGGTGGGGACTTCGGGGGTCATGGGCCTTTGTGCAAGCCTTTGTCTGCTTGTTTCCAGACCTTATGCAGGGGGTTTCAGGTTTTGGACGGGCTTCTTTTGCTGCATCGACAAGCTTCGCGCGGAAGATGTGCGCGGGTCTCGGGCGGCGGCCTGAGCAAGGGGGGGATGCTTGGGCGATGCGGCTTTGCTGCGCGTGTACCCACATCCCCTATCTTGACGGGAACATGAACGAGTGGTTTTTCTGGAAAGGCCGCGAAAAGTCCTTCCAGAACAACGCGCAATGTGCGCGAAAGTCTGCGCAAAAGTCCAGAAAAGTCCCCGAAAAAGTCGCCGCGGAAACCGCAAAAGTCGGCAGAAATTCCAGAAAAGCCGAGTGCGCAACAAGCGCCAACTGCCGCAGTCCGGTTCAAAACATGTCTGTCGAAGAGCTCGAAATCCGGTAGCCCAGCGCCTTGTACCCGCGCTGCCGCTTTTCCCACATGCGCAACAGGGCCGGGTGGCCGGTGTCGACGAAATCGACGATGCGCACATCGGTCTTGCCCGCATGTTCGCGTTGCAGGCGCCCGCAATACTGCTGCAAAGTGCCTTTCCATGACACGGGCATCGCCAGGATCAGGGTGTCAAGGGGAGGATGGTCAAAACCTTCTCCGGCCAGCTTGCCCGTGGCCAGCAAAACGCGCGGCGCTGCGGGCGGCAGTGCGCCAAGCTCGGCAATTCGGGCTGCGCGTTGTTTTCCCGGGATGCGCCCGTGCAGGACGAACAAAGTGGGCACTTTGCCGTCCAGCGCCTGCCGGATGGCATCAATGTGCTCGGTGCGTTCGGTCAGCACCAGCACTTTTCTTCCGGCGGCATAGGCCACTTCAATCTCGGCGGCAACGGTAGCGGTGCGTTCTGGGTCGTTGCAAAGATGCCGGAACACGTCTTGAATACCGGCTTCCTCTGGCACGCGGATTGATGCATCGAGAATGTGCGGCGTCACCACCAATTCACTCGGCGCACCTGCTGGCCTGCTTGCCGTGTAGCGGAGCGGGCCGCATTGCATGAAGATGATCGGCTGCTGACCATCGCGCCGGATCGGCGTGGCCGTCAGGCCCAGCACGTATTTCGCCTTGGCTCGTCGCAAGATGGCATCGAAAGAAACCGCGCCTGCATGATGGCACTCATCGACAATGATCTGGCCGTAGTTTTCCACCACGGTATCGACTTTTCCGCGCCGCGAAAGCGATTGCATGACCGCGATGTCGATTCGCCCGGTGGGTTTGGCTTTGCCGCCGCCGATGATGCCGGGCGCTTTCTCGTCCACATCAAGAAAGGTTCGCAAGCGCTCTTGCCATTGCCTGGCAAGCTCGGTGCGATGCACCAGGATCAGGGTGTTCACACCGCGTCTGGCGATCAACGCGGCAGCGGTCACGGTCTTGCCGAAAGCCGTGGGCGCGCACAGCACGCCGATATCGTGTCGCAACATCGCGGTGACGGCGGCCTCCTGATCCGGGCGCAGCTTGCCAATAAACCGAACGTTGATCGGTTCGCCCGGAAAGCGTTCGTCGGACAGCGTGCAGGCGATGCCCAGATCGCGCAGCATCGCCAAGACCTCATCGAGGCAGCCGCGCGGCAGGGCGATGTGTTGTGGAAAGTTTTCCGCGCAGCCGATCACGCGCGGCTTATTCCACACCGACAAACGCATGGCCTGCGCTTTGTAAAACTCGGGGTTCTGGAAAGCCGCCAGGCGAATCAGGCGGTTGGCCAGTGTCTGCGGCAGTTGCGCTTTTTCGAAATAGATCCGATCGGCCAGCGTGACGGTCAACGATTCCGGCAGCGGCCCTGTCACGGTCTTTGTGGTTGATGCGGTACGTTTCCAGGGTTGCGCCAAATCTTCTTCGTCGATGAAACCGACATCCAGCGGATGC
>Ga0209628_10001354_pt1 | contig 15777 bp, 5 predicted proteins | sample TergutCu122P4_FD_187285 | JGI IMG/M metagenome (GOLD analysis project Ga0209628, IMG submission 187285) | Cubitermes ugandensis P4 segment gut microbial communities from Kakamega Forest, Kenya - Cu122 P4 (SPAdes) (version 2) | ecosystem: Host-associated > Arthropoda: Insects > Digestive system >...
AGAGTCAGACACAGGGTTTTGCTACTGAGCCAAAATAAGAAAGTGTATCAAAACTTGACAAAGAATAACCTAAAAAATGCTATCTTTGTGAGATGATTAAAATTCACTTCGTATGAAGAACTGTTTACTTGTAATTTGCCTATTAATAAGCCTCGGCTTGTATGCGCAACGCGGAAAGAAGAGAGAATATCTGATTTTCATGGATACTGTAAACGTTATTCTTTGTGATGCACGTGTTCAAAAATACCCATACATTGAAAAAAATCCACAATACTACAGTGATACTATAGTCAAAAGGCGTTTTTTTGCTGATGGCAGCAGTGATGAACGTAGTTATTATTATGGAAGCAATCCTTTTATGTACAACCGTATCTCATTTGACGAGAAAACAAACAGTTACACGCTTTATCCAGCCTATGAAGGTTTTGTACCCCAAAAAGCCCATTTTACATTTAATTCAAATTTAACCACAGGCTGGGTAAATCGTTTGCCGAAGCGTCAGAACGAATACAGGCAAAATCTTTTTCCCAACGATATTTTTAGTTGGTCTGAGCCGATAAATACAACTTACGACCCTTACACTATTCTTCGACCTTCGTTTGGCACATATAATTCGCTCACTTATTATATGCCTCTGTTCAAGGTGGCTCTTCTCGATTTGCGTTACACTAATACAACAAATAAGGGTATTATACCCATCGCATCGTCTATAACAAACGATTTTAGACTGGGTATCAGCGATATCCCTGTGTCGTGGTTGGGCAAAGCCAAAGTGGGACTTAAATCCATTTACTCCGAAACGTACAATAAACTGGCCGAAAACGGCAGCAATCACGCACGTCTGTTTTACAATATTGTTACTACACCGCCTGATTTTGATAACAGTCGTGGAGGATACAGTGGTGGAAAAGCGTACACAAATGTCGACAGCTCGGAACATCGCTACTCAATCTCTGTAGATAATCCGTACCGATACATTGATAACAGTTTGGACGAGGAAACGCTTCGCAGGATATCGACTATTTTTTCTCTAACAAATGAATCATGGAATTGGTGTGTCGGATATGATTACGACCGGCAGCATATACGGTCGGGCATTATGCCCTACGTTCAAAATATGATTGATAATTTTAACGGACGAAAGGAAGCACTTAAAGTTCTACATTCAAAACTGCAATATAAGAATAAATTCTTCGATAAAAAACCATATTACGAACTCAATCAATGGCAAAAAATTTTGTATTCTACCTTATACGTAAACTACAATTTCAACGCTGTTAATTATAATGCTGATTATACGCACGTTGATAATCTTTCCTTAAACCGTGTTACTAATGATTTGGGAGTTTCGTGGCAAAATGAAAGATCCGAACATAATGTTCATTATAATTTTTGGTTAAATGCCAATAATTCAAATACATTGAGTAAACCAAAAATATCTTTAAGCGAAGGCCTTAATGTGGCTTTTCGTTTAGACAAACTCCTTGAAGATATTTTTTGGGACTTTAATCCTCGTCTAAAACTGTATTATTCGCTTTCGCACACGCAAAACGAAGCACCGCTGTACTATGCGCAACCTCACTATGCTTCCACGTTGCTGAATGTCGAAGATTTCAGAGATTATCGGGAGCAGTATCCTCTATATCGGTTATCTGGTTTAAATACCGAAACAACATTTCACAATGAAATAGGCATTGATTTTAGCTGTTTTTGGCATCCCAATTTGGGTAGTTTTAGGGTTAATTATTTTTGGAATAATACAAAAAGAGGTATTCTTCCTGTATATCAAAACAATCGTTTTGAGGTGTGCAACGCCGTCGAATGGAATAAAGAAGGATGGGAAATAACGTATGGCCATTCTGGCTGTACTTATAACTTTAACTGGAATGTTGATGCCAATTTCACTTCATACATAACATTGGTAAAACGGCTTCTTGTAAATGATGACAGGATTCTGTTGGCAGGATTTTCGGATGTATCGATCAGCGTGTTGGAAGGTCAGCCTTACGGTGTGATTTACGGGCAGAAAATCGATGGATCAATGGGTGTTATTGGAAATCCCACCCCCGACTTTGTCCTTAATCTTAACCTTGGTTTGGGATGGAAAGAATGGAGTTTTACCTGTTCGACAGGTTATGTGCGTGGAGGCGATTGCTGGAACGGCACACTCAATACGATGAATTACTTGGGTGTATCCGAGCAGTCGGCAAAAGATAGAACGGCACAAACGCCATTCGACAGTCCATACTATTCCAAAGGAATGACCGGTATTGCCGAAGAAGCCATAGAGGATGCCTCTACTGTGCGTATTCACAACATTAGCCTTTCTTATGATTTGAGCAGATACGTTGAAATACCGCAACTGAAACTTTCGCTGGGGGTCAATAACTTAATCTTGTGGTCGGCGTATAGTGGGGTAGATGCGGCGCGTCCGTTGTTCGGCTATGCCGTAGCGAAAGGGCTGGATTATTTCAATATGCCGGGTGTAACAAATGCTACATTTGCAATTACAATGAAGTTTTGAGAATAAATGAAAAAAATATGAAACAAAAACTATTCATTAACATATTACTTTTTCTTACGGCAAACCTCTTTGCCCAAAACCCCACGCAATGGGATTTTTTCATCAATAAATATCCGCTTGAAATGATATATCTGCACACCGACCGCACGTTTTATCAGCCCGGCGACAGGATATGGATGAAAGCGTACGTTACCGACGCCGCACTGAACCTCAAAGAGGCGTTGAGCGAAATGGCGACCGTTGAACTTGTCAATCCGCGCGGAGGGGTGGACAAAACTTTTTCCGTTTATGTGAAAGACGGCGTGGGCGCAACATCTTACCAACTACCCCACAATGCGCCGGGAGGACTGTACAAACTGCGCATCTACACCGCCTGGATGCGTAATTTTGACGAAAACGACGCCTATACGAAAGAGATTTTTGTTCAGAAGGCGCAAATGCCGCTTCTGCTGATGAACCTCGACTTTGAGCGCAAAGCGTACAGCGCAGGCGACGAAATTCAGGCGAACCTCGAAGTAAAAACGCAGCAAAACGAGCCGCTGTCCAATTATCCGCTCACATACACAGTACACGTGGAGGGGAAAAACGTACATACCGCCCAAACGCGCACCGACCATAACGGCAAAATCGCGCTGACGGCTGTGTTGCCTCCGACAATTCATTCATCGGACGGAATACTAAACGTGATGATTGCTTACGAAGGAAATACGGAGGCTATTTCGCGCAGTATTCCGATAGTCGTCAACAGTTTGAACATGCGGTTTTTCCCGGAAGGCGGCTATTTGATCAATCGGGTGGAAGGCAATCTGGCATTCAAAATTACCAATGAGTTTGGTAAACCTGCCGACGCCGAAGGCGAAATCCGTGATCATTCCGGTGAAGTTGTTGCTCGTTTTCGCAGCGAGTGGATGGGCTTGGGAAGCGTTGCCTTTACGCCGCAAGAGGGCAAAAAATATCATGCCGTCATTACCTCGCCACAAGGGATAATTGGGCGCTACGAACTTCCCGAAGCCTTGAACGATGCGTATTCGATGCGTATTTCTTTTCCAAAATTAAAAAATAGGTTGAGAGTGTATGTGCATACGCCCAATCTGGAACCCTACTTTATCACCATTACTTCGGGCGAAATGCTGATAACGCGCGATTTTACAGGCAGCGCCGAAATTCAGCGACACAGCGTTGACGTCAGTATGCTGCCCGACGGACTTGCGCGGGTGACGCTACTCAACCGGCAGGGAACGGAACAGTGCGAACGCCTTGTTTACGTGGGCAATCGAGCGCCGATGACCATCAAAATCACGCCCGACAAAACCGAATATCTGCCCGGCGAACAGGTGAAATTAGACATCGAAACCCGCGATGCAAACGACAGTCCGGTGCAGGCAAACCTGTCGCTGGCGGTTATCGACGACAAGATACATGCGTTTGCCGACGACCGGCAGGACAATATCCTTTCGTGGCTGCTCATGAGTTCGGAGTTGAAAGACAAGGTTGAGGACGCGTCTTATTATTTCAATCCCGACAAGGAAAAAGCGATGCAGAGCATTGATTACGTATTGCTTACGCATGGATGGCGGCGATTTACGTGGCGCGACGTCAACCATCCGAATATCGACCTCAAATCTTATCCCGCTTCGGTTGGGTTTGTCGGCGGAACGGTTCGTTACAAAAACACCCAAACCGGCATTCCTGCCGACGTCTGGCTTGTTTCATACGGCGAAGAAAAAACGGTGTCGCATCTTCGCACCAATGCTTCGGGAAAGTTTCTGTTTACGAATGTGGACAGGTCGGGTAAGATACAACTGATAGCCAATGCGATACGTTTTGACAACAAGAGAATAGAAATTGATACCGTAAGTATGGATTTGAAATCTGTTCAAAAGATGCTTGAAGACAAGCAAACGATACAGCGTGTTCAACCCCGGAACGGCATTATTGTTGAGGGGGAAAAAGTGGGAGAGGAAACAGAAAAAAGTACCGGATTTTTTTCTGATTTAGATGATTTGGGTGATTCTCATGCCTTGGAAGAGGTCGTTGTGGCTGCTTATGGAATGTTAAAGAAGGCAAATTTAACAGCCTCTGTTGAGGTCGTTCATTCAGAAGCGTTGAGACTTGCAGGAAATATGTCAGAAGTTTTGCAGGGACGAGTAGCGGGACTATCTGTTACATCATCCGAAAGCTTGCCCGGAGGAAGTGCTGATATAAAAATACGGGGAGTTGGTGCGATTTACGGTAACAGTTCACGTGCAGGTGGAGAACCTTTGTATATTGTTGATGGCTATCCTATGGATAATAACGTATTAAAAACAATAAACATCAATGATATAACTTCAATAACAGTATTAAAGGATGCTTCGGCGACTGCCGTTTACGGCTCGCCTGCTACTGGAGGTGCAATTATTATTACCACAAATAACAAAAATTGGGTTTTGCCCAAATACAAAACTCTGGGTAAGCCGTTAACGTTCGAACCGAAATATGTTTCGGTTGTTATCCCTGCTATTCCTGCTGTTTCGGCGCTTCGTGAAACCTACAATCCACATAACTACGTCAAAAGAGCGGGGCAGCAGCGCACCGATTTTCGCCGCACGCTCTATTGGAACCCGAATATCAATACCGACAGTTCGGGCAAGGCGTCCGTAAGCCTGTACAATTCGGATGCTGTCGGCGGATTTCGCGTTATTGCCGAAGGAATTGGCGGAAACAAGCCCGGACGCGGCGAAACGACGTATTTTACCGCGCTCCCGTTTTCCATAACCACCAGATTACCTGCATATTTTTGTTTCGGCGACGTCCTGCAACTTCCTGTGATATTGAAAAATCAAACCGACAAGTCCCTTTCGGGAACGCTCGTCAGCAGTGATAGTTACTATTTCCGGTTAGCGAATAATTACGCGAAGGAACGAAACGTAGAGATAGCGCCTCACGCCACGACAACCGTTTACATTCCCTACACAGTGGGCAATGTGTATGGCGGCGCCTTTCTGCACACTTCTTTCAAGGGGCGTGGCGCGGAAGACCGCGTGGGCGAATGGTTGGAGGTCGTTCCGAAAGGTTTCCCCACGCAGGCTTCGTTTGCTTCCACCGACAGCGTCGCAACCTATCGCTTTGTCGTCAACAAGCCGGTAACCGGTTCTTTACAAGGTAATTTCGGAATGGAATTGGATGTTTTGGAACAGATGATTTTGGGAAGTAACAGCATCATCGGCGAGCCGAACGGATGTTTTGAGCAAACGACGTCCAAACTGTTCATTGACGCCGCCGCATTGAACTACCTTATCAAAACGGGAAAAAACGAACCCAAAACCGAAAAACTGTTGCGCGACTATATCCGAAAGGGATATACCAAGATGCTGTCCTACGAAAACCCAAAAGGCGGCTTCGGATGGTTTGGCGGCGGAACCGGCAACATTGTCCTGACGGCAAAATGCCTGATGCACCTAATCGAAATGCAAAGTTTCGGCATCGAACGGTTAGACGACGGGATTATCGCGCGTACCAAGGAATATCTGATGCACCACAGAGACGGAAATGGGAATTTTATTCAGGAGACAAACCGGTATGCCTATTCCGTACCCAATCAGACTGTTATCAATGCCTATACCGTATATGCGTTGAGCGAGGCGGGTATCGACGTAAAACAGGAATACGCGGTCGCAGCGGAAGAAGCGATGAAATCGAAGGACATATATCGTTTGGCATTGCTGGCAAATGCGGCGTGTAACTACGGTGAATACGCCACCGCCGGAAAACTGCTTGCCGAATTGCATCAAATCGTTGATAAAAAGGGATATGAGCGCGCCGAAAACTCGAACACGATGACGTATTCGTGGGGTCGGTCGTACAATGCGGAAGTCAACGCCCTGCATCTGTCGGCATTGCTGAAATATCGCATGTTGGACGCATCGCGCATTCAAAAGGTTTATGCCGAATTGATGCGGCTCCGCTCCCATTACAGTTTTGGATCGACGCAAGCCACGCTGCTGGCACTCAAAGCCATCATCGACTATAACGTGCGCTTTCCCGTCGTTATCGGCGAAAATGCCCGACTGAAACTAACGATTAACGACGTGGTTCTGGAGCGAAGAATTTCACGCGGACGAATGAACATCCGTGTCGATACGCTGCAACGCTACCTGCGCGAAGGCGAGAACATCGTGCAGGTTTCATACGCGCAGGTCAGAAATTCGAGTTATGGATTGAATGTCCGGTGGACTTCGCTCACGCCCAATTCTTCGCCGGCTTGCATGGTCGGTTTAACCACAAAAATAGATGTGCCCACCCGCAAAGTCGGCGAAACAGCCCGTCTTACCGCCATCGTGCAAAACAAAACCGACGCTCCTCTGCCCATGACCGTCGCGCTGATAGGAATTCCTGCCGGAGCATCGCCTCAATACTGGCAACTGAAAGAGATACAGGAAAAAGCGCAAGCCGATTTCGTAGAAATAGACAAAAACTATGTCATTCTCTATTTTGCAGGGATGAACCCGAAAGAAACGCGCACCATCCATTTTGATTTACGTGTGGAAGTTCCGGGAACGTTTCAGGCGCCGGCAAGTAGCGCGTATCTGTACTATACCGATGAACACAAGGTTTGGAAGGATGGGGTGAGGTTAGAAATAGAGCAGTAGCGGATTAAAATTTAAAATCACTATAAAAACTCACAATAATGAAACGCAACATTGATTATTTAATTCTTGGCTTAATTGCCACAACACTTGGACTTCTTTCGTGTAAAAAAGAAATTGCTCCCGCGAGCGAATTTGCTCCTTATATCAGCGCTTACACAAGCGGATTGATCGAGCCAACGTCGTCAATTTTTATTGAATTGACAAACGAACAGCCTGATGTGCAGCCTAATACGGAGCTGAAGAAAAACGGCTTTTCATTCAATCCCTCAATAAAAGGCAAGGCGTATTGGTTAAATAGCCGTATTATCGAATTTGTTCCGGAAGAGGGTAGTTTGAAAAACGGCAAGACCTACGATGCCGAATTTCGATTGGGTCAATTAACAAAAGTGAGCAAGCGGTTGAAAACTTTCCGCTTTTCGTTCCGTGTGGAAGATAAAAATTTTGCTTTACATATCGACCCGATAGACATTCCCGATTCAAAAACCGCATCGGTAAAAGGCGTAATCAGATTCAGCGATAATGTAGATATTGAAGACGTTAAAAATTCGCTTACAGTAACTACAAGCGATAATCAAACTCTGTCGGCTACGGTTGAAGCAAATATGCCGAAATCCTTCCATTTTTCGATAGAGGATATCAAGCGGCAAAAAGAGGAGGTAACGCTTACGGTAAAAGTCGGCGGAAAATCCTTTGGAATAAATAAAGATTTAACCGAAACAGTTATTATTCCGGAAGTAGATGCATTCAAAGTGCTTTCTGCCGAAACAATTTTTGAACCCGAACTCGGCATTCAAATTACATTTACCGACCCTTTGTCATCCACACAGGATTTACGGGGTTTGATAACTATCAAAGAATTTTCCGAAAAATTCGTCTATCAGATAAAAAACAACAAACTAAATCTTTATTTCGACAGGAAAGATATTGGGAAAGTTACCCTGTTTGTCAGCCAAAACGTAAAGAACTACAAGGGCGAAAGGCTCAAGTCGTCGTTTACGACCGAACTCATTATTCGAATGTTGAAGCCCGAAGTGCAATTACTTTCTTCCGGAACGATACTTCCAAATACAGGCAATTTGATTGTGCCTTTCAAAGCCGTAAACCTCAAAGCGATAGACGTGCGTGTGATTCGCATCTACGAAAGTAATGTGCTGATGTTTTTACAGGAAAATACCTTGTCGAGCGGTAATAATCTTCGGCGTTCGGGACGTTTGGTGTACAAAAAAACATTCCGTCTGGATACAGAGTCGGGGAAAAGTCTGCAAAACTGGAACAACTATTCGCTCGACCTGTCTGATATTGTGAAGCAGGAGCCGGGCGCAATTTATCGTATCGAATTATCCTTCAAAAAAGAATATTCGACTTACCGATGCGAAGACGAGCTAAGTGAAGAAACAATGGGAAAAATCAACGAGCTGACCAGAATTTCAGATGATATTTCCGATGAAGAAACACAATGGGATACACCGCAACCTTATTATTATTCAAACGACGATTACGATTGGGAGTATTACGATTGGCAAGAGCGCGACAACCCCTGTCATCCGACTTACTACATGCTTTCGGAGCGAAAAATTTCGTACAACGTGCTTGCATCCAACTTGGGAGTAATCGCAAAGGCAAATTCCGAAAATAAATTGTGGGTAGCCGTAAGCAACCTCATCGACACAAAACCTGTAAGCGGAGCAACCGTAAATGTATATAATTATCAGTTACAAGTGATAGCTACGGCAAAAACCGATGGCGACGGTTTCGCAGTAATCACGCCGAAAGGGAAACCATTTGTATTGATAGTCGAGGCGGATAAACAAAAAACATATTTACGATTGGTGGATGGGGAAAACAATTCGTTAAGTCGCTTCGATGTGGGAGGGAAGAAAATAGACAAGGGATTGAAAGGATATATTTACGGAGAGCGCGGCGTTTGGCGTCCGGGCGATACTCTGTATCTGACATTTGTGTTGTACGATCAGGAAAATAAATTACCTGACAATCACCCTGTGTCGTTTGAAATATACAATCCAAGAGGACAATTTTATAATAAACAGGTAGCCGTAAAAGGAGAAAACGGTTTTTACACATTCGAAGTTGCAACCAACAGCGAAGACCCCACGGGGCTTTGGAACGCATACGTAAAAGTGGGTGGTACATCGTTTCACAAATCATTGCGTATCGAAACGATAAAACCGAACCGTTTGAAAATCAATTTCAATTTTTCGGACGAAAGATTAGATGCCTTTTTGCAACAAATACCGGTTACTTTAGATGCTGCATGGTTGACAGGAGCCATTGCCCGTAATCTTGAAGCACGAGTAGAAATGACACTCTCGAAGGTAAAAACGCAATTCAAAGCTTACGAAAACTATATATTTACCAATCCTGCAACCGATTTTTACACCTACGAAAAGGAAGTATTTCGCGGCAATGTAAGCGAAGAAGGACAGGCAAAATTTAACATGAAACTGCCGTCTGCCGAAGATGCGCCGGGTATATTGAGCGCAAACATCGTGTGCCGCGTATTTGAAAAAGGAGGCGACGCCAGCATTTATACACAAACCATTCCGTTCTCGCCGTTCAAGTCATACGTGGGCATCAATCTCAATCAAAAAGAAGGAAGTTGGATTGAAACAGACACAAAGCATACCTTCGACATTGTTACGTTAAATGCTGATGGAAAAACCGTTAACCGCAACGATTTGGAATATAAAATATACCGTGTCGGCTGGAGTTGGTGGTGGGAAGGCAACAGCGAAACATTTGCCAATTATGTAACCGGCTCATCCTACACGCCTGTGGCACAAGGTAAACTAAAAACCGTAAATGGAAAGGCAAGTTTCAATTTTACGCTCAACTATCCTGATTGGGGACGTTATTTGGTGTATGTGAAAGATCGTGAAAGCGGACATGCAACAGGTGGCGTGGTGTATATCGACTGGCCTTCCTGGCGAGGTCGCTCGAGCAAATCCGATCCAAGCGGGATAAAAATGCTGTCGTTCTCGACCGATAAAAATTCGTACGAAGTAGGCGAAGATATTACAGTTGTTATTCCTGCGGCAGGTGGCGGAACTGCATTGGTTGCGTTGGAAAACGGCTCTTCGGTTATCAGCCGTGTACGGGTGCCGCTCGCCGAAAAAGGCGATACGAAATATAAAATTAAAGCCACGAAAGAAATGGCTCCGAATTTTTATATCCACATCAGTCTGTTGCAGCCTCACGCACAGGCGGTAAACGATTTGCCGATACGCATGTACGGAGTAATGCCCGTGTTGATTTCCAATAAGGAAACAAAACTTAATCCACAAATAGAAATGCCCGATGTGCTACGCCCTGAAACAGAATTTACAGTACGGATAAGTGAAAAATCGGGACGACCAATGACTTACACCTTGGCGATTGTTGACGATGGGTTACTCGATTTAACCAACTTCAAAACGCCAAATACATGGAATGAATTTTATGCTCGCGAAGCCTTAGGTATTCGTACATGGGATATGTACGATGATGTGATGGGATCTTTTAGCGGGAAATTCGGTCAGATGTTCAGTATCGGCGGCGACGAAGATACCAAACCGGGCAATACGAAGGCAAACCGTTTCCGTCCTGTGGTTAAATTCCTCGGACCATTTACGATAGGTAAAGACGAAAAACAAACACACCGAATAAAACTGCCGATGTATGTAGGCTCTGTTCGTACGATGGTGGTGGCCGGAGCCAACGGCGTTTACGGAAATGCCGAAAAAACAACTCCCGTCCGTTCTCCTTTGATGATTTTATCGTCTTTGCCGCGTGTGATGAGTACAGACGAAGAAATTTCGCTGCCTGTAAATGTGTTCGTGATGGAAAACTCTGTAAAAGATGTAATGGTAAAAGTGGAAACATCAGGATTGGCAAAATTATCCGATGGAGATAAAAAATCGTTGAATTTTACAAAAACGGGTGATGAAATGCTTTATTTTACCTTGAAAACTGGCTCAAAAACGGGAATAGAAAAAGTTACAATTACCGCTACCGGTGGCGGACAAACCGCCAAAGAAACAATCGAAATAGACGTGCGAAACCCGAATCCTCCTGTTGTTGAATTCGACAACAGATTGTTGAATCCCGACGAAACCGCCGAATTTAACTATCGCCTCACGGGAACTTTAGACGACGACTGGCTTAAAATTGAAGTGTCGCGCATCCCATCGTTTGATATTTCACGGCGATTTGAGTTTTTGTACAGTTACGAACATTGTTGTTCCGAACAACTGACATCGAAAGCCTTGCCGTTGTTGTTTATCAGTCAGTTTAAAGATGTTTCCAAAATTGAAAGCGAGACAATACGGAAAAATGTACGCGAAGCGATCAATAATCTTTACGGACGACAGTTGGCTAACGGTGGAATTGTGTACTGGCCCGGACAAAGTTCTCCAAACGAATGGATAACTTCTTACGCAGGAAGTTTCCTTGCAATGGCAAAAGAAAAAGGATACGATGTGAACGAAGGTGTTCTCAACAAATGGAAAACATATCAACGCAAACAGGCTCAATCGTGGGCACCAAGTTCGACAGATAATTATTATGCCCGGCAGTCGGAGTTTCAGCAGGCATATCGGCTTTACGCTCTGGCGTTAGCAAACAGTGCCGAATTGGGAGCGATGAACAGGCTCAAAGAGCAGAAAAAACTGTCGCAACAAACACGCTGGTGTTTGGCAGCGGCATACGCTTTGGACGGAAAAACAAAAGTGGCGCAAGAATTGGTATTTAACATTCCGACAGATGTAGAACCTTACTGGGATAGTTATACTTACGGATCTTCGGACAGAGATGAAGCAATGATACTTGAAGCATTGGTGCTGATGGGTAATTTACAGGACGCATTCACACAGGCACAGAAAGTATCGAAAAATCTCTCTCGTGAAACATATTTCAGCACACAATCGACGGCATACTCCTTGATGGCGATGAGCGCGTTAGCCGAAAAAATGAGCGGTTCGATAAACTTTTCATGGGTTCTGAATGGCAAAAAACAGGATGACGTAAAATCAGCAAAAGCCATTTATCAAACAGAACTTGCAAAAAAACCGGCAGAAGGCAAAATTTCGATTACAAATAAAAACACAAAAGGAGTGTTGTATGTAAATGTGGTATCGAAATCAAAACCGTTGGTTGACAATTTGCCTGCTATTGCCAACAATTTGCGTTTAGACGTTAGCTACACCGATTTAGAAGGAGCGTCAATAAATATAGACGAACTGAAACAGGGTGCCGATTTTGTTGCTGTGGTAAAAGTATCGAACATTAGCCCAACGAGCGACTATACAGACGTTGCTCTCACGCATATCATTCCTTCGGGTTGGGAAATATTTAACGAGCGAATGACGAATTTGGACGACAATGTTGCAACAGCCTCTAAATCGTTTACCTATCAGGATATTCGTGACGACAGGGTATTGACCTACTTCGATTTGCGCAGAGGTCAAGCAAAGCAGGTTAAGATACGTCTTCAAGCCACATATACAGGTTATTTTGTATTGCCTGCGGTTTTATGCGAAGCTATGTACGACACATCGGCACAGGCTCGAACAAAAGCCGACAGAGTAAGAGTGGTGAAATAGTTTTTATTTTGTTGATAATTACTGAATGTTGTATCTTTGCAAAAAAATATATCGCTATGGACGTACAAGACAACGATTCTGAATTATATCAGGAACTAACTGTTGAGCAAGAAGACACAGGAGGCGTTTTGATGGATAAACCATTCAATCCTTCTTTGATAAACATTGGTAGACAAACTCCTGCATTATACAATATAATTGCCCGATTAAAATCAGATCCACCTGAAATAGATTTATATCCTGAATTTCAACGAAAAGATGATTTGTGGGATAAGGGAAAGCAAAGCAGACTAATAGAGTCTGTTTTAATCAATTTTCCTCTGCCGGCTTTTTATTTTGATGGGACGGATGACAATAAATGGTTGGTAGTAGATGGATTGCAACGGTTGAGTGCATTGAGAAATTTTGTTGTTGATAAAACGCTTGTATTGCAAGATATGGAGTTTTTGAAACATTTAGAAGGAGAAACTTTTGATACCATAGACCGTTCTTTGCAGCGAAGAATAGAAGAATCTCAAATTATTGCCTATGTTATAAAATCAGGAACGCCAACAGAAGTAAAATATAATCTTTTTAGAAGGATTAACACAGGAGGCTTGGTACTCCAACCCCAGGAAATAAGACACGCCTTAAATCAGGGCATTCCTGCTAAAACAGTTGCAGAACTTGCTAATTTGATAGAATTTAGAAAGGCTACGGAATATAAAATTAGTAATGAAAGAATGCTGGACAGAGAATTTATTACTCGTTTTGTTGCTTTTTATCTGAACGAGCCGGAAAAATATGCGCCCGATCTAGATTCTTTCTTAAATAAATCTATGGCTCAAATTAACAATCTTTCACAAGGAGAGTTGGATGAAATGAAATCAAATTTTGCCGAGTCGATGAAATATGCTAACCAGATATTTGGAAATTGGGCTTTTCGTAAGGCGGATTTATATCCTGATAAACGAAAACCTATCAATAAAGCGTTATTTGAAGTATGGTCGGTAAATTTGGCAAAATTAAATGCGAAGCAAAGAGAAATTTTATTGACAAAAAGGATGGAATTAATGTTGGCTTTTACAGAAATAATGAAAAGTGACGAAAAATTCAGACGCTCTATCACTTCGGGAACTGGCGGAAAACCTGAAGTTATTGAACGATTTTTTAAAATTAAAAACTTAATAGGTCAATTTGTATGATAAGCAATGTATCCGTAAAAAATTTTAAATCACTAAAAAACATTTCTATTCCAACAAAATCTCTCAATTTACTTATGGGATTAAATGGTATGGGAAAGAGTTCTTTTATCCAAATGCTTTTAGCCCTGATGCAAAGTGACAATTTAGAGAAAAGAATTGTTGACTTAAACGGAACTCTAATTGATATAGGTCAGGGACAAGATGCTTTTTATCAGTTTGCATCTGATGATTTTATTGAATTTGCTCTGTGTTTTGACAAAAAATCGGAGTTTAAATGGAAGTTACGTTATCAAACAGACAAGGATAAACTGACAGCAGAAGAAGGATATGCAGATACTGAAATGAAAAATTTCAGGGAATGGACTCGTAAATTTCAATTTATTGGTGCAGAAAGAATTGGTCCGGAAGATTTGTACGATGCATCAAGTGTAATTGTTTCTGATAAAAAACACATCGGACTTTCGGGCGAGTATGCAGCATATTACCTAAATATTTTTGGGGATAAGAATAAAGTTCAAGAAGTTTTACGGCATCCAAGTGCTTCCGGTGCTACTCTCTCGGAGCAACTAAATGCCTGGATGGGCGAAGTCTCACCTGGTGTGCAGGTTAATACACAATATGTACCTGAAATAAATAAAGTTATTCTTAACTATAAATTTACATTGGGTTTCGACACAGCAAGGTCATACAAACCCAAAAATGTTGGTTTCGGAATAACTTATGTGTTGCCTGTGTTACTTTCACTTTTAACCGCGGAAGAGGGAAAAATTATTGTTATTGAAAATCCGGAATCACATATACACCCTCGAGGACAGGCTGAATTGGGAAAACTTATTGCATTAGCAGCACAAACAGGTGCACAGTTATTCATAGAAACTCACAGCGATCATATTCTAAACGGAATTCGAGTTGCAGTAAAGGAAAAAAATATTGCAAAGGAAAATGTCAATATTTTGTATTTTGATAAGGAAACAACAAATTCGGAACAATATTCTAATGTTACCTCTATAAGAGTTGATGAAAACGGAGAATTAAGTGAATACCCAAAAGATTTTTTGGATGAGTGGAGTAATCAACTTTTAAAGTTATTGTAATTTATGGAGTTGATTTGTAATGAGTTATCTCTTTATCCTTTGGTAAAATCATCTATAGAAGCCGAAAAATTGTTTGCCGATATTTTGAAAACATTTAGAGTTTTTAAAAACAAGTTCGGCTTTAATCATATTCGTTTCCTCGTAGGATTTCAAAATCAGCAAGTTACATCCTCCCTTACATACGCAGCATGGATTGACACTATATCAAATAAGACATTGAAAGACACAGTACTACCTCTGTTTAGGCAACCTTTTGTAGATGACTTAAATCCTGAAGAACTGAATGAATTTTTCAAAAGCGAATATGAGATAATCCACAATGATGTTCCTGAAAAAAGAATTCCTATAGGCTTACCGATTGCTCATATTTTAAATATGCCTGCAATCAGTTTTAATACTCATGAATTTTGGCTACAAAGAAAAATCAATATATCCAAAACAAATACATCAGAAACTGAAAATTTAATTTTTTCTGTTTACAATATATGTTTAGAATCAGACTGTGAAAGTGAAGAATTTGTTGAATGGATGGATATTTCTATGGTTGATTTGATAGATTCTGTTGATGTCTTGAAAAAATATTTGAGTTTTACCAAGTATGCTGTTGATTTTACAGAGGAGTTTATGAAGCAATTGTTTGAATGGAAGAAAGAAGATTCTAAAACATACAAATATACCTTGCTTTTAATGAAAGATGCTCAAATACATCCTTTTACAGGAGGAATGGGGCGAACTGAAAATTTGAAA
>Ga0209628_10001355_pt1 | contig 15774 bp, 15 predicted proteins | sample TergutCu122P4_FD_187285 | JGI IMG/M metagenome (GOLD analysis project Ga0209628, IMG submission 187285) | Cubitermes ugandensis P4 segment gut microbial communities from Kakamega Forest, Kenya - Cu122 P4 (SPAdes) (version 2) | ecosystem: Host-associated > Arthropoda: Insects > Digestive system...
CCCAAAACATTAACGTTGAATTTTGTGATAACCACCACAGGCACAACCTGTCCGCCGAGCGCAAGCACCTGCTTGACCGAACTAACCGACTTCTGCCAACTGCCTTTGACCTGCGCCATTTTATCGTGAATTGCCTCCTGCGCCGAATGTACAGGAAATTCAAACAGTCCAACGCCAATTTTTATCAGTTTAGAATATTGATTTTCAGTGCTTTGCGTGCCATTTGAGATAAGCGTAACCTGCTTGCCATTCATTTTGCAATGCAGTGCAACCTCCAAAAAACGCTCAGCAAGAAACGGCTCACCACCAGTGAGCGCAACAGATTTTATATTCGCCTGACGAAAAATTTCGCTTAGCGTTTCTGTCGCTTTTTTATACGAATTGAACGGCACACGTTTTGCGCCGTCCATTTTCCAAACATTATAACAATATATACAATCAAGGTTGCAGCGGTCGGTAATTTCAAATGCGATGTGGGAAAGGTCAATCATTTTTAGTTAGGGGTTAGGAGATAGGAGTTAGGAGTTAGTTAATTTTGATTTACTGCCGGCACATAACACATCAAACTATCATCATTTATTGTGTCATTGTTTTGTGTTGTGTCAATAACATCATAACATGTAGGTCTTTCTGCTGGTAAATAACACCCGCAAGACGGCACTGACATTGCTGTAATACCGCCCACAATCAAAGCCCCAAAAAATAATTTCGGACTAACAAAAATTTTCCAGCCGTTTGTTTTATCAGCCAAAAACGAGAAAATTTTGTATAAAAAATTAAAAATTTTGTTTTTCATAATGATTTAATTTTGATTTTCTTCTGTTGGTCCAATAAAATAACACAGAACATCATCATTTATTGTGTCGTTGTTTTGCGTTGTGTCAATAACATCATAACACAATGGTGGTTGTATATAACAAGATGGTGGTTCTTCAGGTTTTGGCTTACAGGAACTTATTGACATAGCCGTAACACTCACAATCAAAGCCCCAAAAAATAATTTTGGACTAACAAAAATTTTCCAGCCATTTGTTTTATCTGCTAAAAAGGAGAAAATTTTGTATAAAAATTTGATAATTTTGTTTTTCATAAGTAAATAAAATAAATTAAAAATAATATTTGTTAATAAAACCAAAAACAACCTGTCATTTCGACTGAAAGGAGAAATCTGTTAGTGTTTGCAGGGGATTTCTCCCGTTGGTCGAAATGACCTCGCTTTTTTAATTTTGATTTTCTGGCATTTCTGCGCTATCATAACACATAATTTCAGGAATTGTGTCGTTTTGCGGAATTGAATCTTCAATCGCAACATAACACTCTGGAGGCGGTGCATAACAATTTCTCTCACAAGAATTTGTCGACATTGTAATACCGCCCACAACCAAAGCCCCAAAAAATAATTTAGGACTAACAAAAATTTTCCAGCCGTTTGTTTTATCAGCCAAAAATGAGAAAATTTTGTATAAAAATTTAAAAATTTTATTTTTCATAATATTTTTAATTTTGATTTTCTTCTATTTTGTACACCCCATAACATACTTTACACCACTCATCATCACTTTCTGTATCATATTCATCATCGCTAAAATCAATCATATAACAAACAATAGTTTCGGAAGTTTCAGTATTATCTGATTTTGGAGCACAAGAACTTGCCGAAATTGCTGTAACACTCACAACCAAAGCCCCAAAAAATAATTTTGGGCTTACAAAAATTTTCCAGCCGTTTGTTTTATCAGCCAAAAACGAGAAAATTTTGTATAAAAATTTGATAATTTTGTTTTTCATAATATTTTAATTTTGTCATTGCGGTTGCGGGTCGTAGCCCGCAATGACAGACCCGCAATCGCTTGAGTTTCAGATGATTGCGGCTTGTGCCGCAATGACAGTTACTATTTTTAAAAGTGTTCTTTATATACAATACGATTATTTTTCAAAAATGTTACAAAAAATTTTTATTTTTAAGAATATTTAACTTATTGTGTTAAAAAAACTTTTTACTTCGGCTTTTAAGTTGCAAAGATACAAAAAACTTTTTTTGAATATCCGTTATCTAAAACACAATTTTTTTCGATATAAAAACACCACCCGCTGTTAATAACATCAAAAAAGTTGTAATATAGATTTTTGAATTTTTAAAAAATAAAGTTAAAGCAACAGTAAAGTTTTCTAAAATTTGTGTTATAAAATGCGGAAAATTTTCTGTAAAATTTAAAAAACTGAACAAAACCGCAATCACAAGTACTGTTGCGAGTGTCCAAATTATATAATTTGCCAAATAAAAATTATTATTCAAAGGAAGTTTTTGGGAAACTTTTTTAGTAAAACCGTTGTCCAAAATTTCTTTTTTATTAATTTTAAACAACAAATTCAAATCATTATTTTCAATTTTTGGTTTCATATTTATATATTTTCAAGAGTGGTTTTTAGTTTATTTTTTGAGCGGAAAAGTAATGATTTTACCGTTCCCGCAGGTATCTGCATCGCTTTTGCAATTTTTTTTATTGGAAAATCTTCCATATAAAACAGCAATACCACAGCACGTTCCTGTGGGTTTAAAATTTTCAAAAGTTGCTCAAAATCATAATTTTCCATCGGCGTGTGTGTTTGAGAAATTTCAAAATCAACAACTTCCAAATTCTCAAAACACTCTTTTTTATTGCGCGTGTAATCATAAAAAATGTTGTAAGCAATGCGCGTTAGCCAAGTAGAAAAATTTGCTATTCCTTTGAATTTGTGCAAGTTAAGATATGCCTTGATAAATGTTTCCTGTGCCAAATCGTCTGCGAGCATTTCATCATTGCCGCATAAATTTTGCAAAAAACGACGGATAAAACCCTGATACTTGACGGTTAAACTGTCGAAAGCGCGTTTATCGCCAAGTACCAGCACTTTACCAATCAAAGTCAAATCGTCAGCATTATTCATTTTTGGCTTTTTCTTCGTTTTTTTCCTGAATTTTGCGCAGTATGCCAATAAGCAGCCACGCCAACCCAAACGCAGTGAAAAATGATGCTACAAACATCGATAAATCTCCTTCAATGAAATTGCTAAAAAACTGCATAACCCAAAAAGCCGCACCCAGAAAAATAAAAATAATACCGTTTTTAAAATACTCAAAAGAGCGTTTTTCGGCTTTTTTTACCATCAAAAAGTTTTCGGGAATTTGCTGCCCGCTTTCAATCGCTTTTTCCATCAAAGCGTAACGCCGTTTTTTTTCATTATTCAAATAATTGAAAAGAATGGCAACAACAACAATGACCAATACATAAAAGGCACTTGTTACAATAACGTCTCTCAAAAATAAATCCATAATACAAATAAATTAAATTGTTAAACATTTTTTGTATTAGACGTAAAAAAGATATAAAAAAGTTGCAAAGCAGGAGAAAAATATTTTATTTTATCTGTTTTTTCAAATTTTCCACATCAACATTTTGAATAAAATCAACAATATTTGAATAAATGCTGTGAAAACCAAAATTTCCTATTGTCATTTCTTCAATGGCTTTCTCTTTTGTCCAGTTTTGAAAAACAATACGGTACATCGCAACAATAACTCCTGTTCGGTCAGAGCCGTGTTTGCAATGTATCAAAATATTGCCTTTTCTGTTTTTGATGATTTTTAGTGCTTGCACCACATCGCTCTCTTTTATTTTTTCGGCTCTCATTGGAATTCGGTACAAAATCAGGTGAGTTTTTGCCGCTTTTTCTATGTCTGAATGCCAAAAACGTAAACTTAGCACCTCACTTATTCCATATTTTTCGAGATTAATAAATGCCTGATTATCAGGTTGTTCAGAACGGAAAATTCCATTATCAACTTGATACAAATTTTTCAACCCCAAATTATCTATTTTTACTGCATTTTGCGAAAACAGCAAAAATGAACAGGCAAATAAACAGAAAATCAGAGCATATTTTTTTTTGTTAATCATAATATTGAGTATTAATTTTGTGTTTTTCTTACATTTTTAAACAATTCCGAAGCGAACACAAAATCATTAAGTGTTTCATTATCAGAATTAAAAATTGTATCTTTTGAACCCTCCCACGCTTTTTTACCTTTGGCAATAAGAATAATATTTGCGCCGATTTCCATTATTGAGTTCATATCGTGGGTGTTGATAATGGTTGTTATGTCAAACTCCTGCGTGATTTCTTCAATCAATCTGTCAATAAGAATTGCGGTTACGGGGTCGAGTCCGGAGTTTGGTTCATCACAAAAAAGGTATTTTGGGTTGAGCGCAATAGCGCGGGCTATTGCAACTCTTTTTTGCATTCCGCCTGAAATTTCTGACGGGAAAAGATTAAATGACTGCGGCTTTAAATCCACTCTTGTGAGGCAAAATTCGGCGCGCTCTTTTTGCTCTGCTTTGCTCATTTCCGAAAATACCGAGAGCGGAAAAAGCACATTTTCAATTACCGTTTTTGAGTCAAACAGCGCAGAACCTTGAAAAAGCATTCCAACTTCGCGCCGTAAAAGTTTGATGTCGCTCATTTTCATCTCCCGCAAATTGCGTCCGTCATATAAAATTTTGCCCTCTTCAACACGAAAAAGTCCAATAATGCTCTTCATCAAAACGGTTTTCCCCGAACCGCTCTGTCCGATTATCTGGTTGATTTTTCCGTTGTAAAATGTTGCAGAGATATTGTCTAAAACCAATTTTCCGTCAAAAGATTTCGATAAATTTTGTACTTCAATCATTTTTTTATAGGAAGTTAAAAAGTTATTGAGTTGTTTTAAGATGCAAAGGTATAAATTATTTGTTATAATAATAAAATCTACAAAAAAAAATTAACACATCTTTCATAAAAAATCTGTGTTAATCTATTATGTGTAATTTTTCTTATCTTGAAATTATCAATTTATAATTTATGCTTTTGGACTCTGATTTTATGTTGATATTATAAATTCCTGATGGAATATTCTGAATATCAAGCGTTTGAATAGTATTTGAGGATATATTTAGTTTTGGATAACGTTGAATTAATTTTCCAACCATATCAAAAATTTCAATTACCACATCTTGCTGATTTTCAGCAAATTGAATATTTACAACATTATTTGCAGGATTTGGAAAAATAGCAATTTTGCTATCTTCTATTTCGTCTAAATCTGATGTATTGCTTGATGTATAATTTGCTTTCCAACCTGCATAATTTGTATTAGCATCTGTTATAAAAATAACAGACATTTTTCCACTGTTAATTGTTATAGGTGCAGGAATGGATAAACCCGAAAGTTGTTTAATAGTATTATTTACATCGTCTCTTACAAGCACAACGTCCCAACCGGCTTCGGTAGCAAATTCAGTAAAAGTAAGCGTTATACTTTTTGCATTTGGCGGTGTAATTTGCCAAATACATTTCATATTATCATTATAATTGCCATTGCCGCTACCATCGGTTATTGTGCCGCTTGCAGTTGTCAAAACTGTTTTGCAAGCACAATTAGTGCTTTCTACCGAAGTATAATTTGCTTTCCAACCCGAATAATTTACCGATTCATCAGTTATAAAAGCCATAACAATAACTCCTGTATTTGATATAAATTGACTTGGCAGATTACTGCCAGAATATATTACTGCATTGTTAAAATCATAATTATCAGCAATATACACCTCGTCATACCCTGCTTCAGTTTTAAATTGAGAAAACGAAAGCTTGATTGAAGATGCGCACGGAGGCGCAATTACCCACAGACATTGTTGATTATCAAGATAATTTCCGTCTCCCGAACCATCATCAAATGTGCCTGAATTATCTATTAAAAATTTATAATATGGTCCGCAACCTGTTATATTTGGCGGCACGGTATTTTTATCAATACCAACGGCATACCACGCATTTTCCACAGCCGTATATTGAGCCGAAGGGTTGCCGAACAAGTCCGCTGCCGCCTGCAATGAGCCGTTATAAGAGTCAATGTGATTTGCATAAGGAGAAAGATAATTCATTAAATTTCTGTATGCAATTTTGGAAGCATTAGCCATTCCGATGCTTGTAACCGAGTAGGCATTGCCCAAGTCATTTACTCCCGAACCGCCTTGACACAGAAGATAAAACCAATAATTTTGCACTCCGCTGTTTATATGCACTCCGCCGTAATCATAACTGCTATTAGTATCAGCCCAATAGTTTTTTAAATATGTATTTGGTTGTGATTTTATTTTGGGGTTTGACATTGACCGCATATATCCTCCTATTACTATATTTTCGCCAATAGTCCAATTTGGGTTAGTAGTTGCATAAAATTCTATGCAAGTACCAAAAATATCTGAAAATGACTCATTTAATGCACCCGATTCGCCTTGATAAATCAAACCGCCATTGTTGTTATTTTCGGTTACTCCGTGAGTAAATTCGTGTGCGGAGCAATCAAGCGAAACAAAGGGGTTGTAGCCGTAACCAACCCCGCCTCTGCCATATACCATTAAACCATCGCCTGCCCAACCAGCATTAAATTGATACCCATAATCATCAAGCAAAACGGGGTCATAGATATTATAAATTTCCCCGCCGTAGTTATCATAACTTATTCTATTAAAAGTAGTTTTATAATAATCATAGGTTTTTTCTATTCCCCAATGCACGTTTAGTGCGGCGGGAAAATTTGTCCAAGTTGTAGATGTGTTTGTATAAAGTAACGGGTCTTCCCACTCGTTAACCCAATTTGTGCCGTTGTATGTACCTATTTTTCGATAATTGTCATAAAGTTCATAAGAATTTGTAGAAATTTGATTGCAAGTAATTGTTTGCACTCCATTAAAAAGCGTATTTGCCGTACCTTGCACATCTGAGCGTGGAATAAGAGAAATCTCGTTCACTATTTCACCTGTGGCAGCATCTACAAACACATCATACCGAACAAAAGGCGAAAAGGACTCTATTCTTACTTTTTTTACAAGATAAAATTCTTTGTCTTTGGGGTTTTGAGCAAAGACCGTTTGTACCGGAGTTTCTCTAAATACCCTTGTAACGCCGAGATGCGCTTTTGCTATGCTAATTGCTTGACTGTCAGTAATATTTATCTGAATATCAACATCTTTTAATTTAGCAATATTTCCATTGATACTTTGCAACAAACCATCTTTTGTGTGAAACATAATTATGTGTCCATCAACAGGATAACCTTTGTAAAATACCTGAAAATTGGTGTGTGTAAATCCAATTTCGTCTTCTCTTTGCGAAATTTGCTCAAAAGTGTGATTTTCATCAAGTTTCAACAACTTGTTTAAGTTACTAAAAATCTCTTGCTTTGTAACTTTTTGGTCAGCAAAATTTGCAAAAACAGAGCCATTTACTACTCTAATTTTTTGTTTATCCCGTAAAAAACTGCTGATATTCGGTTTGCTGTTTTGGACTTGCTGTCCAAAAGCCATTGCGGCAAACAATAGTGTTATTGTTAAAAATGCCGTTCTTAAAAATTTTATATTCATATTAAAAAAATTTATTAATAAAGTGCAAAGATACAAAAAAAATGATAATCCGTATAATTTCCTATAATTTATTTTTTTTGACAAAAGATTAAAGTTTCAAAAAGAAGGACAGAGATTTTAAGAAAAAAAAATCTAAGTCAAAACATATATTTCTATCTTTTTATGTTTAAAATTAATTTTCTAAAAATTTTATGGACAATTTGCGGACATTTATTAAAAAAAAGTAATAGGGTAGTTTATAATTTAAAAAAAAATCAAACCTGAAAACTACATTTCTGCAATTCGCTTTATTTCCTCAATAATTGCATTTGCAAAATTCTCTGCCTGTTCGGGCGTTGGGGCTTCGGAGTAGATGCGAATAATTGGCTCGGTGTTTGATTTGCGCAGATGTACCCACCCCTGCGGAAAATCAATTTTTACACCGTCTATATCGTTGATTTTAAATTGTTTATAACTGTTTTTTATACTTTCCAAAATATTATCAACGTCAATTTCGGGAGTAAGTTCAATTTTATTTTTTGAAATAAAATATTGCGGATAGGTCTCTCTAAGTTCCGAGACCTTTATTTTTTTATGTGCTAAGTTGCTCAAAAACAGCGCAATACCAACCAAAGCATCGCGTCCGTAGTGAGATGCGGGGTAAATTACTCCGCCGTTGCCTTCGCCGCCAATTACAGCTGATGTTTCACGCATTTTTTCCACCACATTCACTTCGCCGACCGCAGCCGCAGAATAACTGCCGCCATATTTTGCCGTAACATCGCTCAAAGCACGTGTAGAACTGAGATTTGAAACCGTGTTTCGACAAATATTTCCTGCGGTGTGGCTCAAAACATAGTCCGCCACCGAAACAAGCGTATATTCTTCGCCGAACATCTCGCCATTTTCGCACACAATCGCCAATCTATCAACGTCAGGGTCAACTACAAAGCCAACATCAACCTTATTATTTTTTATAAAATCGGAAATTTCGGTTAAATGTTCTTTCAGCGGTTCGGGGTTGTGTGCAAAATGTCCTGTCGGTTCGCAATTTATTGATTTAATGGTTTTTACGCCAAATTTTTCCAAAAGTTTGGGAATAATTATTCCACCAACAGAATTTACGCAATCAATGGCAACAGAAAAATTTGCATTTTTTATCGCCTCAACGTCAATAAGTTCCAAATTCAACACATTATTTATATGATACTCATCATAATTTTTGTGATAAATTTGTCCGATTTTATCTACATCAGCAAATTCAATATCTTGATTTTCAGCGATTTCTAAAACTTTTTCGCCGTCAATTTTAGATAAAAATTCGCCGCAATTATTTAAAAGTTTCAGTGCGTTCCACTGCTTTGGGTTGTGGCTTGCGGTGATGATAATGCCGCCGTCAGCATTTTCGGCGGTAACGGCAAGTTCAGTTGTAGGCGTGGTTGCAAGTCCGATATTTACAACATCGCAACCGCAGGCAATTAGCGTGCCGCAGACAAGATTATCAACCATTTGCCCCGAAATTCGCGCATCTCTGCCAACAACAATTTTCAATCTGGCATTAATGTCATTGCGGGCTTGACCCGCAATCGCTTGATTTTCAAGCTCCTTTTTTTCTAACGATTGCGGGTCAAGCCCGCAATGACACGTTCTTTTTTTATTGTGCAACAAATATTGGTTACAAATGAATTTTGCATACGCAGAGGTAAATTTCACCACATCATTTGGCGTAAGGTTGTTGCCCTGTTTGCCTCCAATTGTGCCGCGAATACCCGAAATAGATTTTATTAAAGTCATATTGAATTAAAATTTACTATTTTGATTTTTTATTATAATTGCAAAATTACAAAAAAGTTAAAAATTAATAACAACAATTTTGCAATTTTTAATTCTTAATTATTTTTGTACCTTTGCAAAAAAATAAAAATATCATGGAAATATTACAAAAATTTATTGAACGTGCAAAACAAAATCCGCAGCGTATTGTACTGCCGGAGGGAGAAGAAATTCGCACTTTAAAAGCAGCAGATAAAATTTTATCTGAAAATATTGCTAAAATTATTTTACTCGGCAATAGAGAAAAAATTCTTAAAATTTCTAATGAAAATGGTTTGCAAAACATCATTAAAGCAAATATTATTAACACCGAAAACAGCGAACTTTTGGACCAATATGCAGATTTGCTTTTTGAACTGCGTAGAAATAAGGGCTTAACGCAAGAAGAGGCGGCAGAATTAGTTAAAAATCCTCTCTATTTTGGTTGTTTGATGATAAAAAACGGCGATGCAGACGGCGAACTTGCAGGTGCGCTTAACACAACAGGAAACGTGCTTCGCCCTGCCTTGCAGATAGTAAAAACAGTGCCGGGAATTAATGTTCTGTCGGGTGCAATGTTGCTTTTTTCAAAAGAAAAACGATATGGCGAAAACGGCTTACTGCTTGTGGCAGATGTGGCTGTTATGCCAAATCCAACCGCTGCCGAATTAGCGCAGATTGCTGTTGCTTCTGGCAATACAATGAAAAATCTTGTAGGAGTAGAGCCGAAAGTTGCGATGCTAAGTTTTTCAACAAAAGGCAGTGCATCAAATGAAATGGTTGATAAAGTTGTTGAGGCAACAAATTTGGCAAAAAAACTTGCTCCTGAACTCAAAATTGACGGCGAACTTCAAGCAGATGCCGCTCTGGTACCTGCTGTTGGAAAACTAAAAGCTCCAACAAGCGATGTGGCAGGTGAGGCAAATGTGTTGATTTTTCCATCTTTGGAAGTTGGCAATATCAGTTATAAAATGGTTGAACGTTTGGGCGGAGCAATAGCAATAGGACCTGTCCTTCAAGGCATGGCATCACCAATCAATGACCTTTCGCGCGGCTGTTCGGTTGAAGATATTTACAATATGGTTGCAATTACCGCAAATCAGGCGATAGCAGAGAAAAATTAATGAAACATTTTAATTGAAAATTTAATTAAAAAAATAATTAAAAGATATTTTGAAAATTGTTAATTTTTGTAAATGCTGACTTTAATTTTTTACACATTATTCATTATAATATTCGTTATTGGCTGGTTTTCTATTAAAGATTATAAAGTTTCTGACAATCAGCAAAATATTACGCTATCGGCTGTAATTTGCTGCAAAAATGAGCAGGAGAATCTGCCTTTTTTGTTGGGTTCAATTGAATATCAAACGTCTGATATTGAGCAAATTATCTTTGCAAATGATAATTCTACAGATGAAACCTTAAAAATTTTGCAGAACTTTTCAAGAGTATTTACAAATGTTAAAGTTTTTTCTACAAATGGTTTTGGTAAAAAAAATGCTTTAAAAGAGGCAGTACAATTTGTTGAAAACGAATATGTTATCACTTTTGATGCTGATTGTATTATTCCGCAAAACTATTTTTTTATTGTAAAAAATTTTTTAACAAAATACCGACCGGATTTGTTGATTGGTGGAGTTGTTGTTGAAGAAAGAAGGACAAAAGATAGAGAACAGAAAATAAAAAAAACGCTTTTCTTTTATTTGCAAGCATTGGAGTTCGCAAGTTTAATTGCTTCAGGTGCGGGTGCGGCTTTGGCAAAAATTCCGATTATGTGCAATGGTGCAAATTTGGCTTTCCGTAAAGAAATTTGGCAAAATGCTGAAAATCATTTAGTTGCAAATGAGATTTCTGGTGATGATGTATTTTTGCTGCATTACGTAAAAAAAATTAACGGTAAAATTTTGTTTTTCAAAGCAAAAAATGGCTTTGTAAAAACATTTGCAGTAAAAAAGTTTGGCGAATTTTTGAAACAAAGGCAGCGTTGGGCGTCAAAAAGTAAGTCGTACTACGACAAACATACAATTTCTGTTGCAATTTTGGTATTGATGATAAACTTTTTACTTATATTTTCTTCTATTTCTTCTATTTTTTCACATTTTTTTCTTAACTTTTTTTTGATACTCTTTCTATCTAAAATGTTGCTTGACAGTATATTATTAGTTCCTTTTTTAATTTTTACTAAACAAAAAAGATTGGTAAAATTTATTCCTATTTTATCTATTTTGTATCCATTTTATATTTTATTTACTGCTTTTTATAGTTTTTTTGGAAAAAAACAATGGAAGTAATTAAAAAATACAATAAAGATGATTAATTTTTTTTTCATCAATTTATCAAAAAAATGATATTTTTTTTGTTTCTTGTTATAAAATTTTAAGCGATTTATTAAAAAAAAACAGTAAAAAAAATATATATAAAATAGTTATAAAACATATTTTTAAAAAAATACTAAAATATAACAACTTGATTATCAACAATATAATAATAATTAACAGTTAAATATTGTTAAATATTAATAATTCTATTGTTCAATAGAAAAATAATTACTAAATTTGCAATGTGTTTTTCATGGTATTAGATTTAAGGTTAAGAAAAGATTGGGTTGTCGAGATGACAATCCCTTCTTGTTTTATAGAGGGTTAGTTATTAAAATTTTAATACTTGCCCTCTTTTGTGTGTTTTTGTGTTATTGTTTTTGGCTATAATTTAAAAGAAAATAGTAATTTTGCACATCTTCTATTATTATTCTTAAATTAATTTAAAAAAAATTACAGCACTACCAAAAATATGCTCCCCTGCTAAAATGTATATTGATTACATTCGCCTATTCCAAAAAGGGAAAAAAAGAGAAACATTTAATTTATCTAAATAAATATAATGTTAAGTTAAATTTTAAGGTTATAAAATATTAAATAAATTCCATTTTTTTTAAAAAAAAATAGTATCTTTGCAAAGTTTTTAATTAAATTAAAAAATGACAATAAACTTTTCTAACAACAAAATTGAAAAATTGGTTGCTTACATCAAAAAATTACCAATTTTACCACAATGGACAATTTTGCTCATTGATATTTTTTTATGCGCTGCTTCATTTGCTTTAACTTGCATTGTTAGTTACGGAATAAACTTTGATACACACATTTTTGACTATTTTTTTATAAAATTGGCTATTTGTGTTATTGTAACAATCTGTTTTATTCTAATCTTTAAAACACACAAGGGCGTTTTTCGGTTTTCTACATACCGAGATATTTTTTTCCTTTTTGTGATGCTTTTGTTTGTCAATGCTGCTTTGGGAATAATAAATTTAATATTTAAACATTATTTTGCAGAATCATTTTTACCTGTTAGTGTTTGGTTTTTAAATTTTATTTTAACTTTTAATACAATGGCATTTTTTCGAGTGATTGTTCGCCTGATTTTTGAACTTGTAAGGAGAACAAATTTAGAAGAAAAAATACCTGTTTGGGTTTATGGTATTTCGCCGTCAAATATTGGACTTTGTGAAATGATTAAGGCAGGCGAGGATATTCCTTATAAAGTTAATGGTTTTATCTCCACAGACAAAAATAGCGTGCATAAAAAGATAATGAATAAGCCGATAATTTATTTGAATGATTTTTATAAGAAAATTGATAAATATAGAAAAATAAAAACAATTTTGGTTAATCCAAAAGAGGTATCTGTTGCGGAAAAACAGATTTTAAGCGAAGTTTGTTTTGCGCGGAATATTGCACTGCTTTCTGCACCATCTATTACCGATTGGAACAAAAAAGAGATAAAAAAATTCAATATTGAGGACTTGCTTGGGCGAGAACCGATAACAATAAATTTTGAGGCAATAGCAGAAAATTTGAGAGGCAAAAATGTTTTGGTTACAGGTGCGGCAGGAAGTATTGGAAGCGAAATTGCGCGCCAACTTTGCAGTTTTGAGGTTAATAAATTGGTGTTGTGCGATGTGGCAGAAACGCCGCTGCACATTATAACTTTGGAGTTGCAGGAAAAATTTCCGAAAATTGATTTTGTGGTAGAAATTTCTGATGTTAGAAGTGAACGGGTTATGCGTGAAATTTTTGAAAAATATTCTCCGCAATATATCTATCACGCCGCTGCCTACAAGCACGTTCCGTTGATGGAAATACACCCAAAAGAGGCAGTACGCACAAATATTTTAGGAACAAGAAATGTTGCCGATTTGGCTGTTGAGTTCAAAGCAGAGTGTTTTGTGATGATTTCTACCGACAAGGCGGTTAATCCAAGCAGTGTAATGGGTGCATCAAAACGTGCAGCAGAAATTTATGTAAGGATTTTGTCGCAACGATTAGCAGAACAGAAAAACTCTACTCGGTTTATTATTACACGTTTTGGTAATGTACTCGGCTCAAGCGGCTCGGTAGTACCGCTGTTTGCAAAGCAAATTCAGAAAGGGGGACCAATCACGGTAACTCATCCCGACATTATACGCTATTTTATGACAATTCCGGAGGCGTGTTCGTTGGTTTTAGAGGCAGGAAACTTGGGGAAAGGAGGTGAAATTTTTGTTTTTGATATGGGCGAGCCGGTGAAAATTAAAGATATGGCAGAAGAGATGATTAAACTTTCCGGCTTAATTCCTTACAGAGATATTGATATTAAATTTACCGGACTTCGTCAAGGTGAAAAACTTTTTGAGGAAATTCTTTATGATAATGATAATGTAGATTGCAGCACACAAAATAAAAAAATAATGATTGGTAAAGTTCGTTACCACGATGAAAAAATTGTATTACCGCTTTATGATGCTCTATATCATCTTTGTAGAACAAGCGACAACTTTACTGTTGTGAAAAAAATTAAAGAAATCGTACCCGAATTTATTAGTAAAAATTCAGAATACGAAATATTGGACAAAAAAGAATAGAAATTTTATTATGACAAAAAAAAATAACATAAAAAGAAAAACTAAAAAGAAAACATCCAATAAAAAATCCAAAGAGGTTGTAAAAGATAAAAGCATTATTTGGGCTGTGATTTTGGGTGTCGCTCTGGCAGCAGGCGTAATTTGGTACTTGATTAGAGATTAATGATTAATGATTAATGATTAATGATTAATGATATACAAAAAAATCTCCATATTATTTTTTACAATCTTTGTCAGTTGTTTTGCGTATGGTCAATTAAAGCCGCCGGACGAGAACAAAGATGATTTTCAACTTATATTTCCGCAAAAAACTTACAATAATCCAATTTTTACGCCAAAACCGCAGGAACAGAAAAAAGTTGAGCCGCCAAAAACAAACTCAAAAATGCCAACTTTGGTACATTTGGAATGGGCTGATGTTTGGGCTTATAATCTGGAACTAACGGGTGATGCGCAGGTTTTGACAGGCAATGTAACTTTTTCACACGATGGCGTGTTTTTGTATTGCGACAGTGCGTGTTGGTATCAGGCAAATAATTCGTTCAACGCTTTTGGTAATGTGCTTATAAATCAGGGAGATACGCTTTTTGTTTATGGCGATGTGCTTTATTATGACGGCAATACAAAACTTGCCCGACTGCGAGAAAATGTGCTGATGGACAATCTCTCTGCCACATTAGTAACCGATTCGCTCAATTTTGACAGAGTAAAAAATGTTGGTTATTATTTTGACGGTGGCGTTCTACAAGATACTTTAAACACGCTCTATTCCGAAACCGGTTATTACTACCCAAGCACAAAAGACGCTATTTTTCGGCGAAATGTGGAACTGACAAACCCCGATTTTGTTATGACTTCCGATACTTTGCGGTATAATGTAAATACAAAAGTTGCCTCAATTTTAGGTCCAACAAATATTATTTACGATAAGGAAACGCATATTTATTCCGAATATGGTTGGTATAACACTGATAATGAACAGTCAAAATTACTGAAAAATTCATACGTTTTTCACGATTCTGGGAAAAAATTAGTTGCAGATACTATTTTTTATGATAAGAAAAACGGCAGAGGCGAGGGCTTTACAAATGTTGTGATTAATGATACGGTAAAAAAGATTTCTTTGCACGGAAATTATGGTTATTATATTGAAAATCAGGAGATTGGTTTAGTAACCGACTCGGCTATGATGATAGAATATTCAAGTGAGGACACGCTATTTTTGCACGCCGACACACTTTACACAAGAGCCGAAACATTTCAAATACCGATTATAAATATTGATACTCTTTTTGAAATAATCTCTCCTGAAAATAATATTATAACAACAGAACAAGCGATTGCGGGTCAAGCCCGCAATGACAGTGTGGCACAAGCGATTGCGGGTCAAGCCCGCAATGACAGTGTAGTTTTTGGACAAAATGGGGCGTTTATTGGACAAAATGTGGAGTTTTCTTCCCAAAATGATACAATTATGAGTATCCCAACCAAAAAGGTGGAAACTCCCCCCACTATCGTGGAGGGGCTGGGGGAAGGGCTTAATCAAGATTTTTCTATAAAAACAGATACAATTTGGCGAGATAGCACCTATAAAATTTTTAAAGGGTATTACAATGTGCGTTTTTGGCGAACAAA
>Ga0209628_10001356_pt1 | contig 15773 bp, 12 predicted proteins | sample TergutCu122P4_FD_187285 | JGI IMG/M metagenome (GOLD analysis project Ga0209628, IMG submission 187285) | Cubitermes ugandensis P4 segment gut microbial communities from Kakamega Forest, Kenya - Cu122 P4 (SPAdes) (version 2) | ecosystem: Host-associated > Arthropoda: Insects > Digestive system...
CCGCGCCTTCCACGCCGCCTTCGCCCTCGCCGACAAACAGGAAGGCATGACCGCCTTCCTCGAAAAACGCCCGCCGGATTTCAAAAACCGCTGAGTTTCTCCCTCCCCCGCGCGCGGGGGAAGGCATCAATGCCGTTTTGCTTTGGGCTGAGAAAAATGAGAAATCTGCGTCCAACGGCCATTTTCAGGGCCGTCCTGCGGCGCCAGACTTTCGCGTGTGATGCATTTCACGCAACAAGCCCATTTCAAGATTGAATTTTTCGGCATTGCCCCCATCTAAACGGGGTGTTTGTTTTTTATTGGAGACACTTCCCCATGTTTGGCAACTGGCTGAAAACCTCGATTCTCATGGCCGGCATTCTGGTGCTGTTCGCCGCCGTCGGCGGCGCCATCGGCGGCAAACAGGGCATGCTGATCGCGTTCCTGATCGGCGCCGGCATGAACTTCTTTGCCTATTGGTTTTCCGACAAAATGGTCCTGCGCATGTACAACGCGCAGGAAGTGAATGAGACCTCCTCGCCCCAGTTCTACAGCATGGTGAAAGAACTGGCCCAGCGCGCGCAGATTCCGATGCCGCGCGTCTACCTCATCGACGAAGCGCAACCGAACGCCTTCGCCACCGGACGCAATCCCGATCACGCCGCCGTGGCCGCCACCACCGGCATCCTGCGCATGCTGTCGGCGCGCGAGTTGCGCGGCGTCATGGCGCACGAGCTATCGCACGTCAAGCACCGCGACATTCTCATCTCGACCATCTCCGCCACCATTGCCGGGGCCATTGGCTCGTTGGCCCAGTTTGGCACGATGTTCGGCGGCGGGCGCGATGACGAACGCCCCAATCCCATCGTCTCGCTCATCGTCATGATCCTGGCGCCGATTGCCGCCATGCTGATCCAGATGGCCATCTCCCGCGCCCGCGAATTCGAGGCCGACCGCGGCGGCGCCGAGATCTCCGGCGACCCGCACGCGCTCGCCGACGCGCTGGCGAAAATCGACGCCTATGCCCGCCGCATCCCCCTGCAAACGGCGGAAGCCCATCCCGAAACAGCGCAGATGATGATCATGAACCCGCTCTCCGGCGGCGGCCTGCGCGGCCTCTTCAGCACACACCCGGCAACCGAAGCGCGCATCGCGCGGCTGCGCGCGATGTGACGGTTTTCCTCCGCCCCTTTTCTGTGAAAGGGGGCGGAGGTTGTTCGCGGGCTGTGCCCGCTCAGAAAAAGAAAGTCTGGCGCCAGCGAACGGCATTGCGCCGCGCTATTCGGTTTTTTCGCTGCGCGTCAAGCCAAGACGCGGGTCGGCGCTGGAAGTTACCGTGTCTTGCGCGTGGCTTATATCTGGCGCCTCGAAGGCGGATACCAATCTGGGCTGCTGGCGGTTCACCCGCAGTTGATAGACATCCGGCCGGTTGTAATGGCCGGCAAAGTCATGGACCATTCTGGAGCGGATGCAATCGGTGAAATCGGCGTCTGCATAGACGATGCCTTCCTGATCTCCCGGCAACGGCCCTGCGAGCACTTTTCCAAACGGGTCGATCACGCAAGAGCCGCCTGCCGTTTGCGGGTCTTCAAGAAATCGGCGGTCGTCCTCGTTCGTCGCAAGATCGGCGATCATCTCCTGCGTGTTGATTGCGCACGAACTGATTACAAACGTTCCGCAGGTATATGCCAAACCTCTGCATACGAGGAGGCTGTTCTCGCGGACGCCGCCGGGCATGGTGGGGGAGAATTGCCCCGGCCAACTGGCAACATGGACGCAGCAATAGTCGGTGACGATGCGAGCCTGGGCAAACGGATTGGAGTTTTCGCCACAAATCAGCGCGCTGATGCGGCCTGCCTCGGTGAGGAATGTCCGTTGGGTATCGGCGGCGCCCGGTCCGTGAACCAGTCGCTCGGTGACCGTGGCAACCAGCTTCTGATGCTTGCCGATGATGGCGCCATTCGCATCAATGACCACCTGCGTGTTATACATCGTGCCCGTTGTATCCGGCATTTTCTCGGTGACGCCGAGGATGACCGTGACACCCGCCGCTTTCGCAGCGCGTGATACAGGCGCAAGCTGCGCGTCGGTGATTTCCACGGCCTCCTGAAAGAGCCGAACCGCGCGGTCTCTGCTCCCGCGCGCGCTGGCGGGCATGAAGTAATACCAGGCGGGATGACCTGGCACAAAGTTTTCCGGGAAACCGAGTATCTTGATGCCAAGATCGCCGGCTTCTTCGATCAGCGCGCAGACCTTTTGGAGGGTGCCTTGCCGGTCCAGCCACACAGGCGCTGCCTGAACCGCACCCAGGCGAACGATTTGTGAATTGACGCTGTGCGCAGCATCCTTCGGCGCGTTCATTGTGCTGTCCCTTCGCATTTATTTGTCGTACTGGTTGAGCAGCGCCTTCGCCGCTTCAAGCAGCTTCTTGCCGTCGGCGCCCTTGGCGGAAACATCGTTCACCCATTCGTCATCAACGCTTGCGGTCGCTTTTTCCCAGCGCCTGTATTCGGTTTCCGAGAGCACCGTGATCGTGTTGCCGCGATCGGTGGCGGTTTTGCGCCCGGGGGCGATGGTGCCGTCCCATACTTCGCCGGCCCAGGCCGAAGCGTCGGCGCCGCTATTGGCGTCGATCACCTTCCTCAGATCAGGCGGCAGACTGTTGTACTTCGCTTCGTTCATGGCGACGACGAAAATGGTGTTGGTCATCTTGGGGCGGCCCGGGCCGGTTTCGGTATGAAACTTGGTCACTTCCTGCGCCTTCAATACCGGCACCACTTCCCACGGCAGCGAAGCGCCGTCGATGACGCCTTTTGAGAGCGACTCCGTTACCTGCGGCGCGGGCATTTGCACGGGCACGGCGCCCAGCGCCGCCAGCACACGGGTGCCGATGCGGGTTGGCGCGCGGATCTTCAGCCCCTTGAGGTCTTCCAGTGTGGCCACGTTTTTCCTGGCGAAATGCAGTTCCGATCCGTCATGGATGTGCGCGACGAGGATTTTCACGCCCTTGAATTCGTCGAGCGAATATTTCTGGATGTACTCCCAGAGCGCGCGGCTGCCGCCTTTGGCCGTTTTGGCCATGAAAGGCAATTCAAACACTTCCGATTTGAGAAAGCGTCCGGCCTGATAGGTCGGCACGGTCGAGACAATGTCGACAACACCGTCTTTGACCTGATCGAACAACTGCGGCGGCGTGCCGCCCAACTGCATGGCCGGGTAAATCTGGCACTTCAGGCGCATATTCGATGCCTTGGCGATTTTGGCGCACCAAGGCTCAAGATGCAGGTGCTGCACGGTGGATTGCGGTCCAAGGAAGTGTTGCACTTTGAGCGTGATGACTTCCTGGGCCGCAACTTGCCCGGCCGCGAAAGTCAGGCCCCAGAGGACGGCAAGCGATGCACGGAATTTCATGTTCATGTCTCCTTTGTCGTTATGCGGTTGTCCGTTGATGATGGCGTGCTTTGCTGTGGTCTGGCGGTGCGGGCCGCGGCGGACCTGGCCCGGCGCGTTTTCAGCGCGAACGAGACGATCTGCCAGGCAATGAACAGCAGAGTGAACGCGATCAAAGTGCCGCTGATCGGCCCTTCGATGAAGACGCTGAAACTGCCCCGGCTGATCAGCATGGCGCGGCGGAAATATTCTTCCAGCATCGGCCCGAGGATGAAGCCGAGCATCAGCGGCGCCGGATCGAAACGGAGCCGGAGGAGCAGGTATCCGGCCAGACCGAATGCCGCCGTGATGAAGATTTCGTCCAGGCTGTTGTTGATGCTGTACGTGCCGATGCAACAGAAGAACAGAATCGACGGAAACAGAACATTGTATGAAATCTTGAACATGGACAGCCAATAGCGCACCAGCGGAACGTTGAGAACGAGGAGGAAGACATTGCCGATCCACATGCTTGCCACCAAGCCCCAAAACAGATCGGGATGGCCCGCAATCATGTTCGGTCCCGGCTGGATGCCCTTGATGATGAAGGCGGCCATCATCAGCGCCATTACGGGACTTTCCGGGATGCCGATGCTCATGAGCGGGATGAAATTCGTTCGCGCCGCCGCCTCGTCGGCGGCAGCCTGACCGGCCACGCCTTCGATCGCGCCTTTGCCCATCTCGTCCCGGTACTTGCTCATTTTTTTGTCGACTGCGTAAGCAACAAACTGCGCGATGATCGGGCCGCCGCCCGGCAAGATGCCCAAAAACGAACCGACAACGCTTCCGCGCAGCGCGCTCGGGATGATGCGCTTGAATTCCGGCCATGTCGGAATCAGGTGGATTTTGCCATTGAACGGCGTGTGTTGCGTACGCGCGTCGAGATTCTTGGTGATCTCGGCGATGCCAAAGCACCCCAGCGCCACACTGACCAGTCCAACGCCGGTGGCAAGCGAGATCAGGCCCAGCGTGAAACGCTCCACGCCGCTGATCACGTCGGTCCCGATCTGGCCGAGGAGGATGCCGACCAGGCACATCGCCAGTCCATTCAACAGGTCGCCGGTCGTGACCAGGCTCATGCACATGAATCCGAAGAGGATCAGCGCGCAGTAGTCGGCGGGGCCAAACAACAACGCCACCTCGCCAAGCAGGGGCGCCAGCCAGGCCAGGACCACGATGGCCACCGTGCCGCCGATGAAGTTGGATACGCCCGCGGTAAAGAGGGCCAGACCCGTTTTTCCCTTCAGCGTCATCTCGTATCCGTCGATGCACGCCACGATGCTGTTGGCGTGGGGGATCTTCATCGTAATCGCGCTCACATTCGCGCCGTATTGCGCGCCGTAATAGATGCCGGCGAGCATGATGAGCGCCCCGACGGGGGGCAGCGAATACGTCAACGGCAAGAGCAGGCTGATGGTCGCCATCGGCCCCAGACCGGGCAGCAGACCGACCATGGTGCCGACGACGCATCCGACAGCACAGAACAGCAGGTTTTGCAGCGTGAGCGCATGCTCAAACCCAAATGCGAGATTGTGAAAAATTTCCATGGCCGCGCTCAGTACAAAGGCAGGTTGAGGCCGAGAAATTTCTGGAATGCGAAGGCGACGGCAATCAGCACTGCGGCGATTTTCAGATTACGTGACCACGAATACGAACTGGCGGCGAGCGAAACCACGAATACCATCGCCGTGATGCCTGCGGTCATATTGATGAATTTGGAAACGACCGTAAAGACACACAGGCCAAGCAGAATCAGGGCAATGTTCTTCAGCCTGAGCGTGAGCGGTTGACGCGCGATAAATCGTGACCGCACGATCGAGAGCGCCGCAATGAGCAGCAGCGCGCCGCTGATCATCAAAGGAAACAACCCCGGGCCTGCGCGCTTGAGCGTGCCGATGGGATACGTTAACGAGGGTAGCCCGAACGCCAGGGCAATGGCGGCCAAGAGCACGCCTTGAGCAAGGTTGCGGTCGATCATATTGCTTGTCTCCTGTTGTTGGGTGCGTCATGAATCAGTCGAGCGTAATATTGGCTGCCTTGACAGCCGCCCCCCAGCGCTGCGCTTCGCGCTTTATGAACGCCGCGAATTCTTCAGGTGTGTTGGCATTGGCCGGCACGATCCCTTCGCTTTCAAGACGCTTTCTGAATTCGGCTTGAGACAGGACAGCGTTCAGGGTTTTGTTGTACTGCTCAATGACCGCAGCCGGCGTGCCGGCCGGCGCCACAAGGCCCTGCCAGGGCGCAGCGTCGAAAGACGCCGTGCCCGGCAGCTTCGATTCCGCGATCGTCTGAACGGCAGGCAAGGTTGGATGACGCTGGGATGTCGTTACCGCGAGCGCGCGCAGCTTGCCGCTGCGGATGTGTTGCAGCACGGGCGGGATGTCCGTAAACACCATCTCGATGCGTCCGCCGAGCAGATCGGTCAGCGCCGGACTGCTGCCGTTGTACGGGATGTGATTCAGTTTGATACCCGTGGCCGCGGCAAACATTTCCCCCGACAGATGTTGCAGGGTGCCGTTTCCCGGTGATCCGTATGCAAAGGGTTCGGGGCTGGCCTTCGCCAGCGCCACCAGTTCCGCGATCGACTGCGCTTTCATTGACGGTTGCACGACAACCGCCAGCGGCGTCATGCCGACCAGCCCGATCGGCACGAAATCTTTCGGGTCATAAGGCAGTTTCTTGTACAACGACGGATTCATGGACAGCGTCGCGCTCGACGCAAGAAGTAATGTATTGCCGTCCGCCGCCGCATGGGCAACATGCGCCGCGCCAACCATTGTTCCGGCGCCTGCCCTGTTCTCAACGATGATCGTTCGCTTCAATAGCGACCCCATCGACTGCGCAACGAGCCGGCCGAGCAAATCGCTGGAACCGCCCGGCATATAGGGCACGACGAGCGTGATGGGGCGATCCGTCTGTGCCCAGGCCGGAATAGCGCCCAGCATGAGCAACAAGCCGGCGGTGCACACATGGAAGAAATTGCGACGCTTCATAAAGGTCTCCTGTTGAGCGTTGTAAGATGCGCTCGGCATGGTTGGTCACTGCTGCCTGTTCGGTCCCGGCTCAGGAACGCGCCCTTCATTCAGGGCCGTCCCGCGGCGCCAGACTTTTGATGTTTGTTGTCCTGATCCCTCCCGTGTTTGCCAGTCTGAACGCGCGCCATGCCGCGACCGGCCGCTATTGCGCTTTTAGCCCGGACAAGCCGGCGATGATGTTTCTCATCATCTGAGAACTGCCCGCCAGGATTGTCGCGGCGCGTGAATCCCGAAAGTGCCGCTCGACGTCGAATTCCTTGTTGTAGCCATAGGCGCCGAGCACCTGAACCGCCTGGCTCGCAACCTTGACGTAGGTCTCAGATGCGAACAGCTTTGCCATGCTGATCTCGCGCAGGGCGTCCTTGCCTTCCGCCACGGCAATGGCTGCCTGCCAGACCAGCGCGCGGGCGGCGGCGACTTCGGTCTGCATGTCCGCGAGCATGTGCCCAAGCGCCTGGAAAGAGCCGATGGGGCGGCCAAACTGTTTTCTTTCCTTGGCGTAATGCGTCGCAATATCGACGACAGCCTGCGCGCCGCCGGCACAGGACGAAGCGGAAACGACGCGCTCAATCTGAAGACCGGTGAGGAGGTAATCCCATCCCTGATTTTCTCCACCAACGAGTCGATCGGCAGGAACGCGAACGTTGTCCAGAAAAATATCGTAGGTTCCGGCGCATCGACGCCCCAGCATGTCGAGTTTGCGCAGTTGAATGCCCGGCGTTGTGTTGTCCACCAAGAAGAGCGAAATGCCCTTCCGGTAATGCGCCGCTGGATCGGTGCGGACATACAGATTGATGACGTTGTTTTTTGCCGCCGCTCCGGTTGCCCAGAGTTTCTGACCGTTGATGACCCATTCATTTCCATCGCGGCGGGCGGTTGTGCGCATGGCGCCGATATCAGAGCCGGCATCCGGTTCCGACATCGAAATGGACATCTTCACTTCGCCGCTGATGAGTTTCGGCAGCCAATGTTTCTTCTGGGCTTCTGTCGCCTTCTTCGCAATGTTCAGGCCGCAAAAAATGCTTCCGCCATACGCCATGTTGAGATCGGTGCTCTTGCGTCCAAGTTCCTCGGAAATGATCACCATATCAAGCACGCTGCCGCCAAGGCCGCCGTATTCAACGGGAAACGGCATGCTGATCAGGCCAGCTTTGACCCATTCATCATATAGCGCCTCAGGATAAGCCTGTTCCCGATCAAGGCGGCGCAAATAGTCCGGCGTCGCATGGCGATCCATCAGCTTGCGAACGCTGTCGCGGAGCATCGCTTGCTCCTCTGAAATGCCAAAAATCATTTCTTTCCCTCCTGTGTCGATGACAAGCATGCGCGTCAAAACGCCGCGCGCGCCCAAGCGCATTTTCGATTACGTATTGATGCGTTCTGTCCCGGCGCCGTTTTCGTCCAATACGACAAGCGCGTCCAACACCAGGGCGCCTTCGCCGTAAACGACCACCGGGTTGAGATCTATCTCTGAAATTTCAGGACAAGCCGCCGCAAGATGACCGAGTTGCGCCGCGATCTTGGCAACCGCATGGATATCGGAGGATGTTCTTCCCCGTGCGCCCTGAAGTATTTTTGCGCCGCGCAACTTGCCAAGCTCCGCGGCGATAGCAGACTCGCTGAGGTTAATCGGCATCAGGCGCACGTCGTTCAGCACTTCAATCCAGATACCGCCCAGCCCAACCAACAGGACCGGTCCCCAGTCCGGGTCACGGCGTATCCCAAGGACCAGCTCAATGCCACGCGGGGCCGTTGCCTCGATCAGCACACCCTCAATGACGGCATCGGCTTTTGTCTTGTGCACGTTTTCATGCAATTCATGCCAGCCCCGTTTCAGGCTTGCTTCATCGGTGATGTTGAGAATGACGCCGCCAACATCACTCTTATGCGGAAGATCGCGCGATTGCACTTTCAAAACGACCGGGAAACCAATATCTGCGGCGATCTTCCGGGCTTCCTCAAGCGTGGTCGCAAGGCGTCCTCTCGGAGTCGGAACGCCATGCGCCGATAGCCAGCGCTTTCCTTCAAACTCCATCAGGGTTTTCACGCCTGATTTGACGCCATGTCCCGGTCTGATGCCGTGAAAGGGCGCAAACGACCGGCGCGGGGGGTGAAGCAATGATTGGCCATAGGCCGTCGCCTTTGCGACCGCCCCCAATGCCCGTTCGACCGACCGAAACAACAGAATCCCGCCAGCGCGGAGTGACGCCACCAGTTCGGGCGACACCAGCGCGCCTTCTCCCAACACGCTGTACGCGATTGGCTTCTTTGCGTCAGCCAGTAGCGGCCCCGCATGCTTTGCGTATTCAGCCGCTTCGAGTCCGGCATGGACGGCCAAGACGAGGCTGCCAATGTTGGCGTCATCGACCAGCACTTTTCCGGCAATACCCACCAAGTTCGGCTCCTGGAGAACCTGGACAGTCAGATCAACAGGGTTTTCGAGAACAGCAAAGGCTGGAAGCCGGCCGACCAAGGCTGCCTTGGTGGCCTCGTCGAGTGCGGGCACATCGAGTCCGACCGCATCGCAATAGTCGAACGTGATGGCGCGCAATGCGCCGGAGTTTGTCACCAGGCCCACCCCTGCCGTTGGCGGCGAAGGGTAGCGGCATAGCAGCGCCGAGACGTCGGCAAGCTCGTCAAGCGAGTCGACCATGATGACCGATTCGTGCGACAGCAACGCGGACATGACGGCATGATTGCCTGCCAGCGCGCCGGTATGGGATTGCGCGGCCGCGCGGGCTTGACTGCTCTTTCCCGTATGCATCAACACAATTGGCTTGCTGGCGTTGCGTGCTCTGGCAGCAAGCTCAAGAAAGCGCTTGGGTTCCCGGAGCCGCTCGGCAAAAATCGTGATGACCTGGGTATTGGAATCCGCAATCAGATATTCAAGAATATCTTCAGCGCCGAGAACGGCCTGGTTACCCACCGAAACCAGCATTGACGTTGGAATACCCTTGAGTTCAAACGTTGCGCGAAGCGACGACATGAATGCCCCGCTTTGCGCGATGACGCTTACGCCGGGCTTGATTTCTGCTGGCGGATTGCTGGCCGTAATCGTAATGGGAATGCCGTCGACGGCATTGATCAGACCGAGGCAATTTGGCCCGAGCAACGCAATGTTCGCATGGCGGGCGATCCCCGCGATGATTTCCTGCTCCGCAGCGCCTTGTTCGTCCTGCTCGGCGTAACCGGATGCGAAAACGACGGCTGCGCCGATTCCACGCGCAGCGCATTCTTGCAGACTGTCCGCGATGGCCGATTTGGGAATACAAAGCGCTGCCAGGTCGATTCCGTATGGCAAGTCGGCGATCGACGGTACACAGGGGCGCCCTTCAAGTTCTGCCCGGCCAGGATTGACCAGGAAAATCGATCCGCCAAACCCGCAACGCGTCAGATTGTCCAGCACCCGAGCGCCCGGCGAGGCGGGTTTTGGAGAAGCACCGACGATAGCGATCGATGCAGGTCTCAGCAGGCGGCCGATCTTCCATGCCATTGACTTACTCTCCGCGGCGGTATGCCTGAAGTCCTGGCCGAATCGTTTTGTCGTCGAGAAATTGCTTCAAACCCTGCTCGCGCCCGCGCTCCGGATCTTGCGCTGCGCACATATAATTTTTTGCGCTCAGATAATCCTCAGCTACATCCCAGGGCAGGTTGCCGCCATTGATGAACGCCTGTTTGGCATTGCGCAACACAGAGGGATTTTTCGTCATCAGCACCTTGGCAAGCTCGATTGTTCTGGCCCGCAAACGCTCTCTTGGCACGGCTTCATTGACGAGTCCCATCTCCTGCGCTTTTCGGCCGTCAAACGGGATCCCGGTCATGATGTAGTAGAGCGCATCCCGGCGATTCATCGTGGCAGCAAGGGCGCGCGTCACGTTACCGCCTGGAATGATGCCCCAATTGACCTCCGAGATACCAAACTGAGCGTCTTCAGCCGCGATGGCGAGATCGCAAGACACCAAGGGCGTAAAGCCGCCGCCGAAGCACCAGCCATTCACCATGGCGATCGTCGGTTTGGTATACCCCTGCAAGCGTCGCCAGGCCCATTGCGTGAAATCACGCCGAATCTGGATCAAGCGCTCAGGCGTGCTCTGTTGCTCTGATTCTCGAAAGAACTCCTTGAGATCCATTCCGGCTGTGAAGGACTCCCCGGCGCCGGTCAAAATCAACACCCTGGCCCGCTCATCCACTTCCAGCTCGTCAAGTACTTCAACCATCCTTCGATTGAGCGGAGGATTCATGCAGTTCTTTTTTTCCGGCCTGTTCAGAATCACCCATGCGATGCCGTCTTCAAATTCGATTTTGACTGGGCTTGCGGATGTCTTTTGAGATGTCGTGTCGGTGTTTGGCGTGACCATATATTCCTCCGGTTTGAAATTGAATGATGATGACGACGGATCAATCCTGCTTGGCATATACGCTCAGTGCGACTCCAAACTGCGCTTGCGGATCAACTCGGGCATGGCCCGTGTCCCGGATCCACAGGACGAGGCCGAAACCGCGCTGCCGCGTTGCATCAGATAAAGGGTGGCCAACGATATGCCTGCGCACAGTTCTCCCAGCGCGATGATGACGAAGATGGATGCAATCGGAAGCCCGCTGTTAAGCAAGAGGCCGGCGCCAAGCGATCCTGCCAGAACGCCGCCAAGGCGAACGGATGCCAAAGCCCATCCAAGCCCTGTCGCGCGCACGGCGTTCGGGTAAAAAGTGGAGCCGGTCAGCACATTCACCGTATGCTGATTGCCAATGACCAACACACCAACGATGAAGGCCGCGACAAAAATGGTTGCCAGAGACCCCGTTGTGAAGCTCATGAGCGCAATGGCAAAGCAGGCCGCGAACGTGGACGTCACCAGCGCGCGCAATCCGGATCGGTCGACCAGAAAACTGATGAGGAAACCGCCAACCAGGCCGCCGACGTGATACATGGTGGTGGCGGCTGTCGCCTGGCTGATCGAAAACCCCGCTTTTGTGACCAGCGTGGGAAGCCAGTTGACGAGGAAATACAGGCTTGCTCCGTAACAGAAGAATGTCGCCCAGATCAGCAATGTCAGGAAAGCGCGGCCCTCGGTGAACAGTTCTTTCACAGGGAATAGGCGGCGCTTTGCTGTCGCGGGTCGTTCCTGGGCATTGGCATTGAAGGCCGTTCCCGGCGCCAACTTCGCGGCCAAGCGAATGAGCTGGTCTGTTTTATTTCGGAGCGCCAGATAGCGTGGCGATTCGGGCAGGAATACGAATATCATGAACGCTGCTGCAAACGGCAGCAGTCCGCCGATCCAAAACAGGGTCTTCCATCCGAAGGTTTGAATAATCGGACCACTGACGGCTGAGCAGAGCGTCGCACCCGCTGAAAAAGCGCAACTCAAAACCACAAGCAGCCGCGCTTTGAGCCGCCACGGCACGAATTCGGATGCCATGGCAATCATCATCGGCATGGCTGCCCCCATGCACATCCCGGTGACGAAACGCAGAATCAGTAATGCCGGAACTGGCGGAAAGAAGGGTACAAGCAAGGGGACAAGCAGGGTGCTCAACCCGAAGAGGGTGACGCAGAGGATGATCATGAACTTTCGACTGACCCCATCGGCGAAAGGCGCAAGCAGCGCCGCGCCCACCGTCAATCCGGCCAAGTTCATGGCGAACACAGGCCCCAGGTCTGTTGAGCGCAAAGCCAGGTCCCGTGCAAGCGCTGGGGCCACAAAGCTCATCATCTGGGCATCGAAACCATCGCAAAAGAGCACGAAGACGCCAAGCGTCAAAATCAGCACTTGAAATCGGGTCACCCGATCCAGCCCAAGCTGATCCGCCAGGCTGCCTTCATTAGGCGCGGTGTTCATCTTTCCTCCTCCTCACACACTTTTTGATAGCCAACTGCGTAGGCTGGCTTGCGTTCTGCGTTACGGCATGGGTGACCGCATGCGCTTATTTCGTTGCTCGCGGTTTCTTATCGTCCTTCGTGGTGATGCCGCTCAAATGCCATCATCATTGTTGTTTCGGGTGTGTCATGAATCAGTCGAGCGCAACATTGGCTGCTTTCACGATCGCGCTCCAACGCTGCGCTTCGCGGTTTGCAAACGCCCCGAATTCTTCGGGCGTGCCGGAATTGGCCGGCACGATCCCTTCGCTTTCAAGACGTTTCCTGAACTCGGGTTGGGATAAAACGGCGTTCAGGGTTTTGTTGTACTGGTCAATCACCGCCACCGGCGTGCCGGGCGGCGCCGCGAGTCCCTGCCAGGCGACAACCTCGAAAGAGGCCATGCCCGGCAGCTTCGATTCCGCGATCGTTTGAACGGCAGGCAGCGTCGCATGGCGTTGGGATGTCGTCACCGCGAGCGCGCGCAGCCTGCCGCTGCGGATGTGTTGCAGCACCGGCGCGATGTCCGTGAACACCATCTCGATGCGTCCGCCGAGCAGATCGGTCAGCGCCGGGCTGCTGCCGTTGTACGGAATGTGGTTCAGCTTGATGCCGGTGGCCGCGGCAAACATTTCCCCCGCCAGATGTTGCGGCGAGCCGTTTCCTGGCGATCCGTATGCAAATGGTTCGGGGCTGGCCTTCGCCAAGGCCACCAGTTCCGTAATCGACTGCGCTTTCATCGAGGGCTGCACAACAACCGCCAGCGGAATCGAGCCGACCAGTCCGATCGGCATGAACTCTTTCGGGTTATAGGGCAGCTTCTTGTACAGCGATGGATTGATGGCCAGCGTCGCAATCGTCGCAAGCAGTAGCGTATTGCCGTCCGGGGCGGCATGGGCAACATGCGATGCGCCAACCGTTGTCCCGGCGCCTGCCCTGTTCTCGACGATGATCGTTCGTTTCAATAGCGGCCCCATCAACTGCGCGACGAGTCGGCCGAGCAAATCGCTTGAGCCGCCCGGCATATAGGGCACGACCAGCGTGATGGGGCGGTCCGTTTGCGCCCAGGCGGGCGTGTCGCCCAGCGTGAGCAACATGCTGGAGGCGCAAACACGTAAAAAATGGCGACGGTTCATGGATATCCCCCGCTCAGAGTTTGAAGATGCGTTCGGCGTTGCGTCCGCGAACCTTGAGACGCGCTGACGCGGCGAGGCTGTCGACGCGCGAGAGACAGCCGACCATATCGCCGATGTTGTGAGGATAATCCGAGCCGTACAGCACGTTGTCTTCGCCGAACACCTCCAGAGCAAGGGCCAGCGAGGACTGCTGGTAAACAACGCTGTCGACATAAATCTGCCGCGCATAACTGCTGGGGCGGCGGCCAATTTTCTGGTGGCAGGCGGGGATGGTGTCGAAGCAGCGATCCAGCCGGCCGATGATGAACGGCAGTGTCGCGCCGCCGTGTCCGCCAATGATCTTGAGCTTCGGATAGCGATCGAAGAATCCGTCGAAGATCATGCGCGAGAGCGCCAGCGTGGTATCGAGCATGAAACCGGTGGAGGCCACCAGGGCGAATTGCGTCATGTTCGATGCGTCCAGTCCTTGTGGCGCGGTGGGGTGCAGCAGCACCGGCAAGCTGTGGCGATCAATGGCTTCCCACACCGGAGCGAACTGTTCAGCCGTCAGGTCGGCGCCGGCGATATTGGCGAGCACCATCACGCCGACGGCGCCGAGTCCGATGGCGCGCGCCAGTTCGGTCCTGGCATCGTCGGCGTACTGCCACGGCAGCGTGGCGAACCAGCGGATGCGGTCAGGGTAGGTAGTCTGTGCCCGGCTCATATCGTCGTTGATCTGCCGCGCGGTCTCGACGCTGATCTCGCGGCTGCCCCAGAAAACGTTGGGACAGGTCAGCGACACGATCGACACATCGACCTTGGCGCGATCCATGTTCTCGATGCGCCGCTCATAGTCGAACATCTCGTCGTAGAGCGTTGTAAACGGCGCGCCGTTGAGGTGGATGGCTTCCTGGCCGCCCGGCACGGGCTTGACGGTGTATTTCGGTCCTCCATGCGCGATGAGCCGCTGAATATAAGACCGGGACATCATGTGGGTGTGAACGTCGACGACAGTGCTCATGGTTATTGGATTCTGTGAAGTGACGACAACCGTAAAGCTAGTCGGGAAGCAAAATATAGTAAAACCAAATTTTCTGCATTGAATGTCAGGTAATCTGAAATGGCGAACACGTGTCGGAATAAATGCGGATTTTCATTTGATTTTTTTGCGGCGCGCACGCGCTACCCACGCTGCATGAAACATCCCGGTTTTTCTATCTTCCCCGCAAGCGGGGGAGGGAGAGAATGCCGCCTCGCCCAAGAGCGGGTAAATAAAAAATCCGCGACGAAGCCGTTCGCGTGCGCTTGAAAAAAGGGGGGGGCAGTGATGGGTTGGCGGTGAGCGTAGCCGAACCCCGACATCAAAAGTCTGGCGTCACGGAACGGCCCATGTTGCGCTTTGTGCGGCGGCGCTGGCCGTATTCAGGCCGTCCTGCGGCGCCAGACTTCCTTATTTGTTTTTCTCTTGCGCCAGCCGGGCGTCAATCATTTCGCGCAATGTGCGCCGCATGATTTTTCCGGCGGGCGAGATCGGCATTTCGTTGAGGATTTCCAGCCGTTCGGGCAGTTTGAATTTGGCGATTTTCTGATCGAGCAGAAAAGTCTTCACCGCTTCGAAGCTCAGAGAATGCCCCGGGTTGAGCGTGACGAAGGCGCAGGCTTTTTCGCCGAATACCGGATCGGGCATGGCGACGATGGCCACGCTATGCACAGCCGGATGCTTGAGCATGTAGTTCTCGACTTCGTCAATGCTGATCTTCTCGCCGCCGCGGTTGATGAGATCGTTCTTGCGGCCTTCGGCGACGACGTAGCGGCCGTTCTTGCGCACGATGTCGCCCATGCGATAGAAACCGTCGGGCGTGAACGCCTTGGCGTTGATTTCCGGCGCGTTGTAATAACCGCGAATCGTGTAAGGGCCGCGCACGACGAGTTCGCCCGGCTCGCCGTCGGCCACCTCATTGCCGTCGTCATCGAGCACCTTGATTTCATCATCGGGGCAGATTGGCGCGCCCGAACCATCGAGTATCTTGTCGTCGGGATCGTCCAGCCGGGTCATGTTCAGCAAACCTTCCGCCGTGCCATACACCTCTTGGAATTGACAGCCGAGTTGCTGGCGCAGACGGCGTCTGAGTTCCGGCGAGAGCCGCGCGCCGCCGTTCTGGACGAGTTTCAGGGAGCCGGCGTTGAAGCCTGCGAGTCGTTCGTCATTCAACCAGTTGACGATCAGCGGCACCGCCGCCGGAATGACGGTCACGCGCTCGCGCTCGACGAGCGAGAAAACCGAGTGGGTATCGGTTCTGGATGAGACGACCACCCGGCCGCCCCACGCAATCGCGCCCAGCGCTCCGGGCGAGCCTAGCG
>Ga0209628_10001357_pt1 | contig 15772 bp, 12 predicted proteins | sample TergutCu122P4_FD_187285 | JGI IMG/M metagenome (GOLD analysis project Ga0209628, IMG submission 187285) | Cubitermes ugandensis P4 segment gut microbial communities from Kakamega Forest, Kenya - Cu122 P4 (SPAdes) (version 2) | ecosystem: Host-associated > Arthropoda: Insects > Digestive system...
CAAGAGGCTATGGATGTTGTGTGACCATACTGTTTTGTGATATAGCTTTGTCAGTATTCTTTGGCATAGGCTGAGTTTCTAAATGCCATGCTGAAGAGTTAAGTATGATTTTGGCTTTTTGAGGGCTTCTCATCAGTTCCTACGTTGTCATATTTCTTTTCAATCAAAGTACATTTTTCTGATGTCTGTGGTTTTCCCAGCAAGTCTGATGTCTCGAATGTTTCCATCTTCATTATTTTATATGGCAGTTTACAACCATAATATATAGGAAGAATGCATTTTTGTTATAATATAATGAGGCTATACTTGCATTACTTGAAACCTGTCTTCAGTAGAAGTGAGCCAGTTGTGTACATTTTCTGTGAGGCTCTAATTGTGATTACCCACAGCATTTTTATTGACAATGGGAGCAACACATAGGGCAGCAGTGATTGCTGACTTTGGGGGTGTAGAATTTGCCAGCCAGTTGAGGAACAAATGATATATTATGTAAACATGTGGTTGGACTGTGTCTTGGTTTGTGCTGGAGTATACACTGCTGGCAGATATACTGTAGGGATATGACAGACAGTAATGCTTGGAAACATCATCCAGCACAAAAGTAATTGAAATATTTTAGAATTTGTTAGCCTGTAGACATCTTCAAATGGTAAAAAAAGAATTATGTTTAAAGGGAACCTTTATATGTTGATTTTATAGGGATTTTATACTAAATTCAGAGTAATCCTTCAAGAAAAATACTGATGCCAATGTTTATGTTACGTTCATTTTAAAGCACTTTTTAAGGCAGAGTGTTCCAAATGCAGTATGTCTCCGATTGTACATTCCCACATTTTGCGTTTTCCATGATTTTACACACTGGTTGTTGGGTCCCAGCCAAATGCCCTCATGAACAATGTTACCCAGATTTTACACTTAATGATTTTCTGCCATTTTAAGTGGTCCCCACAAAAATGTAATAAGGGGGATTTACTATATCTCCTACTTCTGAATGTGAATAGAAACCAGTAATATAAAATTAAGCCTTCAGCTCACTTTAGCACAGTTAAGAGGAAGTTATTGACTCTCACAAGCATTTCAACAGCTCCTCTGCTTGTCCATGTTGATCACACTCATCATTTGCACTTGTCATGGTAAGTCTGCACTCCTGCGAAGCAAGTTGGCGGAAGTGGTAATGCTTCTGACTTGTGTTTGGCATGTTCCATTTAGATCTTGGCTGGGACTCTGACTAAAATCCTTGGTCAAGACCAGGGATTTTTGCACTCTCCATAGTTCCTTCCACATACAGACAGACAAATATTTTTCATGACAACAACAGATATTGGTCAAGTTATGTTTCTGAAATTTGATGTTTAAATTAAAACAGTCTGGAAAGTTCTGCTGTACCCTTTTCATACATTCACTGAAATTGCATTTTATGTACAATGTTCATCAAAAAGACCTAAAATTTTTGTTAAGAATATTTTCTTCTTTCTGCTCCATAGAAAAATACTTCTACTTATACAGTAGAAATAACTGCACATATGTATATTTTAAATGCCATTTTTGTACCGCAAAAATTATCTGGTACAAAGGCAAGTAATTAAACAGGTGATATAATTACAGAAAAGTTTACATTGAAAAATTCTGTTAACTTAAGGGACAATCTGGAGATGATGAACAGACAGTTTAGAAATATTAATTACTATGAATTCATACAGTTCTTAAGAATGTGTTCAGATTTGCAGCTCTACAGAAATTTATTTAATAATCACATTGTAATGGTAATGAAATGAGACTAAATTCATCACTTACTTTCCCTGAGTGATATAAAATTTTGATTATACAAACACTGTTTCTTGTAATTATGTTACTTAATGGTGCTGATAGTATTGGTGATGAATGAGTGAATGAATGAATGAATGCAGCATTGGTGGAATAATAGTGACAGGAGAAAACTGGGTACTTGGATAAAGCCTGACCTAGTGCCACTTTATCCACACAAATCCCACACAGACTGGACTGGCTTGAGATTAACCTGGCCCTCCACAGTGGTGATAAAAGTGCCTGAGCCATGGGATGGACAATCAACACTGTTGGTAACCAGATGTTGTAACACAACTGCTTATCAGATTACGTTTACTGTCTATATGAACACTTTTTAATCCTACAGGAGGATGAGATGTGTGGGGCATGTGGCATGTATGGGGGTAAAGACAACTGCATACAGACTTTTTCAAATTAACAACTTAATGCAGTCTGCTCTCAACCTGCATACTGTATGGCTGTTTACAGAGGTTGATGTTACCAGAGGCTGTAGTAATACAATTTGTCCCCCTGAGGATGAGTAGGGTGCTGCTCGAAACATGTTGAGGATCGTAATGTAACATGCATATTGTTGAAGAATAAATGAATTGTGCATTAAGTTGGTAATTTGAAAAAGTCTATACTATGATGCACGGTCAAAAATACATCAAACTGCATACAGGTTTTTGGTAGGGAAACCTGAATGAAAGTGACCACTTTTAAGACTTAGGTATAGATGGGAGGATTGTATTAAATTGGATCTTAAAGAAATGGGATGGGATGGCTTTGACTGGATTCATTTGTGCAGGATAGAAACAAGTGGCTGGCTCTTGTGAACATAGTAATGAACCATTGGGTTCCATAAAATGGCGAGAAATTCTTGACCAGCTGAAGCAGAACTGTGCTCCATCAAGTTAGTTTTAAGCAGACCAGGTCTCTAATAAAAAAGGTAGTTAAATTCGTATAGTAAGCAGAACTATTCACATGTTGCATGCAGTAATTTATATCTGGGGACATTATGTACATGCCTATCAGTTTCCATCTTTAGCTAAATTGAGTTTTTAATCATTTTTTGGAAATAAGCATAAAGATATATGCAGAATGGGGGTTTTTCATAAACAAAGAACATATGAAACTTGTACAGCTGGTGGTTAAAAGTTCTTCCTTTATAATGTATTACAGTGAGCCAATTTTAATGCTTCCCAGTGTAAGGGTTTCCTTCATTTGACATTGTTTCTCTAAGCCTAAGTCAGGATCTCAGTATTAATTTTCTTCTTTAAAATGTTTGTTTGTTTAGAGCCTCTGCTTCCCAAAAAAACCATAAAAGAGTGTTGGACTATACAGGTTTGTTCACACTAAGTTCATATTCCAAATCTGTTGAAAGATACAGTTCTGGAGAAGTACCAGTGAACATGGTAACTGAAGAATTTTTGCAGTGACTAATTCATTTGTTTCAACTCTTGATTTGTAATTCCCTTGCTTCTCAGATGTGTACATGTAAGTCCCAACATTAAGCCAAAAAATAATGGCCTATAGGCAGTACATTATTTACTGTACTTGGTGCACAGTTCCATCTGTGAGATTTATGATTATGCAGTATTTGAACAAAAGTGTTTCATTTCCAAGATTATATGATGACCATTCTCATTGTAGTGACATTTCTTATTAATGATTACATTTCTATGTGTGTTACACCACCATTTCATTGGAATAATATTCATGTGAAATGAATAATACGTTTTGGCACACATTCACTGAACAGACCTGAACTTTACTGACAAATTGAAATGACCATATTATTGTTTGTAAGGTAATGAATTAAGTAAGTGATAATTTCACTGGAAGTGTCTCTGCATAATAGAACATTGTGTGTTACTAGCAATGGTACATCCATATGTACAGACAAATGACAAACAAGCAGTAATGGTATATAGTGTCACTGACAAATTGATTCCACTGGTTGATGTTAATGCTATTCTGCTTCCTTAACTTTTGCCATAACAGTAATGGATGCCCTCAGTATGTATAAAGAATGTAGTAAATTTCAAAGGGTTATGTATCTTGTTTGACGTGGGAGAAGCAAGTATTTTTGTGTTTGTAGAAGTATGGTACTTTGAAAGCAGATGCCTTTAACTGTATAATTTTGTGTATGTATATAGGGAAGAGAAAATGTTTAGATTAGTAGAATTAATTTGAAACAGTTCCTTGTAATACTTCTGAGTGTACAGTAACAAAGCATGCTTCTGGATTTGTAAGGATGTAAGACAGCACTGTGACAAGACAACTGAGACTACATCAGGACTATGTTTATAACTGGATGTATTAATTTGTATATGGAACTCATTTATTGTCTTGTACAGGCGCAAATATTGAAGTTTTCTGATTTAAAAAAATGAGCCTGTTACCTTGGTAGACTGTAACATTTTCATTCCTTGTATTGATGTAGGTTAGTTTGTGAATTTGTTCATTCATCAAACACAGTTTTTTTTTTCTCCACTGAAGTGACAGCAGTATTGACTGAAATTTGTTTTCTGCATGTCTTGGTCTTTTACACTATTTTATGTTTTACCAAAGACAGCCATATTTTTATAAGTGACTCAGTGTCCACCCTCTCACCTAGTCAGGAAGAAGTTCTTGGATGTCACAAGTGTAATGAATAAGGGATTTAACATATTCAGTACATACATTTGTTCTATTGACTTCAAATAGTGTGTTGCTGATTTTGACACTGAACATGATTTTGTGTTAATGTTTAGTGTACATTTTTTCTTTATTCATGTATAATGTATGGTATCAAATATTCTGAACAGTGAATTGAAATGCAACATTTTCTTTGGTGGGTAGGTTCTGGATACACATGTCCACTTGTCTTTGTTGACTGTTATTTTCTACGGTACCATGATATGTTAATGTATCCTCAAGATAGGACAAGAGCAGCACCTCCCAAACCTGTCATGAGTACTCACTGACCATCATTGTGACTTCACCGCATTAAGTTAGCAGTGTTGTGATTATTAATGAGTTAAACAATGCTACCCAAACTTGGGATTGAATCAAAGGACCTTTTCACTGTCCATAGGATCTATTTGTCTGTTTCTTGTAGGCTGTTTCCTTTCATGGATGTGAATGTTAGTGCTTTCCCCCCCTGGCAGTACTGGCACCTTTCATTAGGAGAATAAAATAAAGTAAAATTTTACCTGTCCTTGCCATGAAGGCATGTAGGGGTAGTAGTGATCCACTTATTCCTCACCTCAGGGCTAGGTGGAGATGAGTGGCCAACTTCATGCCCTGGCCCCTCTACACTTCGAGGAAATATCTCATTACCTACTGAGTAAGAGGCTGGGTGGGCCCCAGAATTGGTCAGGGCATGTTGGAGAAGAAAAAATATCTTGCCCGCTACTGGGATCCAAGCCACAGACTGTCTAGCCCGTAGCAGTCGCTGTACCAACTACATTACTCCGGCTTCTTTAGGGAGTAGAATGATTTATTTTGCTTTGTGAGTACTGGCACCTATCCCTGGGGGGGAGGGGGAGGGGTGAAGCACCGGCATTAGCACATAATTTCACTGTTAAATGCCGAGGAAAATTTTAATGGTATTACTGCCACTGTTGTAGTTGAGCATTGCTGCATACATAGAAGTGTGGGGTGTTGCGACCTGATGGACTGTGATGGTGGTGGGAGAAGAGAGCAACAGGAAAAGTGCAGCTAGGGTAACATTAAGGAAAGACTGGTTAATGGTAAGGGACTCTGAGGGAAGAGAATTGATAAGGGAAATATGAGAGGGGAAAATGTATGTATACACATACTTGGGCACAAATAAAGGGTATGTCCAGTATACCCAGTTTGGCAGTGGAAGTTTATGGTAGCTGACAGTGAAGCCACACTAAAGGGACTAGGAACATGCATGTAGTACCTTGAAAGTTATCCATATCTCTGTCTTCACATGAGAATATCAAAGATGCAATTCTTATCATGGAGGCATTCTTTACATTTTCAGTGTAGAATACTGATGAACACAGTTTACATTTTATGCATGTATGCTCTTTTCTCCCTTGTGGTAAATGTTGTAGTAATGTCAGCATGAGTGTACCTAAATTATTTTAGGATATCTAATATACATACATATATATATGTATATATTGTGTAGTGGACAATACAGTTTGTTTTTAAGTATATGATTGTATGGTGTGTATGTATCTTGGACACAGACAAAAATTACTGTTGATTTCACAGAATCAAGTAAGTAGGGGAGAAATTGGGGTAGTCAATGTAACATTGTGTACCAGAGTTTAACTTCCCAGCATGAAAACACTCTATTCTGACATATCACTTTCAGTTATAAAATTGGTGGTTTCTCTATAATACATAGAACTGGCCAAGCTGAAATATCAGATCAGTATGTACCCTGGTTTGTTCTACTTTGTTATTTTAAGCAATAAAATTTTTTAAGAGCCTGCAGTGAGAAAATGCTGACAGGTGCAGTTACACAGATTTCACACTGGTGAATAGAAGTGGATGGGGAACTGTGAAAGTTAAGCTATTCCAGGACAGGACACGAGTCCATTCTTCATGAGAATGAGGTAAGTTGCCAGCTTCATTCTAAAATTACCTTCATGTTCCTGACAATAAATGACTGAGTTTAGTCCATCACCACTGTGTCATGGTACTGTTTCCATATTTACAAACACCCTGAATGGTAATGAACTCCAACCATTGATTACCCTGCAGGTAATTTATCATCAAACTGTGGTTCTTGTCATGTTCATTGATCTGAGCCATTATCATGATTTTTCAGTAACTTTTGTTTTATGTGTAGATGTTACTTTTACAATAAATTTAAATCCAATATGAATGACCCAGCATGCCAGTGAGTGCAAGAAAGGTTTATATGTGAAATAGGCCAATGTGTATTTTGTCTACACAAAATGTGACATTTACAGTGAAGCTGTGCAGCATGCCAGACAAAATTCCATCCTTTATATGAAATATCCCCATAGGTGTAACACAGTGTGTATAAATGTTTACAATCGCACACAACACACATTTGTGATCATTTACTTGGCAACTAGCTTTAACCCTGAATATGAGTTATCATCAGGCCATTATACAAGAACATGAATGTACAAGAGTGTGTTGTGTGTGGCTGTAAATGTTGATAAACATTACAATTCCATCCCATCAGCTGACAACCACTCCTTGTTTTATGTACAGTGGTTGGCAATTTCACGTTTTCATACACAGTGACATTAGGTCTTCTAGTATAATTTTTCATGTAGTAATGTTTTAATAGCGGCATTCAAGACTGTCATGCAATTTGGGTCTGTGTCAATACGTAATTTGTGAAAAAAATTAAATAAACAGTGAAATGAATGCGTGAATAACATTTACATATGTGTATTTCATTTAAATACTTCAAAAAGACCGCCTTGGACCAGAGGCTTAAATTGCGAGTTTAATCAATTTTCATATTGAGTAATATACTACTTTTGTACTATATGGATAACGATTATGTATTACTGTTAACAGTTGCGCATAAACGTGAAGTATAGACAGGATTGTTTATTCTTACATTACACTTTCAATTGGAAACAAAATAAAACATACAGATACACTCCCTACAATTTAATTACTTTAACCCCCGGCTTAAATAAATTTAAAATTAAAAGAATTAGCAGTTAGGGGTGGAAATCGGAAAAAGGCTGAAATAAATTATTTTTGGTCAGCTACTGCAGAAAATTCTTACACAAACCCCACACTACAAGAAATTCTGAGAGGAATTCAAAGCCAGCTTTTCCATAGCATTAAATTCTGGCCCCACTCATCTATTAGCAGTACACTATTTTATTAGAGTATATGGGCGAACATACAAATAGCATGCTGACCTAAAACGCCTGTTTAGGAGTGAAAGTAAACTAAAACTAGGTGAATAATGTAAACGTGCCCTGTCTGAAACAATGTAACATCATAAGCTGCAGGCAGTGTAACGTTCAGCGTCAGCCAAGTTCAAACTAGATAGGCCTAACACGGCCGAATTGAAAGTCCGCGGTAAACATGTATATAGTCTCTGATCCAGTGTATAGTCGAAACATAGTTAATTTGATATTAGCTTTCCGTCGTGGTGTAAATGAGATCATCACTCTGCTACGATGTTACGCAATGTACATTGGCAGTTACGGTGCCGACGTTTCGGGACAACCTATCGGTCCCACCTCCGAGGATCCAACTGTCCAAGAAGTCCCTCTAATTACGTGCACTGCATGTGTGGCATGATAAGAGTACTGTCGTTAGTACAGTAAGAACAGCAACTGCCCAAGTTTGCCCATTAAACCACAATGTTCCACAGACCTCCTAGTTAAACAAATTTGTAGACAGTACGAACTTTGCAAGTAGTTTCTATGCAGCGACAATTTACACTAGGAAATTCATGGCTCATGTTTCCGGCGCGACCGTTTCGTTCCTCATCTATTAACGGAATATTTGAATATTATGATCGCATTCACTGTCATTTCCTTCGCTATAAAGACTAGCGTAATGACGAAAATTATGAAATATCATACTCAAAACACCGATGAATTACAGTTAACACTTTCCTGCGCTAATCTCGGCACAATCTTTTGCCCACGACGCAGCTTCGGTTAATTCCGTACGTTATTTTCAATTGTGCAGTGGTCATAAACATGGATCAGAGTCATAAATGATCTGTGTTGGGTAGTGGAGAAATACTACTGTACTGTAATCCGTGATCATAACCACTGAACGAGGGACAATTTGTTCACGTCATTTAAAAATGGCAGAAAATCGAGACAGTGGTGCTCTTCCTCCTGGTTGGGATCGTAAATATGATCATCGGACAGGGAGATAGTAAGTTAATAGGTTAAGGAAATGATTTGTGGGGCAGGCTAAATGCATCGTATGGATCTTGAGAAAGAACTGAGTAGGTTACCATGTGTTAAACGGCTTTCTTAAACTTATTTTGAATTGGTTTCCTTAAAAAAATGTTAAAATTATCACACTAAAATTTATGGTATATTTAAAGCCGCTGTCGGTAGGCGAGACTAGATAATGGGAGATGGTGTAGAATGATAATAAATAATGAACTGGATATTATGTGAAAGGAATCCTGGAGTGAGTGAGAAAAGCTATAATAAAGGTGCCACTTGTCAAACTGTGAACTGATATTTTAAAACAGGGCTTCCAGATTTCTTGGCAGGAATGTTACCCATTCGACCAGAACGTTCAGATTATCCTGTTAAAACGTTACCATGAATGATTAGCTGCTTAAATGATGCACAACTAGCTACTATCTGCTGAATTGTTACAAAACCAGCTACAGTGCACTAGCAGGCATTTGTACCTACTGCAGTTGTGCCAAGAATTTTTCCAGTATGTGGCACGTATGAATTGCCACATTCCCAAATCACCTAATAGCTGTAGTATATAATGCAGGTATCTTCATTTGTTCTTAATGTTTTGGTGTAATATAAAATACTACAATGATTGTTGGTCTGACATGTATGGGCATTAGTCCTCACATCGGCTTTAATTATTTTGCAACCTTCACATATTATATTCTTGGGTATATTGAGACTGAAGTTTGTATAATGGAACTGTTGCATGGATTCACTATACAACTGACCCAGTATTTTGGGAATACTTAATATGTATATTCTGTTGCCCATGACTTTTCTGTTTGCACTTAGTGACCAAGCTCAATAAATCTTGGACTGATTTAATGGCAATAATAGGCACACCACAGAGTGTCTGTTCAAATGCAGAGAGAAATTAAATTGTTATGAACTTATGCATTCTGTTCCATACGTGAAGACTACAAAGTTTTCCATATGTTTTATGGGTATGATGGGTAAGAAAACATTTTTCATACTGTTTTAATTTTATATCCTATGTATTGTTAGAGCAAAAATCCTTGCAACTATATTTTTAAGCCTTGAGCCTACTAATATTATCTCTTATGAAAGAGTTATGTTTGTATATAGGATGACCCATAAGTCATTGTTTGCAGAATATTTTATTGCAACACTGGTATGTAAATGATTTAATCAAGCTTGGCTGCTTACACAGTTCTATGCAGTTTATTGTACTCATAGTGAAATCTGAAAATGAGCACCCACTTTGTCCTTCTCTTTTCAAAAGATACTTTTTCCATTCAAGGTGCAAGGAATTTCACAAGAACACTACCACTCACTGCCTTAATGATTTTATCCAGTTAAATATCTCTTGGCATTCTTTGATCAATATTTCCATTGGTCCAGTCCCAATAGAAGTCATTTAGAGTAAGGGAGGGTTCCTTTGAGGCCACTGTTGGCCCACATCTTACAGTCTGTGTGGTCATGAAATTAATGTCAAGCCAGTTTTGTGGAAAAATACTGAAGTGTTGTGGAACCTTGAACTGTATAAAGAGGATTTCGTGCATGTGTGGGCATTGCATCCGTGATGAGTGAGTCCCTGTCACCAAGGCATGGCATGTTGCGGATGGAAGAAAAACCTCCAATAGGGAGGGTAGCTGTGGATATATTGAATAAGCAGTTGTGGACAGATGACAAGGGGTGGTCCTCGAGCTTGGGGTTTGGGTGAGGTGCAAACAACTCCTCACCGTAAAAACTGGCTTCTTTATGAAACACAAATACTTGCCTCTGGCCTGGACTGATACTTTGGTACAACCTAAACAAAAAAGGGACTTGAGGTTTGGTACATGGAATGTTAGGAGCCTGTATAGGGCAGGTTCAACTACAGCAGCAGCCAGGGAATTAGCAAGAATAAATTATATTCAGTGGGTGTGCAGGAGGTTAGGTGGGACAAAGGGGGCATGGTAAGAGCAGGGGAGTATAATTTTTCCTATGGAAAAAGAAGCAAAAATTATTAGTTGGGAACAGTATTTTATGTGCACCACAGAATAGTATCGGCAGTTAAGAGAGTAGAGTTTGTTAGCAATAGGATTTCATATATAGTTCTGAGAGGTCGCTAGTGTAATATCATTGTTGTGATGTGCATGCACCAAGACAGGAGAAAAGTGGTGATTCAAAAGACAGTTTTTATGATGAATTAGAGCAGGTTTTTGATCATTCTATTGAAAATTCTATTAGGAGATTTTAATGCAAGAGTGGGGAGAGAAGATATTTTCAATCAGACAAATGGGAATGAGAGTCTACATCTGGATAGTAATGATAATGGTGTTAGAGTAGTCAACTTTGCCACATCAAATATGTAGTTGTTAAGAGCACATTGTTCCCGCACCGAAACATTCGTAAGTACACCTGGATGTCTCCTGATGGGAAGACTTACAGCCAGGTTGATCACATACTGATAGGTGGGAGATGGCATTCGATTATACTAGATGTACAAAGTTTCAGGGGAGCTGACTGTGATACTGATCACTATCTGATGGTTGCAGAAGTTAGGGAAAGATTCATAGGACATAAAGGAGCAGCACAGAAGTTTGATGGGGAAGCTAAATGAGCTGGAGGTTAGGATACAGTATCAAATTGAGATTACAAACAGGTTTGCAGCTTTGGAGAACTTAGGTGATGGCAAGGACATAAAAAGGGCTTGGGAGAACATTAAAGAGAACTTAAGAACCTCAGCTAAAGAGAGTCTAGATCTGCACAAATTGAAGCAGCATAGACCATGGTTTGATGAAGAATGTTTACATTTTTTAGATCAAAGGAAGCAGGCTAAAATGCAGTGGGTACATGATCCAAGCCATAGCAATGTAGCTAATCTGAACAATGTAAGATGTGATGCTAGCAGACATTTCAGGAACAAAAAGAAGGAATATCTGAAAGCTAGAATTGGGGGACTTGAAACTGACAGTAAGATAAAAAATATTAGGGACTTGTATAGGGGCATCAATGACTTCAAGAAGGGTTACCAGCCTAGAACTTACATAGTAAAGAATGAGAAGGGTGATTTGGTTACAGACTCCCACAGTATTTTGGATAGGTGAAAGAACCATTTCTCCCAGCTATTAAATGTACATGGGGTTAATGATGTTAGGCAGACAGACATACACACACAAGAACCACTATTACCTGAGCCAAGTGCCTTTGAGGTTGAGTTGGCTATTGAAAAGCTAAAAAGTCACAAATCACCAGGTTTTGATCAAATCCCAGCAGAATTGATAAAGGCAGGGGGTAGAATAGTTCACTGTGAGATCCATAAACTCATTATTTCTGTTTGTTGGAATAAGGAGGAATTGCCTGAGGAGTGGAAAAAGTCAATCATTGTACCTATATATAAGAAGGGTGATAAAACATATTGTAGTAGCTATAGGGGCATATTACTTTTGCCAACTACGTACAAAATTTTATCCAAAATTAAAATACATTCATCATTATTTTTTCCTAAAATTTCTAACGAAAATATCATGGTGCGTCTTATGGGCCGGGAAATACAGTAATGTGTGTTGTGTCTGTAAACAGATTTTTCCAGCATAAAAAAATGGCTTTTGTATGACAAAATATTGTTCTTTAGGGGTATGGCCATTAAGTATGCAGGGTGCTGCAAAAGTCATTGGCACTGGAGGCAAAATGTCAAACACCAATTGTCAAGTGATGTTTGTATCATCCTGTATATGGCATATACTTAAGGGATATAGAACTATTTATATTGGATTGCAGCATGTTTCTCCCACTCATGAGATATAAGAATTGAAGTTTTCATAGTGGTGAAGATTCTTGTCTTCTGTGTTATGTGCAGGAGACCACTTATTTGCCAGGCTTATAATTTGGGGATGGAGTTGACTGTATCTTCAGTTAGGGTGTTTTGGAACCAGTAAATGCCATAGTACATGTAGTGTTAGAAATCATGGATTTATTTCCTCTTTATTATTTGAAGAGTGGAGCAGAAGTCACTTGACACTTGATGTTTAACTACCCTAAGATCCTGTCATGTGAGAACTGCGCTGTTCTGCGTTATTACGCAGCAAGTAGTGGTAATTCCTTACCGACATTTTGGAACAATGATTTTTTAAGGATTCTGGAACCCTGAAGATGGGACTGATGGGTTGTCCCAGAACATTGTTAAAAATTGCCACTATTCACTGTGTAATAACCCAGAAGAGCGCAGTTCTTATCTACTTCGTGGTGGAAGCCTGAAATTGCACATATCCTGTCAAGTGACTTTTTTGCCACCCTGTACTTAAAGGGCTTATGTTCTTCTCACATTTTTCTAGTTACTATGTCAACTATTTCAATAAAACAACAACATGGGAAGATCCAAGGATTCGATATCGGCAACTGGCACAGCCTACCCCACAGCATGTACAAACCTCTGTTGCAGAAACCGTTCCCTTGCAGGTATGTACATTTGTTTGAACATTTTTAATTTGCAGATTTGTTTATAACATTCATAATTTTCCATGAACAGTAATAATGAAAATGCAGAAGTTTTATTTTAGTTCATATAATGTCTATTTTAGCTCATTTGAAGTAATGTTTGTGGATTCCAACATTGAACATAATAATTGGAAGGAAAACATTTACTCTATATTGAGCTTGTTGAGTCCGTTTCACAGTTTCAGATGTGCTCGAGATCAATAACTCCACTCTTAAATATCTGGTTTATTATGACGAAAGATTTCTGTAATTTTTGCAGTGGGTTTGTTATTTTGACTGCAGCAGCTGAAAATAGTGTGACTGATGGAGAGTTTGATGTAGTGCCTGTAGCATATATATTATAAGCTGAATGATTTGCTTAGTGGTCTGGCATTTGTAAAATTCAAGAAAGTAGGTCAGTAGTTTTCAACATTTTGGTGGTCACAGTACACTTGTATGAATACTTTTTTACAGCAAATTCACTAGAATTTGTAATAAATGCTCATAATTTTTTATTTAATGCCCTGTGTTCAATTTACGTGTCACTTTACAGAATAAATTGCACACTCCACCCTATACCTTTTCTTCATAACCCCAGGAAACCATAGATGCAACAAAGGGTGCACGTTACAAAAGGAATGTGTATTTGAGAGTTAGAAAAAGCAAAAATTGAATAACTAGTTACGAACTTGAAGCTAGTGTAATTATACAAACACTATTACTTTCAATACAAGATGCCCAAATTGACCAGTTATTTCCCCTTTGGTAACAACATGATATAAAAAAGGACTTAATCTGCCTAGTGTTGTGGTTTGATCTAAACACAAAATAGATTATACAGATAAGATTTATTCCAACTTATTGAACAGTTCATACCTTACACAGGTTACTCCAGAGTAACCTGTATATGGTATACAGTCCTGCCACTGTTCACACCAGGTTTTCAGCAGTACATGTTTCTCACATTAAACCTTGTGATCTGTATAATTTGTAATATTGTATATAATTCATACTGAACAACATGTTTAACTGAGGGTCAGAAGTGCTGAACAAACTCAACCCAGACCACTAATTAACAGACCTCCACTAATTGCTGGATGACTGCCTCATGTGAACAAAAGAGAACAGATGGCAACAAGAGTTCAGGGATAAATGGTTGTAACATCCCTCTTCTCAATGTGAATGTGTAAAGCTTATTCAGCACTTTAATATCCAACTGATGCACACAACATTAGAAAATGTAGAGTTATTAAAACATTTTAAAATAAGTAAAAATGCTCCAACATGTTTCGGTTTATGAGGAAACCATCATCAGGGAGCCACAATCAGTACTTAGCTAAAAATTACAGACTTGGTTAAAAGTAGATACGTAGAGGCTGTACAGGATGTTGTCAGTGTTATGGCTGCATATTGTGACCTGTGAGGCGTGTGTACCTTGCACTGTGTGAGGGTATACTGTACGGCCTCTACGTATCTCCTTTAAACCAAATGGGTAATTTTTAGCTAAGTACTGATTGTGGCTCCCTGATGATTGTTTCCTCGTAAACCGAAACATGTTGGATCATTTTTACTTATTTTAAAATATTTTAATAACTCTACATTTATTAATGTTGTGTGCATCAGTTGGATATTAAAGTGCTGAATGTTATTGATGCATGGTGAAACCATGAAGTGTAAAGCTTATGTACCGGTTTTCTTTTTAATAACCAACTAGACACACTAATCAACCACACTTATTCTGTTATAAAACTCTACATGTTTCGGGCATCTCCTCTGCTCGTCAGGGTTCTCTACTGTACATTCGGCATTGGTAAGTTTCACGCAGGTTTATGATGACCGTATCCAAGCAGAGTCAGGATGGAACTGGTTGGTTATTAAGAAGAAATCTATTATGACGCATGGTAACATGAATGTAAACTTATGTACCAGTGTTTTCTAATACTTTTTTTCCCCCCAAGACTTTGTGGCAGACTTTGACATTGCTGGTGATACATTGGTGAGAACCACTGAAATAGGTGGTTTGTCGTACTTATCAGTATACAGAGTTTCTTACAGTAGTAACTGATAAATTACAGGAGAGCTTCAAGGTGTCGCTAGGTACATATCAAGCTGTGTGAAAAGGGCCAATGAAATTATCACCTGATGTGCAAATATATTAAAATGACAAGGTTCAGTAACGCGTATTGCATCATTAGTTCAGACATTGTGCTGTAAAGTCTCATCTACATTTTGTATTTTTCTTGCATGAAGTGCATGAAATTAACATGCAGTTGGGGAAGTAATCCATCTGTCTGACAGCATGTACCACCTCTTGAACTTAATGAATGGATTGGATTTAAATTTAATATTGCTGATCTACGAACTTGAACATCATTTTTCTATCTGTGTGAGTATCCTTAAGTCTGTAATGTAGATTAGGTTTAAATTGAACTTTGTGAAATGTCTTGAAGATCGTGCATAATACTGTAGGGTTGAAAAGTCCATACACCTCCTGACCTGAGGTGAGAAGATTTTGCTATTTGGCAAGTAGAAGTTAATGCTACAAGCACCATTTGTCTGATGAATATAAGAAAATTAGGATGGGAAAGAAGTATTAGTAGGATCTGTAGTTCATCGTGACTGCGAAACACATGAGATTTAAGTGCTCTTTAAATTGG
>Ga0209628_10001358_pt1 | contig 15772 bp, 15 predicted proteins | sample TergutCu122P4_FD_187285 | JGI IMG/M metagenome (GOLD analysis project Ga0209628, IMG submission 187285) | Cubitermes ugandensis P4 segment gut microbial communities from Kakamega Forest, Kenya - Cu122 P4 (SPAdes) (version 2) | ecosystem: Host-associated > Arthropoda: Insects > Digestive system...
CGGGAAACAGCTTAACTTTTATAGTCCCATACGAAGTGTTAAAAATAGCAAACATTTCTTTCTTCTCCTTTTTTCCAGCCGCATTAACGCAAAGCCCGGCAAACAACAAAACAAACAGCACAACGGTTAATTTTTTCATAACACATCCTTAGCATCATTTTTTCGCAATGTAATATTATAGCAAAAAGAGGCGGACTTTTTAAAAGCCCGCCTCTTTTATAAGTGTTTCAAATGCCAGCTTTATTTATTTTGTTTCCGTATCCTTGTTTCTTAAATCCGTAAAAGATTTAACAACAAAAACAACTGCGACTATAAAAAATACTGCCGCAAGCGCCATTTTAAGTTTTCCTTCTACAACGAGCGCGAGTTCCAAAGCCAAAAGCCCGAAAAGAGTAGTGAACTTAATAATAGGATTCATCGCAACTGAAGAAGTATCCTTAAACGGATCGCCGACAGTGTCTCCGACAACCGTAGCCTTATGAAGTTCAGTTCCTTTTTCGCGTAAATCGACTTCTACGAACTTCTTCGCGTTATCCCATGCGCCGCCGGCGTTTGCCATAAATATAGCCTGAAACAAACCGAACAAAGCTATTGAAATGAGATATCCTATAAAGAAATAAGGTTCTACAAATGAAAACGCTATTGTCGTAAAGAAAACAACCATGAAAAGGTTAATCATGCCTTTCTGAGCGTATCTTGTGCATATTTCAACGACTTTTTTAGAATCTTTCGTCGAGGCTTTTTTAGCTTTTCCGCCGAGTTTTATGTTGTCTTTAATAAATTCTACGGCTTTATAAGCGCCTGAAGTAACCGCGTGGTTAGACGCGCCGGTGAACCAGTAAATTACAGCGCCGCCGGCTATAAGTCCGAGAAGGAAAGGAGCATGCAAGAGAGACAAATTTTCAAGCCCTCTTGTAAGTCCGCCGGTAAGCATAACGATAATTGAAAATATCATCGTAGTCGCGCCGACAACCGCAGTTCCTATCAAAACGGGTTTCGCCGTAGCTTTAAACGTATTTCCGGCTCCGTCGTTTTCTTCAAGCAAAAGCTTAGATTTTTTAAATGTCGGTTTGAAACCGAAATCTTTTGTTATTTCTTTGTCTATACCTTTAATGTCTTCTATCAAAGAAAGCTCATAAACAGACTGCGCGTTATCGGTAACAGGTCCGTAAGAGTCAACGGCTATGGTTACAGGCCCCATTCCCAAAAATCCGAAAGCCACAAGCCCGAAAGCGAAAACCGCAGGGGCAATCATAACTTCGGCAAGGCCGAACGAGCTTATAAAATATGCGGCCGCCATAAGAATCATTATGGCGATACCCATCCAATAAGCGCTGAAATTTCCGGCTGTAAGGCCCGCGAGAATGTTAAGCGAAGCTCCGCCGTGTTTTGACGAAGTCACTACATTTTGAACGAAAGCGCTTTTAACGGAAGTAAATATTTTAACAAGTTCCGGTATAACGGCTCCGGCGATTGTTCCGCAGCTTATGATAGCCGAAAGCTTCCACCAAAGAGTTCCGTCGCCCAAATCGCCTATAACGAATTTAGAAACTATAAATGTAAACGCTATAGAAACTATTGAAGTTATCCATACGAGCGAAGTAAGCGGAGTTTCAAAGTTCATTTTGTCTTTTTTGCCGTGAATAAGTTTTGCAAAAAAACTGTTAACGCCGTAAGACAAAGCGCTAGCAAGAAGCATTATCAAACGCATTACGAAAATCCACACCAAAAGCTTTACCTGTAAAGAAGGGTCTTTAACGGCAAGGATTATAAACGTTATCAAGGCTACGCCTGTTACGCCGTAAGTTTCAAAACCGTCGGCGGTAGGGCCTACTGAATCGCCTGCATTGTCGCCGGTGCAGTCAGCTATAACGCCAGGATTTCTTGCGTCGTCTTCTTTTATGTTAAATACTATTTTCATCAAGTCTGAACCGATATCGGCGATTTTGGTGAAAATTCCGCCGGCGATTCTCAAAACTGAAGCGCCGAGAGATTCTCCGATAGCAAAACCGATAAAGCAAGGACCAGCTAAATCGCTCGGAACCAAAAGCAAAATAACAAGCATTATGGTAAGCTCAATGCTTATCAAAAGCATGCCTATGCTCATACCGGCTCTTAAAGGAATAGCGTAAAGCGGAAAGGGTTTTCCTTTTAAGCTTGCGAAAGCGGTTCTGGAATTTGCAAACGTGTTGATTCTCATTCCAAACCACGCAACCGTATAGCTTCCGAGTATTCCGATGATACTTGCCAAAACTATTACGCCGACTCTGAAAGCCGTAAAGTTTTGCAAAAGACCGAAATATACAATAATAATAGCGGCCAAAAGAACTTCCAATATAATTATGAACTTGCCCTGCGTTACAAGATAAGTTTTGCAGGTTTCATAAATAAGTTCCGATATTTCTTTCATTGATTTGTGAACCGGAAGGTTTTTGATGCCCATGAAATGATAAAGGCCGAAAAGAAGGCCGAAAACGCAAATTATAAATCCGAATAACAAAAGGTGCTGTCCCGTAATAAAGTCATTAAAAAAACTCACCGAAGATAAATCCGGTAAAACCAACGCCGCTTCGCTTGCAAAAGACACTGCTGCAAACGCGATAACCGCGACAAAAGCTGCTGCCAACTTCTTCAACGAAAACATCTTGCGTAGCATATCTGCTCCTTTGAGGGCAAAAGCCCATATTTTCCCGCTTGAGGGATTGTATTAGTGCTAAATAAAAACAAAATCTTGTGAATTATATGATTTTTTAACGAGAAATGTCAATTTTCGGGCTTTTTAAGACATATCAACTACTGACCCGGCCATGCTGCAGATTATAGCGTTAATTCTTGTGTATTGTTCCAAAATATCCATATGAAAACCGGAAGTTTCAATTGATTCTTTTAAATTTTGACGCAGGCGCGCTATGTGTTTTAAGCGCATTTCTGATTCTTTTTCGCGGTATTTATGCGAAGAAGCCGCTATCTCAGCCGCGGCATTTTTATCATTGGTTTCAAAAGCCGTTAAAGCGCTCTCCAAATTTGAGACAGCAGATAAGTGAATAGCCTTGATATCATCAAGCCCTTCATCTGAAAAACGCGAAAAACTGCTTATTTTTTTTCTGGCCGTAAACATAAGGTTGCGGTCTATTATGCTTGCGATATCTCCTAAATCCGCTAAGATATAAAGCAGCTGAACCTCATCTTTGGCCTGCTTTTCTTCCAAAGTATGTTTGCCTATATTAACGATATACGGCGTAATCTCTTTGGCCAGCATGTCTATTTTAAACCCTTTTGACGAAATACTTCTTGGGATATCAAGGTCTCTTGTTTTAAACGCTTTAATTGAAGAGGTCAGCATCTCGCTTACAAAGCCGCCCATGCGCAAAATCTCCGATTTTGAAAGTTCCAGCGCTTTATGCGGATCTTCTTCGACTTTTTTAACGTCAATATAAACCGTACCAAAAGCAACTTCCGAATTTTTAAACGGATAAACAAAAAACATAAATCGTTGCAGATATTTTACAAGCGGAAGCAGCAAAAGCGCGTTAAAAACCGCGACCAAACTATGCGACATCGCTATTTGCCTGCCTATATCTTCCGTGAAAAAGAACATTCTTGTGAATTTTTTAACAAAAATAAACCATACGCCTTCGCCGCTGACGGAAACTATTTTTAAAAACGGATAAATGAGAATTATGGCTATTAAATGCTGGGTGATTTGCCACAACACGGCCCTTTTAGCCTGCCTTGGAAGCTTAAATGAAGCAAGAACTATAGTTACAACCGTACCGAGCTGCGAACCTAAAGCCAAATAAACGGACTGCTGAAGCGTCAAAGCGCCGGCAATAGCTAACGCTATAACCATGCCGACAACAGCTCCGCTTGACTGCATTATCAGCGTTATTAAAACTCCTGCGACAATTCCGAGAGCAGGCGTTTCCGTGCGGGTCATAAAACTTAAAAAAGCATGGTCTTTCGCTATCGGTGCCACAGCGTTCATCATAAGGCTCATGGCGAAAAATAAAGTTCCAAAGCCAAAAATCACATCGCCGACAACGGATATTTTTTTGCCTTTTGTCCCGTAAGAAAGCAAATAGCCGAAAGCTATTATCAAAAGCGCGAAATCAGTAAGCCTGAAAGCTATAAGCTGAGCCGTAATTGTAGAGCCTACCGAAGCGCCGAGCGATACCGTCATAAATTGCAAAAGCGTAAGCATACCGCCGCTTACAAGTCCGACGGCTAAAAAAGTTGTCGCTGTGCTTGATTGGTTTAGAGAGGTAAGAAAAAAGCCCGTTGCGGCGCCTTTTATTCTTGAAGCGGTAAGCGTTGCGAGTATTGTTCTAAACTGCTGGCCAGCCGCTTTTTGCAAAGAGTCGTTAATATACGACATCGCAAAAATTAAGAGCGCAAATCCGCCGGCTAGCCCCGCAATCATCATAATAAGGTTATTGTTCATATTATTTCTTCAAATCTTCTTTTGAAAATCCTGATGCGAGCAATTTAGAAGGTTTAAAAATTTTCGAGTCCCCGGTTTTATTATTAATAAGTATATCGGCATTTGGAGCAAGTTCTAAAATAACCTGACGGCAAGCTCCGCACGGAAACACTCCGCCGCTTTTAGTCCACACGGCTATTGCTGTTATGTTTTTAGCTCCGTTTGAAACTGCATTTTGCAAAGCCGCGCGCTCCGCGCAGTTTGTCAGTGAAAAAGAAGCGTTTTCAACATTGGCGCCGATAAAAATTTTGCCGGCTTTAGTTAAAACGGCGCTGCCGACTTGAAAGCGCGAATACGGCGCATATGCGTTTTTTGCGGCAGATTTTGCGGCAGACATTAATTCTTCATACTGTTTTTTCATAGGCACTATTTTATCAAAAACTATTAAAAAATACGAATGAAACGTGTTGTCATTGCGCAATGCGGTTTACCGCAGACGGGGGCTGTTAACCGTGGTAATGCAATGACGAAGCAATCCAGGGTTTTTATCTTCTGGATTGCCGCGTCGTATCTTACGATACTCCTCGCAATGACGACATTTTGCTATAATACTTATATGAATAATCCCGAAATTCTCGCTCCGGCCGGTTCATACGATGCGTTTTTGGCAGCTGTTTCGGCAGGCGCCGACGCGGTTTATATGGGACTAGAAAGTTTCAGCGCACGCGCAAAAGCATCAAATTTTACAGCCGGAGAGTTTTATAATCTCACTCAATACGCACATTCCAACGGCGTTAAAGTTTACGGCGCGTTTAACACGCTTGTTAAACAGCATGAATTAAAAGACGCTATAAAAGCTTTAAACATAATGGAAGCAGCCGGAGCCGACGCGGTAATTGTTCAAGATTTAGGCATAGCAAACATTGTCAAAAAGTATTTCCCTTCGCTAAAACTTCACGCAAGCACTCAAATGGCCATACATAACTCTTACGGAGTTTTACAGGCGCAAGAACTAGGATTTCAGCGAGTTGTTTTAGCCAGAGAGCTTTCTCTTTCAGAAATACAAACTATCAAACAAAAAACCGACGCGGAACTTGAAATTTTTGTTCACGGCGCGCTGTGTTTCGGCGTTTCCGGGATGTGCTTGATGTCAAGCTTTATCGGCGGCGCGAGCGGCAACAGAGGCTTGTGCGCGCAGCCGTGCAGAAGGCTGTGGTCTTTGAAAGATAAAAAAGGGTTTTATCTGTCTCCGAAAGATTTAGATTTATCCGCGCATATAAAAGAATTGAAACAGTCAGGTATTACGTCGCTTAAAATTGAAGGCAGAATGAAAAACGCGCAGTATGTTTATAAAACCGTTAAAGCTTATAAACTGTTACTCGAAAATGAAAACAGCCTTGAAGCTCGCAAATTGTTGCTTTCCGATTTTGCAAGAACCAAAACAACTTTTAACTTTATTAAAAAATCTGATGACATCTTTGAACCTCAAAAGTCAAAGCAGATTGGACAGTATTTAGGAAAAATTTCTTATGATAATGGCAAAATAACAATACAAACCACCTCAAAAATCAATCAAAACGACACATTAAAAGCCGCTGACGCAAAAAATGACATCTATTACAAAGTCAACATTCGTCATTGCGAGGAGCGCGAAAGCGCGACGCGGCAATCCAGGATTGCTTATGAAATTCAAACAGATTCCCCCAATTTAAAAATGGGAATGGATTTATACAAAACAGCCGATGGCGTTTTTGAAGAAAAGATAAAAAACATAACAAAAGATATTGAAGTTTCAAAGGAAAAATTTGTTTTGAAAAGCCCTGTAATCTGTCATACCGATGCAAATCGGTATCCATTTTCAAAAAACTTGGATTCCGGCTTTCGCCGGAATGACAAAATGGAAGAATTGTTAATAAAATTTGACGATATACGCTGGGCAGACTTAACGGCAGATTCCCGTTCTGCCGCAGGCAGCTGCGCAAGCAGCCAAAAAATTTCGGGAATGACCAATGTGTTTGTTTTAAATAAGGAAAACCTAAAGAATAGCGATTTATTGGAACAATTTGATTGTTTTGAATTGCCGGCCTTCATAAGCGAAACCGACTTGCCTGCTTATCAGGAAACAATAAATAAATTAAAAAATAAATCATTTTTTCTAAACAACATCGGACACTTTCAGTTTTTTGGCCGTCATTCTGAACGAGTGGGCTCGCCACGAAGTGAAGAATCCAGTTTTTCAACAAAACAGCTGGATCCTTCGGCTACGCCTCAGGATGACTTCAAAAGACAAAAAATGTCACTTCACACATCGCCGTTTTTATATGTTTTGAATTCTTTTGCCGCAGAGACCTTATTTAAAGCCGGAGCAAAAATGTTTTCTTTTTCTTATGAAGACGATATGAAAAATATTCAAGCGCTTGCAAAAGAAAACTTGGCAGGCAAAGGCATATTTTATTTATCCGGATTTCCTGCGCTTGCCATATCTAAAATGAGCCCGTGCAAAGATTTAGGCAGCGATGAGATTTTATCATCACAGAAAGACAATTTTAAAGTTTTGCGTAAAAACGACGGGCTTGTTGTTTTGCCGCAATATCCTATAACGCTTTTTAATAAAAAGCAGCAACTCGTAAAGCTTGGCATAAATAAATTTTTAATAGACCTTTCTTTTATAAAACCAAACAAAGCCTACCTTGAGGCTGTTTTAAACGCCTACAACGGCAAAACCCAGCTAAAAAACGATATTGAATTTAATTTTGAACGAGGGTTAAAGTAACAGAAAGATGTCACCCCGGTCAGGGGGACGTAGTAACTGACCGGTCAGTTACTACGTCCCCCTGACCGCTACTCTGACGCGCTCTCTGGCTAATCCAAGTAATCCTGATATCTTTCTTAAACTTAGTCCTGTACGCTCCTTTAACTCCACAGCAACCTTTCCCAAAAGTTTATCATCAGACTCCAACTTGCTCTTTGACAATCCATATCTAATAACTAGTTCATCTATAACATCATCATATTTTTCAAGTTCTTTATCATTGTGTTCAAGCCAAGTACTGTTACTTTTTTCTTTCATTATGGCTTTTATATTTGACGGACTGATATCGTAATACATTTTTGCCTCTTTAAAATCTACTATGCCAGCTTTTGTGAGATAGTTTGTGTAACTAGAATATCCGTATTCTTCCGCTTTTTCCACCATTTTTGCATTAACGGGATTATTATGTATATACGCCAAACAATTTATTAGATATTTTACATCCTCTATAAGCTCACTTCTAAATCTTCCTCTAAACACGTATCCTACGCGGCTGCAAATATTGTTGTAGTATCGCGCATATTCTGTGTTTATTTCTTTCATAAACAATGACATTGCGTTTATATTCTTTGCCTCTATTAAACAATGTGCGTGGTTTTCCATAATACAAAAAGCAAAAATAAAAATTTTATTTTTTACTTTTGCTTTCTCTAAAAGGCTTATATAGTAACCTTTACAATTATTATCAGGAAATATCATCTCCTTGCCTATTCCCTGTACCATCACGTGAAAATGTTTCCCTTCTAAGCTTTTCCTCGCAAGCCTCGGCATATTTCCCTCTCTAAATATCCAAGCTGCCAAGGTTGTTTTTTCTTTGTTGTTACTTGGTTGTTATTACATATAATACTTTATTTTTTTCTGCAGGGAAATAGTGCGGTCAGGGGGACGTAGCAACTGACCGGTCAGTTGCTACGTCCCCCTGACCGCGTCCCCCTGACCGCAGAAAAAAGCCCCGCGGATTAATTTCCGCGGGGCTTTTTATATACTTATTTATAGCTTTTAATTAATTAGAAGCTATATTTTACGCCAGCCTGAGCTGTTGAAACTGTGCCGAATTTCATGCCTGCCTGTCTGTTAGCCAAATCAGGCATTCCCATACCGTAAGCCGCAAAAATCTGTATATTGCTGGTATAGTTATAAACTGCTTTCAAATCTAATTCACCGCTAGAGTTTCCGGAAAATACGTTGAAGTGGTTTCTAGCCGCAAACAAGAAGTAATCAGCGCTAAATACATACTGATCATATTTGTAATCTGCGCCAAGATTAATAACTCTTGTATTTATGTATTGAACAAATCCTCTGTCGAAAAAAGTTCCGCCAACAAGCAAACCTGGCATATAGTTACCCATTGAGGTAAAAGTTCTGCCTAATGGCGCTTTAGTATCAAGTCCGCCCGCCGCAAAATATGTGGCTCTCGGAGTTAACGCTATGCCTGCAACATCTTTAAGGTCATAAGCAACATCAACTTTTATAAGGTTGGTAGAATTAGCTCTATCCTGTGATCCAAAAATACCGTCAACATAGCCCATTTGAGCTATAAACTCAACTGCAGCGCTCAAACCTGCGATTTTTACTTCAGGTTTTATTCCGGCATACAGCATGTTTTTAGGAGCTACGCCTAATCCGAGCAATAAAAATGTAGGACCAACTTTTGCATCATAGATATAAGCTGTTACATCAACTAAATCTGCTATTTTTGACAATTTTCCTTCAACTCCGTAAATCTGATCGCCAGGAGCGTTAGAAAGATCTCCGTAAATAGCTTTCACGGCAACATTGTCTTTTTTGTAGTTAAGTGTGAGAGCGTCTATTGAAGTTACATCATATTGACCGAACTGATGAAAGCTTCTTGCGCCGATGAAAATCATCGGGCTGTTAGCATCGCCATAATACTGGCGGCCGATTTTTGCGCTCAAGCCGTCAATGCCAAGCTGTGAAAGCGTGATGTTTGCTTCAACAACTCTAAGAAGATTTAAATACTGATTGGCAGTGAAACCTAACAACTGGGCATCACCGGAAGCTCCGCCGATAAATATGCCCAAAGCTGCTTTGACGTTATTTGCTACGTCAAAACCAAGAGTTCCTACGTTAAAATACGTAGTAGCACCTGCGTTACCGCCCAACGGAAAATTAAATCCAGAATTATTTACTGCATAAATCTGTCCCTGCAAACCGAAAGAAGCATTTTTAAACTGTGCAAATGATGCTGATGCAAAAATTGCCATAACTGCCAACAACGCTAAAACTTTCTTCATCACTACCCCCTGTTTTTATTTTTACTACCTTTTGGACTTATGTCCAAAATTTATTGTTGATATTATACAAAATTTTAAACTTTATTTGTCAACTTTTAACGCTTCCGTTATCATGCCTGCAAGCTCTACAGCCGAATTTTGGACTTTTTGCGTAACTTCTGCGCCAAATTCCAGATTTTCTGGCTGAAGCCCGAGTATCAAAGTTTTCAAATCCGAGCCTTGCGAAATATAATTTATAAACACATTCATCGGCATCATGTGAGTTGAAAACGCCGCGCCGTCAACCCTTTCAACTTCTATTACGCCTATCTGCCCGGCTTCAAGTCCGCTGTCAGCCGCATCGCAAATGATTAAATGAGTTGGATTAAACCTTTTTATTTCTCCGGTTAAGTTTTCCGGAGCGGTATGCCCAAGCAAAACTTTAAAGTTATCCGGCGGGTTGTTTTTTAGCAATTCATTAGCGCAGACAAGCCCTGCGGCGTCATCGCCGCGAAGCTCAGAACCTATGGCTAAAAACACAATTCGCGTTGAATTTTCAAGGAACTTTTTTAAAACAGGCTTTATGTTTTGCATTGATTTTGCCGTCATTGCGAGCGAAGCGCGGCAATCCAGGGTTGTTAAAGTATCTGGATTGCTTCGTCGTTATCACTCCTCGCAATGACGACGAAGGCAACAGCTTATTTAGTTTTCTTTAAAGATAGCCGCATCGCTTTTTTTAGCGGGAGCCATATCTTCTAGTTTTACTGTAAGTTTGTTTTTATCCGTTTCAGCAAGCTCAAAGTTATCAGTAGTGCTTAAAGCTTTTTTGGGGCAAGAAAAGACGCATTGCGAACAAAATATGCAGTTGGCAAGCGACAGTTCACAGCTGAAAACTTTGTCTTTGTCGGCAACTTTAGTGATTTTTATGGCACTAGCCGGACAATTGCGCACGCAAAGATTGCAGCCTATGCATTTATCCTGCTCAAAAGCTATCATACCGGCAAAACTTTCCTGAATTTTGCGCTTCTTTTTAGGATATTCAGTTGTAGCCGGTTTTTTAAAAAGAGATTTTAACGCTTCCCAAAGAACTGTGCCGATATTTTTCATTTTACAATACCGCCGCTTTCAAAATGATATTTACAAGTATTTGCAGCAAGGCCAAAGGAGTAAGAATCTGCCAGCAAAATTTTACCAGCTGGTCCATTCTGACTCTTGCGAAAATTGTTTTCAAAACAGCCAAAATAAAAATTATTCCAAAAATTTTAGCTAAATAAATAAGCAGGCTCTGCCATAAAGGCAAGTCAAATCCGAACGGCAAAAACACAGCCGCAAGCAAAGTTACCGCTGAAATAGTTTGAATATTCATCGCAAGCCTAAAATAGCCGTAGAGCTGTCCGGAATATTCGGTAAAAGAACCGGCCACAATTTCAGTTTCGGCTTCCGGAGTGTCAAAAGGAACTCTTTCAAGTTTGCCCTGTACGGCGACCAATGCCACCGCAAAGCTTATTATGTTTACTACAAAAAGCCAGGGATGCGCGCCGTAAAAGTTTATAACTTCAGCAAATGTCCACGAACTTGCAAGTATTCCGGGAGCTAAAACCGCCATCATCAAAGGAACTTCGTAAGAAAACAACTGCGTCAAAACACGCGTTGAACCTATTAATGAATAAAGCGACCTTGAATACCAGCCGCCCAAAAAATATGTAAGAGTCGGGATTGTTAAAATATAAAACACGGCAACTATATCTCCGGGGAAAGCAAGTAAAGAAGTTGAATTAAACACCGGCATAAAAATAAAAGCCGTAACCGCAGCAGTGCATGCGACAAGCGGCAAAATTTTAAAAATAGCCGCATCGGCGTCTTTTGGAATAATAGTTTCTTTAGACAGGAGTTTTATAAAATCGGCAAAAGGCTGATACCACGGAGGGCCTTGGCGCGTCTGCATTCTGGCATACAGTTTTCTATCAACAAATTCCACCGCTAACGAAAGAATAAACAAAAATATAAATCCGGGGAAAATGAAAATATAGAATAATGCGTTTAATACCTGGTTTTCAAACATTTTTATTATAAATCCTTTTGGTTTTTCGGCGTCATTCTGAGGCAAAGCCGAAGAATCCATGCTGTTAAACGGCTGGATCCTTCACGCTGTTCAGGATGACTGCAAAGAGCAATATTACTTAACTTCTAACTTTACTTTCGAGAAATCAACACCGCGTTCTTTTTTGTACCACTGTATGCTTTGGTCTCTTAATTCTTTCCAAGTCATGCGCTTATCGCCGGCATTTTTATCGTTTAGAGCGACTATCATTCTGTCTGTGCAAGAAAAGCACGGGTCAATAGCGGCTATAACTATTGTAACGTCGGCCAAATAACCTTTTTTAAGCATTGTTGAAACAGCCTGCGCGTTTGAAAGAGTCGGCGCTCTGAGCTTTACTCTTTCAGGCTTATCTGTGCCGTTTGAACGCACATAATGAAGATCTTCGCCTCTTGGCGCTTCATATCTGCTTATAGCTTCTCCGGCGGGAATTCTTAACGGAGCAGGAACTTTTAACGGAGTTGCAGGAAGTTTTTTTGCAAGCTGGCGCACTATTGAATAAGATTCAAAAAGTTCGCCTATACGGACAATAGCTCTGCCGAACACATCGCAATGGTCGTCAGAAATTACTTTAAAATCAATTTCTCCGTATGCGGCGTATTTTTCCTGAGCGCGGGCGTCTCTTGTAATTTTAGACGCTCTTCCGGTCGGGCCTACCGCGCCAAGCAAAATGGCGTCTTCCGGAGACAAGTAACCCACGCCCGAAAGTCTTTTTTTAATGGTTATTTCTTCGGTTGCGACATGAGCGTAATACTTTGTTCTTTCTTCCAAAGTATCCATCGCTTTTAGTATTTCGGTCTTTTCTTCTTCGCTGATATCCTTACGCACACCGCCCAAAACATTTACGGCGTAATTTACTCTATTGCCGGTTAAGAGCGCAAGCAAATCCATAACGATTTCTCTGTCGCGCCATGTGTACATTAATAATGTGTCAAAACCTATTTCGTGAGCGGCGACTCCGAGCCACAAAAGATGGCTGTGAACTCTTTCAAGCTCGCCGATTAACGAGCGGATATATTTAGCGCGCATCGGGACCTGAAGCCCCGCGATTTCTTCAACGGCCTGCAAGAAACAGGTTGAATGTGAATGCGAGCATATTCCGCAGACTCTTTCCAAAAGGTATGCGTCGTTAAGATATGTTTTGCGTTCGCAGGCTTTTTCTATGCCTCTGTGATTATATCCAAGTTTCACTAAAACCCCGGACACGTTTTCGCCCTGCAAAGTAACGTCAAAACTCGCCGGCTCTTTTAGCGCCGGATGCTGAGGACCTACGGGAATAGTAAGTTTTTTCTTATCAGCCATTGCAGTCCTCCTTTTTTGGTTCTTTCGGAGGATATACGCCGTCCAAACGGCTTTCGTCCCAGTCTTTTCTTAAAGGATATTCCCCCGCCGGCCAGTCATCCGGCAGCGGATAGCGTCTGCTTTTGTCAAGCCCGTCAATTTCAACACCTAATAAATCGGTAAGTTCTCTTTCCTGCAGCTCTGCCGCCGGAAAAAGGTCAGTCACGGTTTTTATAACGGGCGCGGTTTTAGGAACTGAAGTTTCTATGTTAAGCATCAAAGCGCTGTCGTCGCCTAAATGATAAATGAAAGAAAAATTTTCTTTATCGTCAAGGCCCGTGAGCATGCAGAAAGAATTTATTTTGAGCTCTCCAACCGTAAAATCTAAAAATTTTCTAAAGTCGGCGTAAGGAACTTTTACCCAAATACGTTCCGGTCTTTGAATTTTCACGGCTTCTCTTAAATCCGGAAATTTTGCGATGATTGCATCTGCTATGTTTTGCATTTTATCCTCTTGTCTTTCGGCGTCATTCTGAGTGAAACGAAGAATCCAGCCGTTTAACAACTATGGATACTTCGCGTTGCTCAGTATGACGACAAAAAGCAACCGCAAACAACTACTTGCTTTTTTCTTTTAACGCTTTTTCTTCTTTCGCTTCATGAGCTTTTAAAAGTTTTGTTACGCCGTCAATTATCGCGTCAGGGCTTGCCGGACATCCGGGAATATAAGCATCCACAGGTATCATTTCGTCTATGCCGGAAAGCATGTTGTAGCAGCCGTCAAAAACTCCTCCGGAACATGCGCAAGTGCCGACAGCCACAACAAATTTCGGCTCGGGCATTTGGTCGTATATGCGGTTAAGTCTGTCTTTAAGATTTCTTGTCACAGGACCGGAGCAAAGCAAAACATCGGCGTGTCTCGGCGTGCCTTTTTGCAAAGCGCCGAATCTTTCCAAATCATAAACCGGCGTAAGCGCGGCGACAATTTCGATGTCGCAGGCATTACAAGCGCCGGTGTTAAAATGTATAATCCACGGGGATTTTATGCGCGCCCAATTGATAAGTTTTCTTATAGGCTTAATCATCTTCCCTGTCTCTCCTGAATATAATGAGAATGCTTATATACGCCGTAATTAAAAACAAGGCTGAAATTCCGAGAATGTCCATTACGCTTTCCGGAGAAGTCGCTATCATAAGCGTGATAACGTGCATTATCGTAAAGAAAAACGCTATAGGAAAAAACTGCGCGTAATCAGGTTTGATTCTGTGCTCGGCAACATCTTCGCCGCAGGCATAAGATTCAAATTTTCCCTTAGGGTTATTGCAGCTTTTATAAGCCATTTTCTCCGTGAGGCGAGAAAGCGCTACAAAAAATAAAAACACAAGCGCAAAAACCGTCACAGGAAGTAAAATTAAAAGAGTTAAATACATTTTTAACCTTTGAGTTTCTTTATGTTTTCGCTGTCAAGCGAATCGTATTTTTTTGAAATATTTACTATATAGCCGGCCGAGACCATCAGCACCACAACTTCAACGACTATCATCGTTATAATCAAAGGTTCGACAACGTGCGGCTTATTGTTGAAATATCCCGCCGCCGCAAGAAGTATGGTAACGCCTTTTGTCATTATTTCTAAGCCTATTATTACGGCAATTATGTTTCTTGTGACCATAATGGCGTATATGCCTATGACAAAAAGAAGCGGAGCGGTTATTAAATATAATTTAAACAAAACTAAAATTTCGCCGCTCATTTCTCATCTCCGTCTTTTTTGTCTTTAAATAAAACTATAACGCCGAAAACGCCGGTTAACAAAATTATTATCTGTCCTATTAAATCCGTCTGCCTGCTCCAAATTAAAGGTTTTGCGTTTTCTAAATCGCCGGGATTGGCGTTTGCCAAAGGAATATAATTTATTCCCGTGGTAAGCATAAAAAATGCCGCGCCGCAAACTAAAATAATTATCGGCAGAAACACGAACTTCTTAAACATATGAACTCTTTCTTCAATACGCGCGTCTTTTGAAGGAGGATTGGTAAGACCTATAACGCTTATAAAAATTACGGTTATAAGTCCGGCGCAAACGGAAAGCTCAAAAATCGCCGCAAGTTTTGCGCCGAGCAAAAACAATATAAGCGTTACAAGTATGCTTATTATGGCAAGCATAATCGCCGCTCTTATAACTCTTGTGCGCACAACAGCAAAAACCGCGCACACAACGATTAAACCTAAAAGAATGATATGTATTAAAGGCGTATCCACAAATGCTGCTCCCTTTTAAAAAATCCCTACTGCCGGCAATATAAAACCTTTTAAAACAAACGGAAACAAAATCCCGACGCCTATCGTTACAGCCGTTAAAACTATAGCGCTTGCCGTTAAAGATTTTGGCGCTTCAACGATATCTTTAACCGTTTCGGACGGTTCTCCGTAAAATACTTTTTTCGTAAGAGTTAGAAAATATCCCATGGTTAAAAGGCTTGCGAGAATAGCTATTACGGCAAATCCCTGATAGCTTGCAGTCCATAAAGCCATTATTATAAGAAGTTTGCTCCAAAAACCCGAAAAAGGAGGAAGCCCTGAAGCTGATAAAAACGCGACTGACGACGTAAAAGAAGTTACCGGCATTTTCGCACCGAGCCCGCCGAAAGTGTCTAATTCAAGTCTGCCGGTCTGTTTTTCAACAGCGGCTGAATTAACAAACAGCGTAGACTTAAATATCGCATGGTTAAATAAATGAAACAGCGCCGCCGCCACTCCGAATTTTGTGCCTGTTCCTAAAGCTAAGACTATATAACCCATTTGGCTTATGCTTGAAAAAGCCAGCACTCTTTTAAAATCTTTCTGCACTATAGCCGTAAGCGCGCCGATAATAATAGTAATAGTTCCTATTACAAGCAAAATCATTTTTATATCGCTTGTCCAG
>Ga0209628_10001359_pt1 | contig 15759 bp, 14 predicted proteins | sample TergutCu122P4_FD_187285 | JGI IMG/M metagenome (GOLD analysis project Ga0209628, IMG submission 187285) | Cubitermes ugandensis P4 segment gut microbial communities from Kakamega Forest, Kenya - Cu122 P4 (SPAdes) (version 2) | ecosystem: Host-associated > Arthropoda: Insects > Digestive system...
GCTCTGTCTGCCAAGGCGCCGCGTCGGGCTGCAGCTGACTGTTGGGCGGGGGTATCAGCTATACAACAGCTTGTTGCCCAGCGATATCATGGCGACTAGATATATTGCCGGATGAAGATTTGTCGGAGGCGGTGGGTTGTCAGACTCGCCACGAATCAGCCCATCAACCGCGGTGACGTAGAAACTGATCTTGCCAGCAAACTCGGGCCTGAAGTCAGTACCCTTAAGCTCGATGACCACATAACTGTGCAGCTTCAAGTGATAGAACAACAGATCGATATAAAAATCCTGGCCGTCCAGTTCAAAATGAAACTGTTCACCCACGAATGCGAAACCCGTCCCGAGTTCAAGCAGGAGGCGACTGATGTTGCTCACCATCTGGCGCTCCATGTCCCGTTCTTTCAGCTCAGATTGCGCGTCGATGAAGTCGAAGATATACGGGTCCTTCAACGCCTGCACCGCCAGGTCGCTCTGAGGCGGCAACAACCGGGTCTCGAAATTCGTAACCTTCTGTGCGGTGACTTGGCGTTGGTAGAGCTGGGTCTCGATTTGAACCACCAGGATCGCCCGCGACCAGCCATGTTCAACTGCCTGGCCAGCGTACCAAGCCCGCTGAGACGGGTCGGAAACTTGCGCCATCAAAGCAATGTTATGCCCCCACGGCAATTGGGCAACAGCCTGTTGCCCAATTCCGTCTGGATAGGTGGCGGCGAACTGAGCCATGTACTTGAGATTCCTGACGGAATACCCCGTCGCTGTCGGTAATTCCGTTCTGATATCCTGAGCGAGATTCTGTATGAATTTGTTACCCCACTCCTTATGGGCATTCAGAATGCTGCCTATATGCCAATACAGCTGGATCAACTCCTCATTTGCTGCCATCAGCGCGCGGTGGCGGGCATCTGAGATTCTTGATTTGATATCCGCAACAACCGTCATGTATTCATGATCGTTTATCAACATATGATCACCTTCTTTCTTCACTTTCCAAACACTACAAGCCGCCTCCGACAAATCTTCATCCGGCAATATAGCTAGTCGCCATGATATCGCTGGGCAACAAGCTGTTGTATAGCTGATACCCCCGCCCAACAGTCAGCTGCAGCCCGACGCGGCGCCTTGGCAGACAGAGCAGGAGACCGAGGGCCACAGTCTTCGTGGCTCAGGTCAGGCAGGTACGAGACGAAATCACCGGTGTCCACGCCAGCGCCGACCGCATCGATTGGTCACAGTTCCCAGGGCTGCATGCCAACTGAGCGAACTGCCCTCCAGGTGACCACATTTGTTCCACGTCCTGGAAACCCCCGCGCCATGCCATATGCTTGACGCTGTTTGGTAGTGGGTTTCCGGGGGGCGGGTGGTTGGACGCGACCCCGGGTAAGAGTGGAGCGCGATGGTGACGGCAGAAGACAAAGACGATCAAGGAGGCACCATGAGCCAAGATCAAGATAAGTCGTTACACCTAGCCACATTGCTGTTGGACGCGATCACGGCCAACACACCAGACGCCTGGCGGTCGCAGAACCCCGATGACCAAACCCTCGACTGCCTGGCCCAACTCTTGGATGACACGGGTGACCCGGTACTGCTTGAGACCCTGGGTTCCTGGCGGCACGAGTCCGACTCACACATCCGTGAGACCTTGTTCGCGTACGCAGTCCGGGCCCACAACCAGGGCCGGCCGGTACCCCCGCTGCAAGGGATCCGGCTTGCGGGTACAGCCCTCGACGACCTGGCCATCCGGCGCCCCAAGCCTGGGCGCGATCCACTCGATCTCACGGGTGCGGTGTTCGCCGGCGCCTCGATGCGCCGGGCCGCGTTCGACCAAGTCATCCTGGATCAAGCCGATTTCTCGGGGGCCACCTTGACCCAGTCGTACTTCCACCAGTGCTTCATGACAGTGTCGTCCTGGCATGGTGCCGATGCGGCGGGAGCCGCCTGGAAGGACTCAGGTGTGACCTGGGAAGACTTGGACGGAGCCCACACTCCTGGAGTTGTCGTCATCCCCTCGACACCGGCCAAGCCCATTTGTCGTGGCCGGGGATAATGGCGTCGGTGATGGCGGTGGCGTTCAACCATGATAGAAGTCAACTTGCCACCGGTCATGAGGACGGTGTGATCAGGATCTGGGATCCGCGTACCGGAGAACTCCTGAGAACTTTCCTGGGGCATACCAACAAGATTTGGGCCGCTGCCTTCAATCCTGACGGAACCCGGCTCGCGACCGGTTCGCTGGACAAGACCGTACGCATCTGGAACCCGGACACCGGGGAACACCTGGCCACCCTGACCGGACACAGCGAAGCTGTCTATTCCGTGGCGTACAGTCCTGACGGAAGCAGGATAGTGACGGGCAACGCATTTTCCCCCTCGCCGCCGAGGATGTATACCTCGCACTTGCCTACAACCATGACGGCACCCGGCTGTCCGCTGGCGGGTATTCGGACCGTGTCCGGACATGGGATACCAACACCGGGCAGGAGCTCAATGCGGTGTTCGCGACAGTGCGTGGGGTTGACTCCGGCAGCGCTGCGTACAACGATGGCGCCACCCTGCTTGCGCTGGGCTCCTGGTGGGGGTTCGCAGAGATTTGGGACCCCGGCAACCCTCGCGCTTTGGGGAGCCGCTACGAATGGCTCGAACAGGTCGGGCATGGGAAACTGGGCGAGGTTCAGCGGGGCCAGAACCTTGTTCGTCTCGCCGCGCACACCACGTCACCTGGGTCGCTGGCGCTCAACCACGATGGGACCCTTCTCGCCATCAGCACCTGGCACAGGACCGGGATTTGGGACACAGCCACTGGGCACCGGGTTGCCTACCTCTCCGGAGCAACTCGCGTCCAAGTGATGGCTTTCAACCCGTCAGGAACACGGCTTGCCACTGGTTCCACGGCCGTACGAATCTGGGACACCGGCACCTGGCAATGCCTTGACACCTTGAACGAACTCCAAGGGTGGTTCGACACCCTGGCTACGCCTCATGGGATCCGGCCTCGAACGAGCGGCTTCACATCGACGGCGAGGCGTGGCGGGCGTGGTCCTGACTATCGTCAGGATGACTTGGCCGGGGTGTCAGAATGACTTGGTGGGGGTCTCGGGAGTGTCAGTACGACATTTGCATTGCCTGGCGTACTTCGTTCAGCGTGGCCTCCGCTATTTCCGTGGCCCTGGCGTTTCCATCGGCCAGGACCGACTGCAGATATTCCGGGTCACCCGCCAATTCCGTACGCCGTTCGCGGTGGCCGCGCAGGCGCTCGTTGATCGCCTCGGTCACCAGCGCCTTCAGGTCCTTCGCACCGCCGTCGCCCACCTGCTCGGCCAGGTCCGCCGGGTCGCGGTCCAGGCACAGACCGGCGATGGACAGCAGGTTTGAAACTTGCGGGCGGTTGACCGGGTCGTACGTGATATGTCGGTCGGAATCCGTGACCGCCTTCTTGATGGCCGCCGCGGTCTGGTCGGCGGTCATCTGCAACTCGATCACGTTGCCCTTGGACTTCGACATCTTGGCGCCGTCCGTACCCAGGATCAGCGGCGCCTCGCTCAGCAGCGCCTCCGCGGGCGGGAAGACTGGTTGCTTGGGGTCGGCCCGGCCGTACCTCTCGTCGAACCGGCGGGCTATCACCCGGCAGACCTCCAGGTGTGGCAGCTGGTCCTTGCCGACCGGGACCAGGTTCGCCTTGCAGAACAAGATGTCGGCGGCCTGGTGAACCGGGTACGTCAGCAGCAGGCCCGACATCGGCCGGTCCGAGTCCTCCAGCTCCGCCTTCACCGTCGGATTTCGCCGCAGCTCGGCCTCCGTGATGAGCGACAGGAACGGCAGCATGAGCTGGTTCAGCGCGGGAATGGCCGAGTGGGTGAAGATCACTGTACGTGCCGGGTCGATCCCGGCCGACAGGTAGTCCGCGACCAGCGAGTAGACCCGTTGCTTGATGGGACCGACGCCATCGCGGTCGGTGATCACCTGGTAGTCGGCGATCAGGATCACGGTGTTGACGCCGAGGTCCTGCAGGCGTACCCGGTTGACCAGCGAGCCGAAGAAATGCCCGATGTGCAGGTCTCCCGTCGGGCGGTCTCCCGTCAGCATCCGGAACTTGCCCGGGTTCACCGCCAGTTCCGCGTCGATCTCGCGGCTGCGGGCCACGCTGCGCTCGAACGACTTGGCGTGCTCCGCCTCCGACAAGTCCTGACTATCCTGGATGGGTTCCGATGTCATAGCTGGCCGCCCCTTCTGGTCACTTCATCACATATTTTCTCGTACGCTTCCGGGCTCGTCCGGAAAACACCCAGGGGATTCCTGGTCTTCCCCGTACCGTGATAGTCACTCGAACCCGTCGCCACCAATCCTAGATCATCGGCCAAGACCCTCAGCGCCGCCCGGGCATCGTCTTCGTGATCCACGTGATCCGCCTCGATGCCGAACAACCCGTGTTCGCGGACCAAATCCGCGATCGCCTCCGCGGTCACCACCCCCGCCGCCCCCCGGCTCCACGGGTGGGCCACAACGGCCACCCCGCCGGCGGCGTTGATCGTGTCGATGGCCTCTTCCAGGGTCGGCGTGTAGCGACGCACGTACGCAGGTCCGTTGTCACGCAGGTAGTCCCGGAACGCCTCGTCGCGGCTCGCCACATAACCCCGTGCCACCATGGCGTCCGCGATGTGCGGGCGCCCGGTCGACACCGCCCGCGTCGCCTGGGCCTCGACCTCCGCCAGTTCCACCGGCAGGCCCAGTTCCGCCAGCTTGGCCAGCATCTTGGGTACGCGCGTCACACGCGCATTCCGTACGTCGTCCAACAACCGCGTCAGCTCAATGTCGCCCGAACGGCAGCCGTAACCCAACAGGTGAACGGACTGCCGCCCGTCTTCCAGCGGCACGTGGGCCGACATCTCGACCCCGCGCAACACCGTCACCCCCAGCGACCGGCCGAGTTGCTGCGCCTGGGCGACCCCCTGCATTGTGTCGTGATCGGTCAGCGCGATCACATCGAGCGCGGCGGCCCGCGCGGCCTGCAACAGGTGCGGCACGGAATCCGTGCCATCGGAAAACGCCGAATGTGTGTGTAGGTCGATCTGCATCTGGTCTCCTAGTCGCTTGCCGGTCCAAGCGTACCCGGCCCGCGTCGGTGCACTAGTCTGTGTTCATGGCATCTGCTACCGTGACTTTCCTGGGCGGGGCCGGTACGGTGACCGGCTCGAAATACCTCGTCGAAACCGGCACCTCCCGCATCCTCGTCGACTGCGGCATGTTCCAGGGTGACAAGGACCTGCGCGAGCGCAACTGGGCGGAATTCCCGGTGGACCCGAGGACCATCTCAGCCGTACTCGTCACCCACGCCCACATGGACCACACCGGTTACCTGCCCCGGCTGGTGCGCGGCGGGTTCCGCGGGCCCATCTGGGCGACCGCCGCCACCGCCGCCCTGGCGGACATCGTGCTGCGCGACTCGGCCAACCTCCAGGAGCAGGACGCGCGCGACGCGGCGCAGGGCGGCTACTCCAAACACGCCCAGCCTGAGCCCCTTTACACGATCAAGGACGTGAACAAGACCATGCACCTGTTCAGGCCCGTCGAGTTCGGCGCGGGGCTGGATCTGGGGGCCGGGACATCCGCCACGTTCTACCGCGCCGGCCACATACTGGGGTCCGCTTCCATCCGGCTCGGGCTGCCCGGAACCGCGGTTGTCTTCTCCGGCGACCTGGGCCGGCACGACCACCCCGTACTGCTTCCCCGTACCGTCCCGCCAGGCGCGCCGACGGTGCTTGTCGAATCGACATACGGCGATCGCGAACACCCGGACGCGGGCGGGCACGAGGATCTCGCGCAAGCCATCCGTCGCACCGCCGAGCGCGGCGGCTCCATCCTGGTGCCCGCGTTCGCCGTGGACCGTACGGAGATCCTGCTCGCCACCCTCGCCGACATGAAGACGGCCGGCCGCATCCCGGACCTGCCGGTCTTCATCGACTCGCCGATGGGCTGCAAGGCACTGGACGTGTACGACTCCCCCGGCCAGCGCGACGAGCTGCGCCCGGAGCTGCGGGAGACCGACTTCGCGCACCTCGCCGGGGTCCGCGAGGTCACGTCCGTGGAGGAGTCCATCCGGCTGAACCAGCCCAAGCATCCGTCCATCATCATTTCCTCCTCGGGCATGGCGACAGGAGGGCGCGTCGTCCACCACCTGGAACACATGTTGCCCGACAAGCGGCACACCGTCGTCTTCACCGGCTATCAGGCGCACGGCACGCGCGGGCAGCAGCTCCTGGCCGGCGCCACCCAGATCAAGATGTTCGGCAAGTACGTGCCTGTGCGGGCGCAAGTCCTTCTCGATGACGGTTTCTCGGTGCACGCCGACGGGTCCGACCTGATCGACTGGCTGGCCGGGTTGGACCCGCAGCCCGACACGGTCTATGTCGTCCACGGCGAGGAGGGCGCGCCGGCGCTGGCCAAACGCGTACGGCAACATCTGGGACTGACAGCCGCCGTACCGCACCAGGACGAGAAGGTACGGCTAAACTAGCCCACATGACGACCCCGCACATTTCCGCCCAGCCGGGCGACTTCGCACCCGCCGTACTGATGCCCGGCGACCCCAGGCGCGCCGAACTGATGGCATCCACAATCCTGCAGGGCGCCCGCCTCGTCACCGATGTCCGCGGCATCCTGGGATTCACCGGTACGTACGCCGGGGACGGACCCCACCACGGCAAACCGCTGTCGGTCATGGCGTCCGGCATGGGCATGCCGTCCATCGGCATCTACTCCACCGAGCTGTTCCGGTTCTACGGGGTGGAGCGGATCATCCGGGTCGGTACGGCCGGCGGCATCTCACCGGATGTCAGCGTCGGCGACGTGATCATCGCCACCGGGGCGCACACAACCAGTTCCATGAACGAGTTGCGGATCCCCGGAACTCATTTCAGCGCCGTCGCAGACCTGCGGATGGCGGCCGCCGCTCTGGCCGCCGCCGAACCGGGTCTGCCGGTGTTCGCCGGTACCATCGTCACCGGTGACCATTTCTACTTCCACGTGCCGGGGCAGCTTGAGGCCATGGTGGCGCACGGTGTCCTGGGCGTCGAAATGGAGGCCGCCGCGCTGTATGCGATCGCCGCCGAGCATGGCAAGGCGGGGCTGGCGATCATGACCGTGTCCGACCACCTCACCAAGGAGGGCGCCAACATGACCGCCGAGCAGCGCCAAACCCATTTCCAGGTCGCGCTGCGCCTGGCGGTGGCCGCCGCTTTCGCCTGAGTCAAGCGGCCGCGAACAATTCTTTTTGCAGGTGGGCCTTGATCGTCTCAAGTCTCGCCGCGGCTGATTCCCGTACCCAAGTCATCCCGGCCCGGTCCGCATCTTCCGGCACCGGCCAGATCACCTCCAGGTAGCACTTCACCTTGGGTTCCGTGCCGGACGGACGTACGATCACCCGGTCGTTCTCCGCCGTCATCAGAACGATTCCCTCTGTCGGGGGCAGGTCATCCCAGCCTTCGGCCAGGTCGATCACCTGGCTGACTTCGCTGCCGGCCAGTTCTGCCGGCGGGTCCTGCCTCAACCTGGTCATCACCGCTGCGATCCTGTCCGGGTCAGCCACGCGTACGGACAACTGGGACGTCAGATACAGACCGTGCCGATAGGCGAGGTCGTCGAGCAGGTCGATCAGCGTACGGCCTTGTCCCTTGAGCCGCGACACCAGCCGGGCCACCGCCACCGCGGCGGAGATGCCGTCCTTGTCCCGTACGAGATCCGGACGTACGCAATAGCCGATCGCCTCCTCATAGGCGTAGGCCAGGTTGTCCACCCGGCCCAGCCACTTGAAACCAGTTAGCGTCCGGGCGTACCCCAGTCCGTGTTCGGCCGCGATCACAGCCAACTGCCGCGACGACACGACGGAATTGGCGAGTACGCCGGTGTCCAGCCCGCCGGCGACGTCCTCGGCCAGCGCGGCCCCGACCTCGTCGCCGTGGAGCATCCGCCAGCCCGTAGGGGGATCCGGCACCGCCACAGCGCAGCGGTCGGCATCGGGGTCGTTCGCGATGACCACGTCCGCGTCCACCTGCTTGGCCAGTTCGATGGCGAGGTCGATCGCCCCGGGCTCCTCGGGGTTCGGGAAACCGACGGTCGGGAAATCCGGATCGGGTTCCCGCTGAGCCTCCACGCTCACGACATCGGCAAACCCGGCGCGGTGGAGCGCGGCCAGGGCGGGTGAACTGCCAACCCCATGCATGGCGGTATGAACAATGCGTATGGGTGCGCCAACCCGCCCGACACCCGGGTCACGCGCGATCAGGTCAACGTACGACGAAATGAGCGCCTGACTACCGGGGACACCGGGACGGTTCTCGTGTCCCGGCTTGTCAGAGGGTAGATCCGTCCAACCCGCGCGGCGCTCGATCTGGTTCGCGGGCGGGGCTGCCGCAATCAGGGCGGCGATCTGGGAGTCCGACGGGGGTACGATTTGGACGCCCTGCGCCTGCGGGGGGGCCAGGCGGCCGCCCAGGTAGACCTTGTAGCCGTTGTCGGCGGCCGGGTTGTGCGAAGCGGTGACCATGACGCCGGCGTCGGCATCCAACTGGCGCACGGCGTAGGCAAGTACTGGGGTTGGCACCTGGTCCGGCAGCAGCCACACCTGCGCGCCCGATGCGGTGAACACCCCCGCCGCGTCCAGCGCGAACTGCCGCGAATGGTGACGCGCATCGTTGCCGATCACCACCTTTGGTGTGTCCGCCCGCTGCTTCAGGAACTCCGCCAATCCCCAGCTGGCCTGGACCACCGTGGCCCGGTTCATCCGGTTCGGCCCGGCGGCCATGGCGGCGCGCAGCCCCGCCGTACCGAACTCCAGCTTCCCCGCGAACCGGTCCGCCAACTCCGCCACCGCGGCATCCGCCACCGCCGCATACGCCTGATCCCCGTCATCCGGCGCCTGCCCGGCCAACGCCCGCAGCTCGGCCTTGTCGGCCTCGTCGATGTCGGTGTCGATCCAGGCGTACACGTCGCGCAACAGGTCCCACGAACACGCGTACATGTCAGCCCAGTTCAGCCAGTACGTTTGCCGTGGCGGACATGCCCAGGCGCGTCGCGCCGGCATCGATCATTGCCTGCGCAAAGGCCGCAGTGTGGATCCCGCCGCTGGCCTTGACCTGGAGGTCGTCGCCGACCGTGTCCTTCATGAGGCGTACGGCGTGGACCGACGCCCCACCCGCCGGGTGGAAACCCGTCGAGGTCTTCACGAAGTCCGCCCCGGCCTGGCGCGCCGCCGTACACGCCAACACGATCTCCTCGTCCGTCAGCACCGCCGATTCGATGATGACTTTCAGTACGACCGGGGGTGGCACCGCGCGGCGTACCTGCTCGATGTCGTCCTGTACGCCCAGCCAGTCACCCGCCTTCGCCAGGCCCAGGTTGATGACCATGTCGATCTCATCGGCGCCCAGGTCCACCGCTTGGGCCGCCTCCGTCGCCTTCACCGACGAGGAGTGAGCCCCGGACGGGAAGCCACAGACCACCGCGACCTTCAGTCCCCGGGGGTCGATCGGCAGCATCGACGGGGACACGCATACTGAGTAAACGCCCAGTTCGACGCCCTGGGCGATCAGCGCCTCGACGTCGTCCGATGTCGCCTCCGGCCGCAGCAGGGTGTGGTCAATCATCTGGGCCAATTCGGTACGGTTCATTCGGTTCTCCTTCGGTTCTTCATCCAGCGTTCGCTTGGTTCTGTCATCCTGACGTCAGTCAGGATCTCGACGCCCATTGTTGTTGATCAGATCCTGCCTGTCGGCAGGATGACTTTTGGAGGCGGGCAGGAGATTGATTATATCCAAAACCAGCGGGGTCGCCTGCGGTCTGGTGCCGCTGATGGTCCAGGCACCCTCCAGTGCCTCCGCCGCCCTGCCGAAGCTCTCCGGGGTGTCGGTGTGCAGGGTCAGCAGTGGTTGTCCGGCGACCACGCGGTCACCCGGTTTGGCGTGCATGACCACGCCCGCGCCGGCCTGGACCGGGTCTTCCTGCCGTGCCCGGCCGGCCCCCAGGCGCCAGGCCGCCACGCCGATCTGGAGTGCGTCAAGCCTTGTCAGATAGCCATCCGACGCAGCCACGATGTCCTGCGTATGCTTCGCCACGGGCAGGGGCGCGTCCGGGTCTCCGCCCTGGGCGGCGATCATGGCGCGCCAGACATCCATCGCCGACCCGTTGCGCAGGTGCTCCGCCGGGTCGGCTTCCCGCAGTTGCCCGGCCAGGCGGAACGCCTCGGGACCGGCCGTACGTTCCAGTACGGCGGCCGCCGCGTCCAGCATCTGCCGTGCAAGTACGCATGTCAGTTCCACCACATCCGGCGGCCCTCCCCCGGCCAGGACCTCCAGCGCCTCCCGTACCTCCAAGGCGTTTCCCGCCGTCAGGCCCAGCGGGGTCGACATGTCCGTCATGACAGCGACCGTGTGGACCCCGTGCGCCTCGCCGATGCCGACCATCGTTGCCGCCAGCTCCCGCGCCGGGCCGGGGGCCGTCATGAACGCCCCCGTACCGCATTTCACATCCAGGACCAGCGATGACGTACCTTCCGCTATCTTCTTGCTCATGATCGACGACGCGATCAGCGGAATGGACGCGACGGTGCCGGTGACGTCGCGCAGCGCGTACAGCTTGCGGTCCGCCGGGGCCAGACCCGCGCCGGCCTGGCAGACCACCGCCCCGACCCGCTCAAGCTGCGCGGTCATCTCGGCAATCGACAACGCCGCTCTCCAGCCCGGGATGGATTCCAGCTTGTCAAGGGTACCGCCTGTGTGCCCCAGACCCCGACCGGACAGCTGAGGTACGGCCACGCCGAAGCTCGCAACCAGCGGACCGAGCGGCAACGTGATTTTGTCCCCGACCCCGCCCGTGGAGTGCTTGTCGACGGTCGGCCGGGATAGCCCGGTGAAGTCCAGCCGCTCCCCCGACGCGATCATGGCGTCCGTCCAGCGGTTCAGCTCGGCGTCGTCCAGCCCGCGCCAGTAGATGGCCATCAGCAGCGCCGACATCTGTTCCTGCGCCACCGCGCCCCGGGTGTAGGCGTCGATGACCCAGTCGATCTGCGGATCCGACAGCTTGCCGCCGTCGCGCTTTGTGATGATGACATCGACCACATCGTACGGTTCAGTCATCACGTCTCCTGTTCGTATGCATCCAGGTCATCTGGGCCGAAGGACTGGGGCAGCATATCCGCCAGCCTCATTTCGCCGGCCGGGGTCAGCATCAGCAGCGTCTTGCCGCCGTGTTCCAGCAGCAGCTGTCGGCAGCGTCCGCACGGGGTGATCACATCGCCAGCACCGTTTACGCACGTGAACGCCGCCAGTCGCCCCCCGCCCGACGCGACCAGGGCCGACACCAGCCCGCACTCCGCGCAGAGCGTCAGCCCGTACGACGCGTTTTCCACGTTGCAGCCGGTCACCGTCCGCCCGTCTGCCGTCAGCGCCGCCGCGCCGACCGGATAGCGGGAGTACGGTACGTACGCCTTGCCCGCCGCCTCGCGCGCCGCTGACAACAAGTCTGTCCAGTCCATCATCTGTCGGTCCTCATCCCTTGTACGGTTTGCCTTCCATCGCCGGGGGCCGCACCCGGCCGACCAGCCCGGCGACGGCGAAGATCGTCACCAGGTACGGCGCCATCAGCATGAACTGGCTCGGCACCTGCACACCCACAACACCGAGCGAGTTCTGCAGGTTGTCGGCGAACCCGAACAGCAGCGCCGCCACGATCGCACCCTTGGGTTTCCACCCGCCGAGGATCATGGCCGCCAGCGCGATGTACCCGCGCCCCGCACTCATCGACTTCCCGAACGCCAGCCCGTTCGCCACGGTGAAGAACGCCCCGCCCAGCCCGGCGATGGCCCCGCCGATGATGGTGTTGACGACCCGGGTCAGGTTGACCTTGATGCCGACCGTGTCGGCGGCGCGCGGATGCTCGCCGCAGGCCCGCAGCCGCAGGCCCCACCGCGAGCGGAACAACATGATTTGCAGCACGACGACACCCGCGTACATTATGTAGACCAGGGCGTTCTGCGCGAACAGGACCGGCCCGACCACCGGGATCTCCGACAACACTGGTATGCGCCACGTGGGGAGCCGTACCGGGGTCATAAGCAAGTCCTTGTTGTTGGTCATGACGGTCGAGAACAGGTAGCTGGTCAGGCCGGTGACAAGTACGTTCAGCACGACGGACACGATGATGTTGTCGACCCAGTAGCGTACGGCGAACAGCGCCAGCAGCGCACCGATCAGGGCGCCCGCGACGGGTGCGGCCAGCAGACCGATCCAGGGGTTGCCGGTGGCCGAACCGATCACGGCCGCCAGGAACGCGCCGCCCAGCAGCTGGCCCTCGATGGCAACGTTGATGACGCCGACGCGCTCGCACACCGTACCGGACATCGCGCCGAACACCAGCGGTACCGACAAGAACAGGCTCCCGAACAGCAGCGCCGTCAGCTGCAGCGCCCCGCGCCCAGCGACCGCCCACAACAGGAAGGCGGCCACGAAGAAGGTGCCGTAGCCGACGCCGATCCACAAACTCAGCCGGATCCGCCCGACTTTCACCGTCCGCGTCACGGCCGACCACCACGCCGCGGCCGTACAGGCGACCATCAGGATCGTCAACACCGCCACCGCGGTGAAGCTGGGCAGCGACAGCGGGATCACCTTCAGCCAGCGGTTGCCGGTGTCCACTGACACCTTCGAGACCGCGCCGGCCGGCAACGACAAACACATCCAGATGGCGAAAACCGAGACGACGGTGAGCAGTACGGGGGTCTTCCACGACCGCGGCGCCAACACCTCGTGCTCCAATTCTGGGGCAGCCGTCTGCACGCTCATGCTGTCACCTCCTTGGGCTGGTCGCGCCGCATCTTCGGCGTACGTTTGCGCCGCTCAGGGTCCGGCAGCCGGAAGATGGACCTGACAAGGGGCGGAGCCGCGATGAGCAAAACGATGACCGCTTGGAGGACCAGCACGATGTCGATCGGCGTACCGGTGGTCGCCTGCATGATGTAACCCCCGGCGCGCAGGCCGCCGAAGAGCAGGCCGGCCAACACCGTGCCGAGCGGTTTCGACCGCCCCAGCAAGGCCACCGTGATCGCGTCGAAACCGAAGGTCGACGCGACCTGGCCGTTCAGGGTCTGGACCGGGGTCGACATCAGCTGGGACATCGCGGCCAGCCCGGCCAGGCCGCCGGAGATGACCATGACCCAGACGTACGACATGGCCACGTTCATGCCCGCCGCCCGGGCCGCCTCGGGATTCTCCCCCACCGCGCGGATCCGGAAGCCGAGCGTGGAGCGTTCCATCATCCACCACACCCCCACCGCGGCGGCCATGGCCAGCACGAATCCGAGGTCGACCGGGGTGGAAAAGAAGTGCGGGAACTTCGCGGTCGGCAGCAACAAGGGGCTGATCGGCGTGTTCGCGCCGGGTTTCTGGAACGCCTTCAGCGACAACAGGTAGCCGAGCAGGAAGCCCGCCACGGAGTTGAGCATGATGGTGACGATGACCTCGTTGGCGCCGGTCTTCGCCTTCAGGATGCCCGGGATGAAACCCCATAGCGCGCCGCCGGCGAAGGCGGCCAGGACGCAGGCCACGATGTGGACCCCTGCCGGCAGCGGTACGGCGAACCCGATGTACCCGCAGAACGTGGCGCCGAGCAGGATCTGCCCCTGGGCGCCGATGTTGAACAGGCCCGCGCGGAAACCGACGCTGAGCGCGAGCCCGGCGAAGACGAGGGGTACGGAATAGGCGATCGACTGGGTGATCGTGAACCGGGCCACCGGCGCGACGCCTGCGCCCCAGTTGAACACCGCCCCGCGCAACAGCTCCCGGTAGGCGTTCCCGATCGAGTGCTCGAGCGCGGAGAAGAAATCGCCGGGCTGCGCGAACAGGTAGCCGATGGATTGCTGCACTCCCGGGTCGGCCGCCGCGATCAGGATCGCCCCGATCACGAGGGCAACAACGATGGCCAAGACGGTGGTCAGAGTCGACGACATGGCGATGCGGCGCCACGTGGCGCGCCACCCGTCCGGCTCCGAAGAAACACGGGGACGTGAAACGCCGGGACGGTTCTCCTGTTTCACCTTGCCAACCTCCTCTTCTTTCCCAACCGGCGGCTCAGGCATTGAACTCACCTTCCTCCCCGGCGTCGGCCCAGGTCCCGCCCTGGGCAACCGCCTCCTCGTAGCTCGAACCGGCCATCATCAAACCCAACACATGCCGGGGCGTCCCGGCGGGCGCGATGCCGACGAACCGTCCCCGGTACATCACCGCGATCCGGTCCGCCAGCGAGCTCACCTCGGTCAGTTCGGTTGAGATTATCAGTACGGCGGTGCCCTGGTCCCGCTGGCGGATCATCTGCGAGTGGATGAACTCGATGGAGCCGACGTCCAGCCCGCGGGTGGGCTGGGAGGCGATCAGTACGACCAGGTCACGCGACAACTCACGGGCCACGACGACCTTCTGCTGGTTGCCGCCCGACAAGGTGGACAGCGTGGCGTTCGCCGAGCCGGCCCGGATGTCGAACTCGTCCACCCGCCTCGTCGCATTATCCGCGATGTATTTCATGTTCATGGCGCCGAGGCGGCTGAACTCAGGCGACGACACCTGGTCCAGAATCAGGTTCTCGGAGATCGAGAACCCGGGCACCATGCCGTGCTTGCCCCGGTCCTCGGGTACGAACCCCACGCCCGCGTTCAGGACCCCCCGTACCTTGCGCCCGGCCAGTTCGTGAGTCGCCGCCTGACCGGCGTCATCCGTCCGGCTGTCGTGCAGGATGATCGAGCCGGATGTCGGTTTGCGCAACCCGATGAGCGTCTCCGCCAATTCGGTTTGCCCGTTGCCCTGGACACCGGCGACGGCGAGGATCTCGCCCCGGCGTACCTCGAAACTCACGTCGTCCAACAGGACCCGGCCCTCCTTGTCGAGCAGGTCCAGGTCCCGTACCTCCAAGGCCACCGCGCCAGGCTGCGCCGCCCGCTTCGTCACCGACAGATCCACCGCGCGTCCCACCATCAGGCTCGCCAGCTCGGCCTGGGTGGCGGTGGGCGGCGGGCTGCCGACCACCCGGCCGTGACGGATGACGGTGATCTTGTCCGCGACGGCCTGGACCTCGCGCAGCTTGTGGGTGATGAAGATGATGGACGTCCCGGAGTGGCTCAGCTGGCGCATGATGCGCATGAGTTCGTCGGTTTCCTGGGGGGTGAGTACGGCGGTGGGCTCATCCAGGATCAGTACCTTCGCATCCCGCGACAAGGCCTTGATGATCTCGACGCGCTGCTGGACCCCGACCGGCAGGTCGTCGACCAAGGAGTCCGGGTCCACGTCGAACCCGAACTCGTCGGAGATGCGCCTTACCAGATCACGGGCCTGCTTCAGGCTGATAATCCCCAGAGGGTTCGTGGGCTCGGCGCCCAGTACCACGTTCTCGGCCACGGTGAAGACCGGGACCAACATGAAATGCTGGTGCACCATGCCGATGCCGGCCGCCATCGCGTCACCCGGACCCGAGAAATGTACCGGCTGGTCATCGAGCAGGATCTCGCCGTCGTCGGCGGCGTACAAACCGTACAGAACGTTCATCAGCGTGGACTTCCCGGCACCGTTCTCGCCCAGCAGGGCATGAATCTGCCCGGCGTCCACCACCAAGTCGATCGCATCGTTCGCGACGAAGTCACCAAACCTCTTCGTCACCCGGCGCAGCTCCAGCTTCATTGCTCTTCCTTCTGCTTGATGAAATCATACACTCAGATCGAATGGCGGC
>Ga0209628_10001360_pt1 | contig 15727 bp, 16 predicted proteins | sample TergutCu122P4_FD_187285 | JGI IMG/M metagenome (GOLD analysis project Ga0209628, IMG submission 187285) | Cubitermes ugandensis P4 segment gut microbial communities from Kakamega Forest, Kenya - Cu122 P4 (SPAdes) (version 2) | ecosystem: Host-associated > Arthropoda: Insects > Digestive system...
AAAACCCTGCATCTTCTCAGCCTCGTGCTGCTCTTCGGCACCGGCCTGGGCAGCGCCTTCTACAAATGGATGGCCGACCGCAGCGGCAACGTCGCCCACATCGCGGCAACCAACCGCCATGTCGTGCTGGCCGACTGGCTGTTCACCACGCCGACCGTGATTTTCCAGCCCATCAGCGGATTGTGGATGGCGGCAATCGCCGGCTGGCCCGTCGCCACCCCGTGGATCGCGCTCAGTCTCGGCCTGTATCTGCTTGCCGGGGCCTGCTGGCTGCCCGTCGTCGGGTTGCAGATCCACATGAAAAACATCGCCGCCGACGCGGCCCGCCGCGACGCCCCCCTGCCAGCCCGTTACTGGCGCATGGCGCGGCTCTGGTTCTGGCTCGGCGTGCCCGCCTTTGGCTCGATGGTGCTGGTCGTCGCGCTGATGGTGTTCAAACACATTCCCGGAGTTGAATCATGACCGACTCGATCCCCCTGATGCAGCGCGCCCTCGGCGACGACTGGCAAAAGCTGCCGCCCGCCTTGCAGGCCCACCATCGCAGCGTTTGCACGGAAAGCGGCAGCATGACTATCGAATATCCGCGGTCGATGCAGCCCTACCTCATGCTGCTGCGCCGCCTCGGCGCCCTCGTCGACCGCTCCGGCGCGGAGGTGGCGACGGTGGTGAAAAAGAGCGTCGAAGGCGGGCGGCGCCACTGGCGGCGCACCATGACCTGGGCCGACAGCGAGAGCATCCCCTTCAACAGCTTCTGGGTGCATGCCGGCGGCAATCAGCTGATCGAATACGTGAACCCCGTGCTGGGCCTGCAAATGGCGGTTCATGTCGAAGCCGGCCGGCTGCATTACCAGGGCGTGCGCTTCGTCGCCAAACTCGGCCGCCTGCTGCTGCCGATTCCCGAATGGCTGGTACTGGGACACACCCGCATCGTCGAGGAAGCCGTCGGCGAAAACCGCTACATCATGGATTTCCGCCTCGAACACCCGCTTTTCGGCCAGGTGTTCCGCTACGCGGGCGAGTTCGTCAGCGAGTGAAAGGGGGCGGGAGGCCGGTCAGCAGGCGGCGAAAACTCGCCGCGGTATCGGCTTTCGGTTGTCGGCCAGGTCGACCGGCAGCAGCGCCAATATGATCGGCGCGCTGACCGAGGCTTTTTCGCAATGACACGACCTGGGCACCCCCTGTAGTTTTCCTGTAAAATAAAATCTTGTCATTCATGATCCGATTCGGCAGGGGAGATCCATGAATCGTTTTCACAAGGCCGCTGCCAGCCGCGTGCGGTCAGCATCTGGCGACCTGTCTCCGGGCTGGCGAAAGTCCTGGCAAGACCCCAATCTGGCAGCAGGCGTTCCCCCCCTCGCAATAATCAGGCCAACTCACGTGTTTTTTCCGTCCTTCCCGGACGATTCTGGATTGGGCTGACGGTGGCCGTCAGCCTTGACCGCGGCGCAAGCGAGAAGCCCGGCTTTCAGGCCGGGGTCAAGCGAGCCAAGCGTAATTTCGGCGCCGAAGGCGCCCCAAACTCGTGGCGAGGAAGCTCCGGGCGAAAGCCCGGAGAAACTCACAAAGGCCGCTCATGATTCGCCATCCGCTCATTTCCGGCGCTCAACCTTCGGCCGATGATTTTGCGCCGGGATCCGCCGCACGCGCGATTTGGGACGGCAAAATCAAACAGCGCATCGTCTCGCTGGCGTTGAGCAGCATCATGGCGTTTACCGTCATGGTCGAGCGTCACCTGGGATTCTGGTCGTTCGTCTGGGTGTCGCTGCTCTATGTCGGACTGATCGGTACGTTTTCCTGGCTCAGGTTGAGCCGCCTCAATTTGCGGCGCGTCGAACACGCCGAGACATTGGTCGAAAACGCGCTGGCCGGATTCGTGGTCGGTCATTGGCTCGCCTTGAACCTGCTGCCAACGACGCTGGGTTTCTCTTTTCTTTGCGCCGCCTCGTTACTGCGGGGCGGTGCGCGCCTGGTGGCGATGGGCGCCGCCATGTACATCGCCGGAGCCGCCGCCGGCACCTGGCTGACCGGGTGGCAATGGGAGATTGAAACCAGCACCACCGAGATCATCGGCTGCCTGCCGCTCTTGCTGTTGCACCCGATGCTGATCGCGCAACTGACGCTGCGGGCCTGGCGCGAAGTCACCATCAAACAGAAGCAACTCGAATTGCTCAGCCGCACCGACGGCCTGACCGGGCTGTACAACCGGACGCATTGGGAAACCCAGGTGCACGCGCAATTCGCGCTTTGCCAGCGCTCGCAGCAGACCGGCACGCTGGTGCTGGCCGATCTCGATCACTTCAAAGAGATCAACGACCGCCATGGGCACGCAGCGGGCGACCAGGCATTGCGCAGTTTCGCCGAACTGCTGCGCACCCATCTGCGCTGCATCGACATCCCGGGTCGTTACGGCGGCGAGGAATTCGGCATCCTGCTGCCGCTGACCTCGGCCACTCAGGCCAAAGCCATGATCGAACGCCTGCGCGAATTGATGGGCCAGCAGGCGCTGCTGCCGCAGGCCAAGGTAACGGCCAGCTTCGGCATCGCCGAATGGACGCCCGATATTGACGATCCCGATGTCTGGATGCGGCAGGCCGATCAGATGCTGTATCGCGCCAAACACCTGGGCCGCGACTGCGTCTGCGTGGCCAGCGAAACGCCTCCCGCGCCCATACCCCAGCCAGCACAGCTTGATTGACGGCGGGCGCGCCGGGCAAAAACGCCGGGATTGCGCTGCGCTCCAACCCTGCGCCTGCCGTAGCGAGGCGCGCCCCGGCTCAACCGCCGCCCGCCACCCCCATCATCTGATTGCAGGTCGCCAGGCCGAAATCCTCGGCCTGTTTCGGGGTGGCAATCCCCCGATCCTCGTAGATGCGGCGGATGATGACGTTGATGATGCGCGGCCCGTTACTGCCATCCTCTTCATAAAGTCTCATCGGCGAGCCGCCGTCGCGGTTGTACAGGGTCTGGATGGCGTGGTCGCGGATGCGCTTGCAGAAGCGCATTTTCTCGGCATCCGGCATATCGTCGGCGGCATGGCCAGCGGGCAGCCAGGCCAGGATGCCCAGCAAGGCGCAGATCATGGTCAAGCACAGGCGTTTCATTCACTCGACTCCTGGATGGTGGCGGGATAGGCGAGAATATCGCGAAACAGCATGAAACGACGCTTCGGGAAACGGATTGCGGCAAATTGTCGCAGCGGCGCGACGGCCGAAAATTGTCGCATATCACGCATAATCCGGCCCATGCGATTTTTCCCCCGTAGCGCCGACGGAGCCGCCGCGCAGTGGCCAAATCAGCGGGCCAACCTGCGGCGTCTGGTCGCCTCGCGCTGGATCGTCCTCGCCGTCATGGCCGTGCTCTCCGCCGGCGCTCCCGGCCTCTTGGCCATTCCCCTGCCGCAAACGCCGCTGTTCGTGGTGCTCGCCGTCGCCGCCGCTTTCAACGCCCTGGTTGACCGGCGCTTGCGTGGCGCTTGCCACGCCACCTCGGGCGAACTGTTCAGCCAGTTGCTGTTCGACATCGTGGCGCTGGCCGCGCTGCTGTTTTTCAGCGGCGGCGCCACCAATCCGCTGATCTCGCTCTTGCTGCCGCCGCTGGCCTTCGCCGCGCTGACCCTGCCCGTCCCTGGCGTGCTCGCCGCCGGGGCCATCGCCATCGCCGCCTATTCGCTGCTGCTCATCGTCTACGTGCCGCTGCCGATACCGGATGCGGCGCGGGCAACGCAACTGCACCTGATCGGCATGTGGCTGACCTTCGCTGTCTCGGCAGCGCTGATCGCCTGGTTCGTCGTTCGCCTGACCGCCCTCGTCCGCCAGCGCGACGCCGAACTGGCCGCCGCTCGCGAGCAGGCGCTGCGCGACGAGCGGGTGCTGGCGATGGGCACCCTGGCCGCCGGCGCGGCGCACGAACTGGGCACGCCGCTGGCGACGATGAGCCTGCTGGCCGGCGAATTGGCTGTCGACGCCAGTCTGCCGCCTGCGGTGCGCGAGGACATCGCCCTGCTGCGCCAGCAGATCGCCGCCTGCAAGGACATCATCACCGGCCTCTCGCGCCGGGCCGGGGCCGAACGCCTCGACCGCCCGCCGCTGCAAGCCGCCGACCGCTGGCTGGATAAACTGCGCCAGCATTGGCACGCCATCCGCCCGCAGGCAGCCAGTCGGCTGACCGTCGGCTCCGACGGCCCGGCCCCGCAACTGGCCGCCGATCCGCGTCTCGAACAGGCGCTCCTCAATCTCTTCAACAACGCCGCCAACGCCACGCCGCAACCGCTGGAAATCCGCCTCGCCTGGGGTAGCGACGACCTGTGCATCGACATCCGCGACCACGGCCCCGGCTTTCCGCCAAGCGTGCTCGAAAATGCCGGGCAACACGGCCTGCCGGCCCATGCCGGCGGCAGCGGCGTCGGCCTCTTGCTGACGCGCACCGCCATCGAACAACTGGGCGGGCGCCTGCGCCTCATCAATCCCGATGCAGGCGGGGCGCTGGCCCGCATCGAACTACCGAGAAAATTACCGGAAACGGCCCATGCCTGACATCACCCTGGTCATCGACGACGACCCCAGTTTCAACGCCATCCTGGTTCGCACCCTGGAGCGGCGCGGCTTGCCCGCGCACGGCGCACTGACTCCGGCGACGGCGCTCGAACTGGCCCGCCAGACTCCGCCCGCTCGCGTCATCCTCGACCTCAACCTGGCCGGCAGTTCCGGCTTGGCGCTGATTCCCGAATTGCTGGCCATCAACCCGGATTGCCGCATCGTCGTCCTCACCGGCTACGCCAGCATCGCCACCGCCGTCGACGCGGTCAAACTCGGCGCTGTCCAGTACCTCGCCAAGCCGGTCGAGATCGAAGCCATCCTCGCCGCCTTCGCCGACGACGGCCCCGACCTCGACCTGGCGGCACCGGACACGCCATTGTCGGTCGACCGCCTGGAATGGGAACACATCCAGCGCGTGCTCAATGAAAACGACGGCAATATCTCGGCCACCGCCCGCGCCCTGAAAATGCACCGGCGCACCCTGCAACGCAAACTGGCCAAGCGACCGGTGCGCGGTTAAACAACCCGGATGTTTCCGCGATACGGTAGGATGTCAACGCTTTGATGCTCATGCGTTAGACTGATTCGTCTGACGAACTGGACACTCGAACTCGGAATAAAGGCCACTACCCCGGCAAAAATCATGAAGTCGACCGCCACTCACTATGATTTTCGCATTGACACCCTGACACCGGAAACTCTGCGCCTGAGCCGTTTCGTGGACTATGTAGATACCCTGCGCGGCATCTTTGATGCCGGCGATGACGTGTTTTTCCATCAAGTGCGCCGGGGTAGTGCGGTGCTGGAGTTCGGCGTCGCTCCAAAGGCTGTGTCGCGCATCGAAAAACGCCTATGTCTGTTGGGCAGCGTCAACATGTCCGCCGATATGGCCTTGCAATGGACGAATATCAACCGTTTTCTGCGCCGCGACAATGCCAGCGCCAGACTGACGCGAAAAGGCAGTACAGTGGCGTTGGCCCAGTTTACGGGCATCCATACACCGTTGGCGCAAGAAGCCATCGTGCATGAAAGCGGCACGCTGGATGGCGTGTTGGTGGGTGTGAGAGGCGTGGACGACAGCGTGCCGGTCTGGCTGAAAGCCGACGATGGCAGCATACTGAAATGCAACGCCAAGCGTGAACTTGCCCGCCAACTCGCACTGCTGTTCGACACCTACGTGCGCGTGGCGGGTAAAGGCAAATGGCGGCGCGGTGACGATGCCCGCTGGACGTTGGAAGAATTCGACATCCAGAGTTTTGAGCAACTGGATGAAACGCCACTGGGCAAACTGGTACAAAGCATCCAGACCATTGAAGGCAACGGCTGGAATGAACTGGAAGACGCCCAAGCCGTTTGGCTTGAGTTGAGGGCGGACTGATGCCCGTCGCCTTCGATGCCAACATTCTGATTGATCTGTTCAATCCACGCATCAAAGGCAACCGCCGCGCCAAGCTCGATGGCCTGCTCGAACAGCACGCCAAAACCAAAATCATTATTCCCACGCCTTGTCTAACCGAATACCTGGTGCGGGCGGACAAGGCGCGTGACGAATTGATGGCGAAATTGTCGGCCAGCCGTTCTTTCAGTATTGAGCCGTTTGACCAGCGCGCAGCAACGGAATGCGCGTTGCTGCTGGCCGACCATTGGGACTCGGCAACACGCAAACAGGTCAGCCGCACCAAATTCAAATTCGACTGGCAAATCGTCTCCATCGCACTGTCGCGCAATGTGACGCACATCTACAGCGACGACGCCGACTTGCGCCGTATTGCGGAAAAGCTGTTGCTAACGGTGACGGGACTTGATGAGTTACCAATACCGGATTCTGCACGGCAAACGAAACTTCCGTTTGAGAAGTAGGTTGCCGGTCGGTTGCTCAGAGAATGGAAAACAAAAACAGCGGCCGCAGCCGCCGTTGGTTGTGTCGGCAATGTTCAGTGCTGCTGATCGTGAGTCATCGGCATCGGCCGCATGATCTTGGCTTCGACCTGTTTGCTGCTGCCGTCGTCGAAGGTCAGGGTGATCGGCACCATGTCGCCTTCCTTCATCGGCGCTTTCAGGTCGATCATCATGATGTGCAGGCCGCCCGGCTGCAAGACCGCTTCGCCGCCGGCCTTGATGCCGATGTCGGCGACCGGGCGCATTTTCATCACGCCGCCTTCGTTGATGTGCGTGTGCAATTCGGTGACCCGCGATAGCGGATTGTCGGCCTTGACCAGTTTGACATCCTGGCTGCCGCCATTGTGGATCACCATGAAGGCACCGGTGGCCGGGGCGTTCGGCGGCGCCAGGCGAACGTAAGGATTTTGTACTTCGATCTGGTCGGCTGAACCGGCCAGGACGCCCGCCGACAACAGCAGGCCGGCGGCGAGCAGGGACAATTTGTTCATCATTTGCTTCTCTCCTTCATGGGCTGGTTAAAATTTTGTGGATCTCGGCCGCCACTTGCTCTGGCATCGCGCCGTGCGGCAAGGCGCCGCGCAGGCGACCGTCACGGCCGATCACGTAGGTATCCGCGCTGTGGTCGACGACGTAGCCGCCGCCAGCCGTCGCCGCCTTCTGTTCGGCATAGAAAACGCCGTAGCGGCGGGCGATCTCGGCTACGGCCTCGGGGCTGCCGGTGACGCCGACGATGGCCGGATGGAAGAAGGCGACATATTCCTTGAGCCGCGCCGGCGTATCGCGCTTGGGGTCGACCGAGACGAAGATCACGGCGACATCGGCCAGTTCCTCGGCGCTCAATTGATTCAGGGCGGTGGCGACGGTCGACAGCGCCGTCGGGCAGATGTCGGGGCAGTAGGTGTAGCCGAAGAAGAGCAGCACCGCCTTGCCGCGAAAATCAGCCAGCGCGACCGGGCCATCGGCGGATTGCAAGGTGAAATCGCCGCCGCCTGGGGCCGTGGCCGAGGGGGCAACCGGGTTGGCCACGGCAGGCAATGGCGATTCCGGCAGATCGGGATGCCAGAACAGCCCCAGGCCCGTGACCAGCGCCACGAGAAAAATAACCATAGCAAGCAACTGGCGTTCGGACATCAGGTCGCACCCCCCGTGGTAAAGCGCCAGGGTATCGCAATGCGCTGGCCGCCGGCCTCGATCAGCACCGTCGCCTGCCATTCCATCCGGCCGCTGATGCACACCGGCAGCGTCACTTCGGCGGCGTACACGCCGTTGCCCTGGTCGGCCAAACGCGGCCGGTTATAACCCATGTTCATATCGACGCCAGCAAAATCGACTTCGACCCTGGCCGGCGTCAGGCCCTCGGTCGCAATCCTGACTTCAAATGGCCGCGCCAGCGGAATCGGCAAGGTTCCCATATTCAGTTCGACGCTGCCACCGGCCGGCAGCGCCACGTGGCAAGGGCCGCGTTGCAGATCGCAGGCCGGATCGGGCTGGACCACGACATCGGACTTGGGCAGCAGCAGCGGCGACAGTTTGTAGCCGACAACCACGACCAGCGCAATCAGCAGGATGCCGACCAGATCAATCAGGATTTTCTTGTTCAAGATCACTTTCGAGGCAGGACGCGGAAAAAGCGGAATTTTCCGCGCCAGAAGCTGGACAGAATTAGCAGACATCAATTTTTTCACAGTCATGGCGGAATACAGTGTGTGACAAATTGTCACAGGCGGGTTAGGCTTCTGTGGCAGTCGGGGGTAGAGGTTCGAGGGTATGTTTGTTTTTTCAGGAGAGATCAAATGAGTCAATTTGCAGTCAAACCGACCGCGCTGCTTGTCGCAGCCGGCATCGGACTGAGCGCTGCCAGCGCCGCCTGGTCGGCCGAGTCCCTGCAGGACGTGCTGAAGCGTCGCGGTCTCAGCCAGCAGGACGTGCTGGCCGCGGCCAAGACCTACGTGCCGACCGGCAAGCGCGACGACTTCGTGGTCTTCAGTTCCGGCGGCCAGTCGGGTCAGATCATCGTCTATGGCATTCCGTCGATGCGTATCCTGAAGTACATCGGCGTCTTCACGCCGGAGCCGTGGCAGGGCTACGGCTTCGATGAAGAATCGAAGATGGTGCTCAGAGGGGGCCGGATCGATGGCCGCGACATGACCTGGGGCGACACCCACCACCCGGCGATCTCCGAAACCAATGGCCAGTATGACGGTCAGTTCCTGTTCATCAACGACAAGGCCAACCCGCGCGTCGCCGTGCTTGACCTGCGTGACTTTGAAACCAAGCAGATCGTCGTCAACCCGGTCTACAAGTCCGAACACGGCGGCACTTTCGTCACCCCCAACACGGATTACGTGTTCGAGGCGGCGCAGTATCCGGCCCCGCTGGAAAACCAGAAGTTCCACCCGCTCGAGGATATGAACGACAAGTACCGCGGCGGCATGACCTACTGGAAATTCGACCGCCAAGCCGGTCTCATTGATGCGAAGGCGTCCTTTACCGTCGAACTGCCGCCGTACTGGCAGGATCTGTCGGACGCCGGCAAAGGTCCGTCGGATGGCTGGTCGTTCACCAACTCGTTCTGCTCCGAACGCTATGTCGGCGGCATCGAGAAGGGTCGCCCGCCGTATGAAGCCGGCTGCTCGGCCAAGGATACCGACTACCTGCACGTAATCAACTGGAAAAAGGCCGCCGAACTGGTCGCCCAGGGCAAGGCCAAGAAGATCAACGGCCATGATGTCCTGTCGATCGACACCGCGGTCAAGGAAGGCATCCTCTTCCTGATTCCCGAACCGAAGTCGCCGCACGGCGTCGATGTGACCCCGGATGGCAAGCTCATCATCGTTGCCGGCAAGCTCGACACCCACGTGTCCGTCTTCTCCTTCGACAAGATCATGGCCGCCATCAAGGCCGGCAAGTTTGAATCGAAGGATCCGTATGGCATACCCATCATCGGGATGCAGGACGCGCTGGACAAGCAGGTACAACTCGGCCTCGGCCCCCTGCACACCCAGTTCGACTCCAAGCCCTGCGTCGCCTACACCTCGCTGTACGTCGATTCGCAGGTCGCCAAGTGGGACTACTGCCAGGGCAAGGTGCTGGACAAGCTGGCCGTCCATTACAACATCGGCCACCTGATGACCATGGAAGGCGATACCGTCAGTCCGAAGGGCCGCTACCTGGTTGCCCTGAACAAGCTGGCGATCGACCGCTTCGTGCCGGTCGGCCCGCTGCATCCGCAGAACCACCAGTTGATCGACATCTCGAACGACAAGATGCAACTGTTGTACGACATGCCGGTGCCGCTGGGTGAGCCGCACTACGCCGTGGCCATCGAGGCCGCCAAGCTGAAGCCGGGCGTTCGCTACAAGGTGGGCACCGACTCGCGCACCGGCAAGCTGAGCCCGGACTATGTCCGCGCCGGCGAGGAAGTGACGACCAAGAAGGGCAATCAGATCGTGGTCAAGGGGACGCTGATCCGTTCGCATATCACGCCGGAAACCATCGAGGCTGAAGTGGGCGACGAAATCACCCTCCACCTGACCAACCTCGAGCGCGCCCAGGACGAGACCCACGGCTTCGCCGTCTCGACCTACAACGTCCATGCCTCCCTCGAACCGGGCAAGACCGTCACCCTCAAGTTCAAGGCTGACAAGGAAGGGGTCTATCCGTACTACTGCACGGAATTCTGCTCCGCCCTGCACCTCGAGATGATGGGTTACCTGCTGGTCAAGCCGAAGGGCTGGAAGCCGACCAAGACCGCCGCTGCCGCCCAGGCCGCCTACACCGAAGCCGACTACAAGGCGACGCTGAAGAAGGTTGCCGATACCCAGGCCGTCATCGACTCCGTGGTGGGTTTCATCACCAGCGTCAACTACAAGGACTTCCCGGACGTGGTCGCCATGGTTGAGGATGCCACCGACCAGCTGGGCAAGATTCCTGAAGCCAAGGCCAAGGCTGAAGCCGCCGCCGCCAAGAAGGACTGGGACCAGGCCAACCTGTGGGCCGAGCAGATCTGGCAATACCAGGTCAAGGCCGCCGACCTCGGCCTGCGCGCCAAGACCTACCTTGAGCAGGCTGGCGCCAAGAAGGTACAGTGAAGCCGAACAGTCTTGATCTGACTTAAGGCGCTTGACGAGGGGCAGAGCAATACTGCCCCTCGTTTCATTTAGGAGGAAATACCCATGAAATTTGTCGTGACTTTGCTTGCCGCTGCGCTCGTCGCCGCCCCCGCCATGGCCGCGCTGGATGGCGCCAAGCTGTACACTGAAAAAACCTGCAACGCTTGCCACGGCCCCAAAGGCGACAAGCCGCTGATGCCCAACTATCCGAAGATCGCCGGCCAGAACGCCGCTTATGCCGAACAGCAGATCAAGGACATCAAGAGCGGCGCCCGCAACAACGCCCAGACCGCCGCCATGAAGGGCGTCATGCACCTGGTCAATGACGAGGAGATCAAGGCGCTGGCCGACTACCTCTCGAAATTGAAATAGGCCAGCGATGCCTGACGCACGGCGTTTTTGATCCGCGTCAAAAGTGCTGATCAATGCCGGCCGATAATGGTCGGCGCGTTCCGACAAATTTTCAAAGGACATCACCCATGAAAGCATCACTTTTACTGATCGGCCTGCTCAGCGCAGGCGTTGCTCTCGCCCAGCCGGCGCCGAAGAAAGAAGGCATCGAAGGCAAGGGCTACCAATGGAACGCCCAGGAAGGCGAGAAGATCGAGGCGCTCCATCTCAAGGGCGACAAGAAGCGCGGCGAGGAAGCCTACGAGGTTTGCGGTGCCTGCCACCTGCCCTCCGGCGCCGGTCGTCCCGACGGCACCTTTCCGCAACTGGCCGGCCAGCACACCACCGTGCTGATCAAGCAGATGGCCGACATCCGCGCCGGTCTGCGCGACAATCCGACCATGTATCCGTTCGCCGTCACGCTGACCGACCCGCAGGAACTGGCCGATGTTTCGGTCTACATTCAGAGTCTGTGCATCCCGACCGACCACGGCAAGTACGAAGGCCCCGACGCTGCCATGCAGGTCGCCAAAGGCAAGGAACTGTACGAAAAAGAGTGCAAGGAGTGCCACGGCGTCCACGGCGAGGGAGACAAGGAAAAGTTCTACCCGGTCATCGCCGGCCAGCATTACAAATACCTGTTGCGCCAGATGACGGAGATTCGGGATGGCAAGCGCCGTAACGCCAACCCGGACATGGTGAAGATCATCAAGAAGTACGATGACAGCCAGTTGGTCGCCATTTCCGCCTTCCAGTCGAGTCTGGCGATGCCCGGCGCGATGTGCAAGCCGAAAGCCGGCAAGAAATAACCCCTCCCGCCCGGACCCCGCAAGGCGTCCGGGCTTGCATGACCCCCGTTGTCATGGGGATGACCATCCGTCGCCCGCCAGAGAATCGTTCCATGAACAAGCAGAACACTATCGTCGCCGGCCTCACCCTGATCTCGCTGATCTGCCTGATTGCCGCCTACTTTGCCCCGATCTGGTGGGTTTCGCTGACGGCCCCCAATTATCCCAAGGACGCCTTCCCCGACGGCATTCGCATCCATTTCCATTTCGACGGCGTCTACAGCGGCTGCAAGATCGCCGGCAAGGGAACGCGGATGGCCAGCGAAATCACCCAGAAAGATCTGGGCGACGATGACGAGCGCTATAACCCGATCATCGACGCCAACAAGAACGTCGATCAGGGCGCCGAAGGTCTCGACTGCGTCCATGAGATGAACACCATCAACCACTACGTCGGCATGTATCCCATCGCCAGCGGCGCGCCGGTTGAAAAACCCCTGGCCAAGTTCTTCTTCGGCTTTTTCGCCGTGATGTTGCTGGCCTTCGCCGCGCCGCAAAAGAAGGTGCGTCTGGCCATCCTCGGCATCGGCTTCGCCGCCGTCGCGGCCTGGGCCGTCGTCGACCAGTATGTGCTCGGCCACCTCGCCAGCCATGTTGCCAATTACATCAACGAAACCGGCACCTACTTCAAGGAACCCGAGAAGATTCAGGCCTGGGGCGACAATGTCAGGACCGTCAGCAACATCGTCATTGCCGGGTTGATCGTGGTCATGGTCATCGTCTTTGTCGGCGTCTGGAAGATGCGCAGCTTCCAACTGCTTCTGGCGGCTGTGCCGGCGCTGCTGCCGCTGTTCTTCCTCATCGAATACGCGGCATGGCTCTGGTTTTTCGGCCACAACCTGAATGACTGGGGCGCTTTCACCGTCAAACCCTTCATGCCCACCGTATTCGGCGAAGGCAAGGTGGCCCAGTTCTCAACCTATTCCTACCCGTACTGGGGTTATGGTCTGCTGCTGGCGATCTTCATCTGCATGATGCTGGCCCTCCTGATTCGCCGCAAACAATTGCGCGAAGGCGGCGCCGAGTGAGACTGCGCCGCTCGCTGATCTGGCTTGGCATTGCCGCTGGTCTCGGCGTCGGCGGCCTGGCCGCTTCACAATCGCTGGAGGGAATGGGAAAACCCAATCTCGCCGGAAACTGGGGTTCCTCGGCGGAAAAGGCCATTCGCCCGGCGGCCCCCAACCGCACCGATATACCCTGGTTTCAGTTGCTGGTCGACCAGGCCGCGCCGGGGTCGATCCTGAAACCGCCGCCCGGCATTTACGCCGGCCCGGTTCTGGTTGACAAACCCCTGACCATCGACGGCGGCGGCAAAGTGACCATCGACGGCGGCGGCAAGGGAACCGTCTTCGTCATCGATACGGCAGGGGCCACCCTGCGCGGTCTTGATCTGCGCGGCTCGGGCGATGCCCACGACAACGACGACGCCTGCCTCAACATCCGCGGCAAACACCATCTGGTCGAGGAAAACCGCATCAGCGACTGCCTTTTCGGCATCGATCTGAAACAGGCCGACGACAACACGGTGCGCGCCAACCACATCACCTCCAAGCCCTTCGATCTCGGCCTGCGCGGCGACGGCCTGCGCCTGTGGTACAGCCACCACAACCTGATCGAGAAAAACGAGGTCGTCGATTCGCGCGACATGGTGGCCTGGTATTCGGATCACAACACCTTTCGCGGCAATATCGGCAAGCGCAGCCGCTACTCGATCCATTTCATGTTCGCCAAGGACAGCCTGGTCGAGAATAACGAGTTCTACGACAACGCGGTCGGCGTGTACCTGATGTACACCGAGCGCGTCCACCTGCGCCACAACCTCATCTCGCACGCCACCGGCGCCGCCGGCATGGCGATCGGGTTCAAGGAATCGAGCGATTCCGAGATCAGCGGCAACGAAATCATCTATTGCGCGGTCGGCGTCGGCTCCGATCTCTCCCCCTTCGAGCCGGGCACGACCCTGCATTTCACCAACAACCGCTTTGCTTACAACGGCATCGCCGTGCGCTTCACCAGCGAACTCGGCGGCAACATCCTGACCGACAACAGCTTCGAGGGCAATCTCACCGATGTCGTGCAGATGGGCCGCGACGTGGCCGGCAAGAACGAATGGCGCAACAACTATTTCTCCGACTACCAGGGCTTCGACCGCAATGGCGATGGCATCGGCGACACGCCATACGAGTTGTATGCCTACGCCGATCAGATCTGGATCGAGACGCCGGCGGCGCAGTTCTTCAAAACCTCGCCGGTGCTTGAACTGCTCGATTTTCTCGAACGCCTGGCCCCTTTCTCGTTGCCCGAACTGCAACTGAAGGATGACACCCCGCGCTTCGCCAGGCCGGAAAGGCCCGCCCGTACATGAACCGCCCATGAGCACGACCCAAACCAAGCCGGCCATGTCCCTGGAAAAGGCGCAAAAGGCGCGGCGCAAATTTCTCCAGTCGCTCGGCCTGACCGTGACCTTTGCCGGCATCCCGCTGCTCGGCTTCATCCCGGTCGCCGCTGCCAACCGCCCGCCGCGCCTGCGCCCGCCCGGCGCGTTGAACGAGCGGGATTTTCTGGCGTCGTGCATCAAATGCGGCCAATGCGTGCAGGTCTGCCCGGTTCAGGCCATCAAGCTGGCCGACATCGTCGATGGCTTCGGCATCGGCGTTCCCCACATCGATGCCCGCACCCAGGCCTGTGATTTTTCCTGCGACGCCGTGCAGTGCATTCTCGCCTGCCCGACCGGCGCGCTGACCTACACCGCGCCGGATTTCCACGCCCCCCGCGCAGGCGCATCGCTCGCCGCCGCGCCCATTCTCAAGGCCAAGGCAAACGACCCCGAACCGACGCTCAACCTCAAGGAGCGCATGGGCGTCGCCCGTCTGGCTCGCCCGGAATCCTGCCTGGCCATCCAGGGCAAGGGCTTCAAGGGCCAGACCCGCGGCCCCGCCTTCAAGGGCGAACTGCGCTACCTGGAGGTGGATCGCCGGAAACCGATCGCGGTTCGCAACCACCCCTACGATCTCGAACTGTGCGACCTCTGCGTGCGCGAATGCCCGCTCATGGACGCCATCGAACTGCGTCCGGTCAAGGATGCCCACGGCGTCGAGCGCATGACGCCGACCGTTCTCGAACCCTGCATCGGCTGCGGCGTCTGTGAAATGGTGTGCCCGGCCAAACCGGCGGCTATCGTCATCGACCCGCAAGCTGTCTGGAAAGCCTGAGATGAAACGACCCCCACGCTCACGCCGTTCGCTGCCCCCCGAGGGGGCGTCAGTCTCCTTCGGGCGGCCGGGCGGAGACTGACATGAGCCGCTTCGCCGACCTGTTCATGGGCATGCTGGGCGCTGCCCCGAAGAAACCGGAAAAAGTTTCCGAAAAGGTCCAGAAGATCATGTTCCTCAAATACGAGGACAAGGATCGCTTCATCAAGGAAAAACTGCACGCCCGCGAGCACCACAAAACCAGCCACAAATGGCGCAACCGCCGCTGGGCCGTGCTGATCGCCGCCAACCTGCTGTTCGTCGTCTCCTTCTGGCTCGACATCCAGCTTCTCGAAGGCGCGCTGACCGCCTCGCGCTTCATCGGCTTTCACCTGATCGACCTGAATTCCGCGCTGCAAGTCATGCTGGCGCACAAGCACATCATCGTGAACCTGTTCATCGGCACCGCCACCGTTTTCGTGCTCTGGGTGCTGCTCGGCGGTCGCACCTTTTGCTCCTGGGTCTGTCCTTACCATCTGCTCGCCGAATGGTTCGAGGCACTGCACCTCAAGCTGGTCGAGAAGAAAATCGTTACCGACCACGAATTCCATCGCGGCGCGCGCACCGTGTTCTGGGTTCTGTTCGCACTGATGGCTCTGGTGACCGGCTATACCGTGTTCGAGACCATCTCGCCGACCGGCATCCTGTCGCGCGCCCTGATCTACGGCCCCGGCCTGGCGCTCGGCTGG
>Ga0209628_10001361_pt1 | contig 15724 bp, 18 predicted proteins | sample TergutCu122P4_FD_187285 | JGI IMG/M metagenome (GOLD analysis project Ga0209628, IMG submission 187285) | Cubitermes ugandensis P4 segment gut microbial communities from Kakamega Forest, Kenya - Cu122 P4 (SPAdes) (version 2) | ecosystem: Host-associated > Arthropoda: Insects > Digestive system...
ATAAAGAAAATAAAAATAAAGAAAATAAAAATAAAGAAAATAAAAATAAAGAAAATAAAAATAAAGAAAATAAAAATAAAATTAATTTTTTAAACTAAAATAAAAAAAATTATTGTTTTTTTAAATATGAAAATAATTTTAACTTTGCCTATCTACCACAAAATCTGCAATCAATGAAAGTGCTTGTTTAGCCTCAGAGTCGGGTAATATTTCGAGTAGTTGTTTGGCTTTATCCACATTTCCCATGGCAACATCATGAGCATATTGGATAGATCCGTATTTTTCAAAAATATCTATTGCTTCAGATACATGCTCAGGACTAGTATCAGTCATCTCTAAAATTTCAATTAATCTTTTCCTATCCTCATCATTAGCCCCAGTTAATGACTTAACAACCATTAAAGTCATTTTTCCTTCGGCTATATCACTACCAACAGGTTTACCAATGGAATTTTCATCACTTACCACATCTAAGTAATCATCTTGAATTTGGAAAGCCAGACCTATGAGTTTTCCATAATCATACATAGCTTGGCAAATTTTCTCATCGGCCCCACCCATTATAGCTCCAGAGCACGTAGCTGCAGCAATTAACGCAGAGGTCTTTTTAAATATCATATCAATATATTGATCTTCATTAACTTCAAAATTCCCTTCAAAACTCATGTCAAAGGCTTGACCTTCACAAATTTTGACACAAGCATCCGCAACTGTAGCTAAAGTTTGATTAATACGTTCAAAAGACTCATTTCCTAAAGAAGTACCTTCGGCTTTAGATTTAATTACAAGTTCAAAAGCTTTTGAAAATAAGGTGTCACCTGCTAAAATAGCTACTGACTCGCCCCAAAGCTTGTGAACAGAAGGCATTCCACGACGCATATCATCTTGATCCATTATATCATCATGAATAAGTGAAAATGTATGAATAAGCTCAATAGCTGCAGCTGATCTAAAAGCATCTTTTTTATCCCCACCAACAGCTTCACTGACTAAAACAGTAAGCGCCGGCCGTAACATTTTCCCTCCAGCTTTTGTTAAATGAAATGAAGCTTCTTTAAGATTCGCAGGTTCAATTTTAGAAAGAACCTCTTCAATTTCCTTATTAATTTCTTGAGAGTATCGTTCTAATATTTTCGTAACATCATTATTTGAATTGCTCATGAAATCCCTCTATACTATTTTCTAAAATTATATTTTAAAACTATTATTGATAAATATTAGTAAACAAGAATCTTCTAATATTAGGAGAATAACTTATTATTCTTTAGAAATACCACCATTAAACACTTGTGCTTGGCCATTTCTTAAAATATGAATATTATTACCTATTCTATATCCTTCTTCTTCAGCTAATTCACCATAAGCAGCTAACATCTGTAAATTTCCATGAGAAGGAATAATATGTAATGGTTTTAACATCCTAAGAAAATCTCTGTGATCTTCTCTTCCTGCATGTCCAGACACATGAGCGTTAGAATAAATTCTCGCACCACTAGAAAGCAATCTACTTTCCATTATATGCCGATTAGCTGCATTAGTAGGATTAGGAATGATTGGAGCAGATATTATTACATTATCTCCGGGTTTAACCTGGAAAGGTGTTCTGCCACTAGCTATTCTTGGAAGTAATGCATCGGGTTCTCCTTGATGTCCTGTTGTAACAAGTAAATAATCTTCCCTATTATCTTCAGCTATTGAAAGAGATTTGTTTACAGATTTAGGACTTCCATACACGCTAGCATTATCTGGTAAATCTAATATTCCGAGGTTCTGAGCTATTCCACAATACCTTTCCATAGACCTTCCTAAAAAGAGAATTTCTCTTTCACTTGTTTTAGCTATATCAGCAATTGTTTGAATTCTTTCAATATGAGAAGAAAAAGTAGTGATTAACATTCCCGCATTATCTACTAATGGGTCTTTCATAATATCTTCTAACATTACCCTAGCTACCCTTTCAGAGTATGTTTTAACTTCATGAAACTCATTAGCTCTTGTTGTCTCGACAATAAGAGATAAAACACCTTTTCTACCTAACTCTCTTAACCTATTATAATCAGGAGGCGGAGATATTTTTTGATGATTATCAAATTTAAAATCGTTTGCATAAATAATTAAACCTTTCGGAGTATGTAATGCAGCTATTACTGCTTGAGGAATACTATGGGTTGATTGAACAAATTCCAAGGTGAAATTTTTTGATAATGGCATTTTAGACCCCGAATTTAAAGTTTTTAAAGGATTAGAAACCGAAAATTTTCGTTCTCCTTTTATTGTTCTTTCAATAAGTGCTATTGAATAAGGAGTAGCTATTATTGGAGCATCATATCGATGAGCTAGTTTAGCTACTGCCCCAATATGATCAAGATGTCCATGAGTAAAAACTATTCCTTTTACTTTACCATCCACATCTTTCATTAAGGTATCATCAGGAATTACTCCCCTTTCAATCAAATCTAAGCTGTGCATTCTATCGATATCTGTATCTTCATGAATGCTAATTCTATCGAGGTGTATTCCCATATCAAATATTACAACCTCATCTTCCACCTTTATAGCAGTCATATTTTTTCCTACTTCTTCGTATCCACCAATTGCTATAACTTCCACTGTCAATTAAAGACCTCCTCTAAATAATATTGTGTTAAATCCCTGTTTTGATATAATAATTTTTAATCTCAAATTAAACCCTCTTTCCAAAGGATTTACTAAATAAGTTTTTAATCTCAAATTAAACCCTCTTTCGAAAGGATTTAGTATTAATATTTCGCATATTTAACCATTCTTTTGTTTTTCCACTGATAATTAAGTTTGAATTTTTAAGTTCTTCTAAATTACTTGCTCCTACTAAAAACATGGCTATCTTCAAAGATTCATTGAATCTTTTAATGAAATTTATTATTTCATTACTGCCTAAATAAGCTTTTTTCAAGATTGGTAGTGCAATACCAACAGCATCAGCACCTAAAGCAATAGCTTTTGCCCCATCAAGTCCTGATCTTATTCCACCAGATGAAACAACTGGTATATCCACGGAAGAAGATACCTCCACCGTACTTACAGCGGTAGGGATTCCCCAATCCCAAAATAATTCACCTAGATATTTATCTTCTGCTCTGTATGTCTCTACAGCCGCCCAACTAGTTCCACCAGCGCCTGCAATATCAATAAAATCTACACCTGCCTCTTGAAGTAAGATTCCATCTTCGGCCGAAATTCCACATCCAGTTTCTTTTGCCATTACCGGCACATCAACTACATCGGTTATTTTATTAATAGAATCAATAAATCCACTAGCATCAGTATCTCCTTCAGGTTGAATTGACTCCTGTAATGGATTTAAATGAATAGCTAGAATATCCGCATCTAACATTTCAACGGCTTTTTCTGCATAATCAATTTGAGGCGCACCAATATTTCCAAGTAAAAGAGTGGATGGTGCATTTTCTCGAGCTATTGTGTATGTTTTGTTTAGTTCAGGATTTTCAACCGCCGCTCTTTGGCTTCCTAAACCAAGACCAATTTTTTCACTTTCTGCAGCAATAGCTAATTCTTGATTAATTTTCAATGCCGATGGATGTCCGCCAGTAATAGCTGTAATAATCAATGGAGATTCTAGTTTTTTTCCAAATACCTCTGTTGAAATATCTATTTTTTCTTTATTAATTTCTGGTAATGCCCTATGAATAAGCTCTATATCTTCAAAACCTGTTTTTTTGTTTTGATACTGAACATCATAGTGCTTACATATTAAAAGATGTTCTAATTTTCTATCTGAAATCATTTTAATGTCCTTCTAATTCATCCCTATTTTTTTATCTTGTGTTTGTTTAATTTTATGTAAGTTTAATTTTCTGTAAGTATAATTTTCTGTAAGTTTAATTTTCTTGTGTTTGTTTATAAATAAACATTAAATTTAAAAATATTTTTTGATTTTAAACGTTTAATTTCTTATAAAAGATTATATTTTTATTTATTTTTCGTAATTAGAGAACCTTTAACTTTTTTATTTGACAAAGCATTATATATTAATCCTTCTTTATTTGCATTTATGATTTTCGATTCTATTCCTAAATCGGCTAATTTTAAAAGTTCTTTTATCTTTCCAATCATTCCACCAGTAACATCAATATTTGTGGTAGAATCTAACACCTCTATATCTTCTAAAGAGCTCACTTTTCCAATTAATTTAGCATCATCATGTTTTTTTGGATTTTTAGTGAAAACACCATCTACATCAGTTCCTAAAATAATCTCAGTAATCTTCTTTGATTTAAAATTTTTAGCAATATATTGAATTATTTGATCCCCAGATAAAACAGCGATTTTTAAACTATCGTCAAGTACGACATCACCAAATATTACAGGTATGAATCCTTCATCAATATACTTAGCTATTAAATCTAAATTAAAAGTTTTAATCCGTTTATTACTGGTTGTAATAAAAGAAGATGGGTGAATAGAAACACATGGTATTTTTTTATCAATCAAACTTTTACAAATAATAGTATTTAATTTTTTTACACAATTTTGAGTCTTTGAAAACCCTATTCTTTTTTCAGGAAATTCATCTGTGTGAAAAGATTTTCCAATTTTATATTTTTGAGCAGGAGGATGGCCAAAAGATCCTGCTCCATGAACAATAATTAATCCATCTAATGATTCCTGATTTGAATCTTCTGAAAAGAAATTCTGAATTTCAGTAGCTATTCTGTTTAAATTCTCATAATTAACTTCAGCATTATTTGAATCCTTTTTTGTTAATACACTTCCACCTAACTTCAAAATTATCATTGAATTCCCTTCAATTAATTAAATATGGTTACTTGAATAACAGTTTCTTGATAATAATTAAATGTAAAAAAATCAAAAATATAATTATTTTTTAATATTATAAATTACTCCTTCCCTTGAAAAACTCACTTGAATTGCATTATCATATTTGTTCAATATTTTAAAAACTTGATTTTCTTTTCCAGGGCAAAATGCAATTATACTGCCTCCGCCACCAGCTCCTGTTATCTTAGAACCAATAGCTCCATTTTTCCTTGAAATATAAACCATTCTAGATAATTCTCTAGTGTTAACACCAATAGAATCTAGTAATCCCTGATTTAAATTCATTAATTCTGCTAATCGGCCCTTATCATTATTAACAATAGCTATTTTGGCTTCATCAGTAATTTCACCAATTGTTTTTATAATATGATCCATGATCTTTGGATATTTATTTTTTAAAGTTTTTACCGATTTTACCATTTTTCCCGTGTTACCATATTTTGCAGTGTATCCAATAACAAAGGAAGAATCTGGATGATTTTTAAATTTTGTTATTTTTTTATCTCTTGAAAGATAAACTAAACCGCCATAAGTACTTACTGTAGTATCTAATGGACTCGCTATTCCTTGAACTTTTAACTCTACTTCATGAGCTTGTTTAGCTAAAAATTTTTTATTAAACTTTTTTCCATGATATTGGTTTAAAGCAGCTAAAGTAGCTACAGTAACTGCTGCAGAAGAACCTAAACCTGAACCAATAGGAATAGCTAATGATAAGTCCATTTCTATTGGAGAATGATCATGGACTTTGGAAAATGACTCTAAAATATATCGAATTATTCCAGGTTTTCCTTTTTTTAAGGTATATGTTCCATTTTTTGTGTCTAATTCTACAACAAAACCTAAGTCATCGGATTTTAAAATTGATATATCATTATTAGATTCTTTTATTTTTACAGTAGCTCGTCTATTTACCGCCCCTGCAATAGCTGGTTCACCATAAACAACAGCATGTTCTCCAAACAAAATTGTTTTTCCTGGTGCCGAAGCTATTGATTCCATATTATCACGAAAATATTTTAGATAAGATTAAACTTTTATTAATAAATTAAATAATTTTTTAAGAATTGATAATCAAATTAAATTATTTCAAAGAATTGATAATCAAATTAAATTATTTTCAAAGAATTATAATAAGTTTTAAATTTTTAAGAATAATTAATTTATTTAATGAAAATACCATGTTAAATGAAAATTCCTGAGCAGTAACCTACCACAGAGTTCATGTCCCCAGATATATCTCCACTTGTAGCATACTGCAATATATCGCATTTTTTCGCACCTAATTCTCGAGTTGCCTTTATAGTAGCTATTGTGGGGCCATATCCACACATCGAAATGTTAAAATTCTCAATGCTTTCAAATAACTCTTCTTCATCCATTTCGGATATTTTTTCAATGAGTAAATTATCTTGTATGGAAGCAATTGGATAAGGAGAATAATGGGTTAAATCAGTACTTGCAATGATTGAAATAGAAGTTTTTAAATCTTTAGCCACTTTAACTATTCCTTCAGCTATTTCTTGGGAAGTATTCATATCTTGCATCCACATAGCTATTGGAACAATTTTAAAATTATTTGAAAAGTATTGTAAAAATGGTAAATGAACTTCCACGCTATGTTCTTTCAAATGTGCAGAAAAATCGGGATCAATAATCTCAGAAGTATTAATTAATTCTTTTGAAAAATCTTCATCGATTTCAATGCTTCCTAAAGGAGTTTCCCAACTACCCTCATAAAATAAAGAAACACCAGTTCCACTACCAGTATGATTAGGGCAAAGAATTATAAATGTTTCTGGAAATCCATTTTCAACGAATGGATAATAAGCATGTGCAGCTACGGGCCCTGAGTAGGTATATCCTGCATGGGGAGCAATTGCACCATAGATTTTTTTGCTTTTCGATGAATTTTCTTTCGATTTGAAAATTGGAATTCCTGGTCCTAATTCATGTGTAAAACAACTTTCAATGGTTTTTTCTAATTTTTCTGGATCATCATCATAAAATAATCCAGAAACAGCTGGTTTTCTTATCATAATAAATAATTTAACACAATTAGTGCATTATCATGGCGAAATAATTTAAACAATAATAAATTTATAATGATTAAATAATTTCATTAAAATTTCAGTTCGAAATCGGTTGCAGGAATATCTAAATCGTCAAATTCCCCAATTGTTCCTTTTTCTCTTAAAATTTGCCTAGCTAATAACCAGTATACTAAAGCTATAGCTTTTCTTCCTTTATTGTTCACTGGAATAACTACATCAACTGTACTAAGTAAGTTTTCTGTATCACACAAACCTAAAATTGGTACTCCAATTTGTTTAGATTCTACGATAGCTTGAGAATCCGATCGTGGGTCAGTAACAACGATAATTTTAGGTTCTATAAATTTATTATAATTAGGATTAGTCAATGTACCTGGAATAAATCTTCCAGGAATAGTTTTACATCCAATAATTTCTCCAAACTTTTTAACAGGAGCTTGACCATATTGTCTTGTAGCTACTACTAAAATATCTTCTGGATCGTATTTAGCTAAGAATTTAGCCGCTGAAATAATTCTTTCATTGGTTTTTCTAATATCTAAAACATAAAGTCCGTCAGATCTTACGCGAAATATGTATTTTTCCATGTCACTAGTTTTTTGTTGTGTTCCAATATGTAATCCTGCCGCTAAATAATTTTCTAATGGTATTAAAAGCTCTGACAAAATATCACCTTCCTTTCTATTTGTCCATAGTAATTCAATAATAATTAAATATTTACATCTGATTTTAACAATTTAAAGTTAAAAATAGTTCCAATTTATAGCTAATGATAGTTCAATCAATTAGCGATCACTTCTGAGCGATATTAATAAAATTAAACATTCAAAATTTAATAAAATTAAACATTCTAAATTTGAAATAATTGACTTTTTTAATAAGTTCAAATTAAGTTAAAATATTATTAAATAAAATGGAAATGAATATTAATTATAAAATTTTTGTAAATTATGAATAAATGTTTTTTTGTACTCAAAATATATATTCAGAGTATAATTAATGCCTAAAGTTCATCATCAATAATTATACATTCTTGAGGACATACATCCATGCACACTTCACATAAACTGCATTCTTCTAAGTTTTGAATTATAATTTCATCACCTTCAAGTACTAACACCTCCATTGGACAAACATCTGCACATTCTCCACAATCTGAATTCTCACATTTACTTTGATCAATTTCTATCTTTACCATAATTTCACTTACCTTTGAAATTTAATTAAAATTATCAAATTATTTTAAAAAATAGTTAAATAAGCTAAATAATTAAAAATAGCTAAATAGCTTATAGCTAACTTTCAAAAATTCGATATAAATTTATTTTATGTAATAATTTAAAGTTGAATATTTGCCATTGAAGGATTAGACAACTCTTCTTCTATACGAATTAATTCATTTAATTTAGCTATTCTTTCTCCACCTAAAGCACCAGTCTTAATAAATGGCGCTGAAAATGCAACAGCTAAATGCGCAATAGTTTCGTCAGTTGTTTCTCCAGATCTGTGAGATACAACTGGATGAATATCATTTTCTTTAGCTAATTTAACGGTTTCATAAGTTGCAGATAATGAACCAATTTGATTTGGTTTTATTATAATTGCATTAGCTGCTTTCATTTCTATTCCTTTAGCTAATATTTCTTTATTTGTAACGAATATATCATCGCCACAAATCAAACATTTATCCCCCACGAGGGAAGTTAATTCTGCAAATCCTGTAAAATCAGACTCATCAAAAGGATCTTCAACATAAAACATTCCATATGTTTCGATAATATCTTTTACAAATTCAATTTGCTCTCCAGTATCTCGAGAAATATTGTCTTGAGCATAAACATATTTTTCTTCCTTAGAGTTCCACATTTCAGATGCGGCCATGTCAAGAGAAGGTTTTATGACAATTCCTAATTCATCCCCAACTTCTTCACAAGCTTGGGCTTGAATCTCCAATGCATTATCGTTAGATATATTAGGAACCCATCCTCCTTCATCTCCTTTACCACCAGTGAAATGAGAATCTTTAGTTTGTATAAGTTCTTTTAATTTTTTATGAACACTTGAGTTTGCAAATACGGCTTCGGAAATATTTTTTGCGGTGGTTGGAACCACTAAAAATTCCTGAATATCTGGAGCATTAATACCTGCATGAGCTCCACCATTCATCATATTTCCTAAAGGATATGGAATTTCATTTTTAAAGTTCCCACCTAAAAATCTATAAAGTGGTAAATTATATGAAGCTGCTGCTGCTTTAGCTACTGCCATAGAAACAGCTACAGTTGTATTTCCACCAATAGCCGAATAATTATCTGTGCCATCTACCTCTTTTAAAATAAGATCGATGTCTGATAAATCTTCAGCATCCATTCCAATTAGTTCTGTTGAGATTAAATCTTCAACTTCAGTAATAATTTTGTCGACTCCTCCATCAGGAAAAGCAACGACTTCGCGAGACCCTGTACTTGCACCACTTGGAGCTGCAGCCCTGCCAAAGCCATTCCATGTTATTACATCTACTTCTACAGTAGGGTTTCCTCTACTGTCTAAAATTTTTCTTACGCGGACGTCTTCTATAACACTATCCAAAAAAACACCTCAATAGCGTTTTATTAACCATTACAACATAATCTATAATGAGATTGATAAATCTTTTAAAAATGAGAGTTTGATTTATAGATTTTCTGTAGTATGATATTTTATATGATTATTTATTTAAAATGATTCTTTATAAAATTTATGATTATTGTTATTATCTTTAATTATCTAGAAATAATTTCTTGTTATTAATCTTTAATTATCTAGAAATAATTTCAATTTAAGAAAATATTCAATTCAAAATATTTTATTTATTTTAAAAATTATTTTAAATTCATGAATTTTTTTAAATTAATTTATTTTTTATAAATGAAAATTATTTAAAAATTTAAATAAATATTATTAAATAAATTTATATTTTAATGAACAATAACAATTAATAAACTAGAATAATAATTATAATCAAATAAATTTATATTTTAATGAATTATAACAATTAATAAACTAGAATAATAATTATAATCAATATTTATATTTTTAAAGTAATTAAAAATTATTTAATCGGTTAAACTAGCATAATTATTTCAATAAGTCATGATAAAGTTATTTTTCTTTACTTCTAACATCTAAAGGTAATACTTTCTTTTCAAGTTCTAATGTAGCTATATCAATTGGATCAATAGATTCAGAAACTTTTACTAAAGGTTTAGCACCCATAGATAATTGAAGAGCTCTTGCACCAAGAATTCTAGCTTTTTCAAATCTTGTTAATTTTTTCCCACTCATGTAAATCCCTATTTTCTTTATCAGGATTAAAATTATTCAAAAAAATTTAAATGAATTGTTTTTCAATTAAATTTGTAATAATTACAATTATTTATATGATTATTCCCATGTTTTCACATGAGAAATTAGCATTCTTCTGCAACAATATCTTTTAATACCAATATCATCTAATATAACTTTTGGATCTTCTCCTTCAGCCATTCTAGCTTGGTATTCATCAAAATATGCAGAAATTGGATTTCCACAGCTTATACAACGTATAGGAATCATATTAAATCATCATTTCCTTAGTTATTTTCCTAGAAAATAAAAAATATTTTTCTATAATCTTTTTTATATTTGTAAAGATCTTAATAAAAAATATAAAACAAAAAGTTATAAAATTACCTATAACTTTTCTGTTTACGAGCTCTAGCTCCTTTACCACCATATTTTTTAGGTTCTGAACGTCTTGGATCTCCAACCAACATTGTTCTATCATATTGGATGAATTTTTCTTTAAGATCCATGTCATTAGTCCATTGAACTAAGCCTTTAGCTATTACCATTCTGGCAGCTTCGGCTTGACCCATAACTCCTCCACCTTTGACTTTAACATTAATATCAACAGTATCTGAAATATCTCCAGCTAAAGTTAATGGTTCTGTTAATTTTAATTTAGCAAGTTCAGGAGAGTAAAGTTCTATTGGATACTTATTAATTCTAATTCTCCCTTTCCCTTCCTGAATAGTTCCTCTAGCAATAGCTGTTTTTCGCTTACCGCTTGTATGAATAACTTTTTTCATTATAACACACCTAATAAAATTTATTGAAAAACCTTAGAATTTAGCTCCTAAAAGTTTTGAAATCTTTCCTAATTCTATTCCTTTTTTGATATTTCTAGACTCGGCTTGAGGTAATGTAGTCGATTCTGAATCTTTAAATTCCTTTGGAACGCCTATATATGCTTTTAATCCCTTAAAAGCAGATCTTCCTTTAGATTTTTTATAAGGCAACATTCCTCTAACAGTCCTTCTAAATATATCATCGGGTTTTCGTGGATATTTCGGCCCCAAATCGCGAGGATTTGAAATACTTGCACGATCAATCCTTTGTTTATATTTAGCATAAGCCCATTCTTTAGAACCGGTGATTATTATTTTATCCGCATTAAGAACCACTATTTCTTCACCTTCAAGGAGTTTTTTAGAAATAACACTCGCAAGTCTTCCTAAAATATGTCCTTCACCATCAATAATCATGATAACACCTTGTATTCCCAACTTTGAATAATTTTTTATTCTAATATTCTTATATTTGTACCTTTAGGGTTTTTTTCAAGAATGCTACTGATAGAAAAACATTCTCCGCCAGATTTCTCAATTTTTTCTTGAGCGATTTTGGAAAAATTTAATGCAACAACATTAACTTTATAATCCAAATCTCCGCCAGCCAATACTTTTCCAGGGATTAAAACAGTTTCACCATCATTTGAAACTCTGTTTATTCTTGATAAATTCACTTCAGCTCTTCTTCGTGTCGCCCTTTGAATTCTTTTAGCTACATCTTTCCAAATAGCTACTTCTTCTTTGTAAGATTTTTCTTTAAGATTTTTAATAAGTTCTACAAGGTTAGGATCCGTTTTGATAATTTTTTTTGCCATTAAGTCCTTCCTCCTTTACAAAAACTAATAAATTTTTCTGTTTTTTCATCTAATACATCACACGCTCTTAGCAAAACCTCTTCAGGAGTCATTGAACCATCAGTTTCCAATCTAAATATAAAATTGTCTTTTTCATACCCTACATCAACATAATTGTTTTCAGAAGCCCGTACACAGCTTTTACACATTGAACAATTTTCGATGTTATTCACTTTAATCTTTTTAGAGCGTTTATCTGCTTTTAATATTCCTCTTGGACAAGCATCTGCACATCCATAATCAACTTCTAAATCTTCATTAAAGGTAATTTTAGGATATTGTTTATAAGCACAAACAGTAGTAGGAATCCATTTAGCATGTTCTTTACCGAGTCCTAACTTAGCTACTGCCTCCAACTCGACATCTTCCCCATCTTTAAGTTTTAAAAGAGGTATTGTATCAAAAACAGATTTTATTTTTGAATCGGTAGAAGATAAATCCTTTGAATAAACAACTCCAGGACCTGTTTTATTTAAAGTAAAAGATACGCTACAACTAGGACAATAATCTTCACACTCACAATCTTCACTGAACACTAAACCTTCAATAGCTTCTGCACCAGAAAATAAAGGAGTTAATCCTAATCTGTGAGCTAAAACCTCATCAAACATTGATGAATCATTTTTAACAATATTAACATCTTCAATAGCTATCTTCGGAATCTCCATCATGGCAATTCTACGAATAGCATTGATAAAAGGTACTTCTGCATCGCGAATAATGAAAACAATCTCATTTCCATTTTTTTCCTTGAGTTCAATCTCCATTTTAGACCCTTCTTCCCCTTTTACCTCCAGGTCTTCCAGTACCATCATGAGGTATAGGAGTTATATCTTCAATTTTACCTATTTTTATTCCGGCTCTAGCTAATGCACGAATAGTAGCCTGAGCACCGGGACCTGGACTTCTTGGACCATTTCCGCCAGGAGCCCTTACTTTTATATGTAAACCAACATATCCTTTTTCTTTAGCATCATCTGCTGCACGTGTAGCTGCTTCCATAGCTGCAAAAGGAGATGCTTCTTGCCTATCTGCACGTACAACTTTACCACCAGACCACTGACATATTGTTTCTGCGCCAGTAATATCGGTAACAGTGATTATAGTATTATTGAATGATGAGTAAATATTAGCTATTCCCCATTTTTCATCTTGTGCCATAATTTCACCTTTTATTCAGTTTTTTCTCCAGATTTTCCTGATTTATATTCTTCAATTTGTTTTGATACTGGTGATGTATGATAAAATCCTATAGAATCTTCTTCTCCCCTTTTAACCATATAACTTGGAGAATTAATTTTTTTACCATTCATTGCTATATGTCCATGGACAACGAACATTCTCGCTTCCTTGGCAGTTCTAGAAAGTCCTTGTTGATAGACAACAGTTTGTAATCTTCTTCTCAAAACATTTTCAACAGTTAAATTAAGAATATCTTCTAAGTGAGCATTTTCGGATAGAATTCCTTGTCTTGATAAGTGCCCAATTAACTCTCTTCTTTCTTCCTCAACTTGGTCTTGAGAAAAACCTAATAAATATCTTGCTTCCCTACTGTATTTCCTAACTAATGTATCGGCTTTCCAAATTTCTTTTTTATTTTTTAATCCGTATTTAACCATTAGTTTGTTTTCTGCCTTAATTCTTTCAGCATTCCATGGATGTGGAGGAGTATCATATTTTTTCCTTGATTTTCTTGGATGTCCCATTTATAAATCTCCTTAAAGTATAATAATTGCTTTATCCTCTTCTTCGTCTTACACCAACAGATGAACCTTTTCTAAAAGTAGATTTGGTTCTTTGACCTCTTACAGGAAGTCCAACTTCGTGTCTTCTACCTTTATAGCTTCTGGTCTTTTTCATCCTATTTAAATCGTCTCTTAACATCATAACAAGATCAGATTCAATTAAATGAGTAGTTTCACCAGTTTCATAGTCATCTTGTCTATTCAACATCCATTTTGGAATGTTATATTTTTGAGGATCTTTTAAAGCTTCTTCAATTTTTACAATATCTTCATCAGAGATATATCCAATTTTTTTTTCTAAATCAAATCCCATAGCTATAGCTAAGGATCTGGACAATGATAATCCAACGCCTTTTATATCGGTTAAGGCATATTCGATTTTTTTATTCCCATCTACATCTTTTCTGGAAATACGTACCAAATGTTTAAATTCTTCGTCTTCCATTCAATAACCTCCATTATAAAGAGCGAACCCACAAGACGATTTAAGAGTGAATTCGAATGTTTTGTATACAAAACACAGTTTTTTCAACATTTTAACTTAGTTAATATTCATAGAAATGCGATAAATTTATCCAAAAATTAATTAGGGATAAAAATTACGAATGATTACTAAGAGTTCTTTCATATCAGTTACATTACAATTAAAAATAGGAAATAGCTTATTTTTCAATTAAGAAAGTAATAAATATTCAATTTCTGTAAAAAGAAATTAATTATATCAAATTCTAATTTTAAAAATGTGACTAAAACCATTTTACTTGTTTTATGACTAATAAACGCCGGGACTGGGATTTGAACCCAGGAGGGGAAAATCCCCACAAGATTTCCAGTCTTGCGCCTTACCAGGCTAGACTATCCCGGCATATTTCATTAATAAATAGAACATAGACTCATGAAGAAAAAAATTCTCTTGAAAAATGTTCAAAAAAGATAAGTAATAAATTCATCTAATATTTATTAATAAAAAAATATTTATTTTTAAAGTATTTAAATATTGTGGTATCCAATTAATAGAAAATGATACTTAGTTTTTAAATTATTATTAGCTATTTCCACATCATAGGATAAATTCCAGGCTTCATAAAAACTTTTTTTGTATCAAAAACTATCTTTGAAGAAGATTCAACAATATTTTCAATTTCACACAAGGTTTCTGCCGAAGCAACTAATTCTCCTTTAAGAGAAAAAATAGCTACAGTGTTTCCTTTTTTTATAGTTTCGGATAATCCCACTATTCCTCCAGAAGCAAGATTTGCTCCATGACAAATCGCATCTACAGCAGAATCTTTAATTAAAACTTTAGGTAAAAAATCGGCAGCTTTTTCCATCGGCAAAACATATTTTCTTAAGAGAGATTCATCTCCTTCCTTGTTCCAATAATAATATGCATCAGTAATATCCTGTAATGTTATTAAATCTTCATTTTCATTAAATGGACCGACTTGAGTTCTTCGAAGTTCGGCCATATGCGCCCCACACCCTAAAGCTTCTCCCATATCATGACAATAGGTTCTAACATAAGTTCCAGCTTCACAACCAATCTTAAACAATACATCCCTTCCAGATATCTCTAAAATATCACTGTAGTAAACATTACGAACTCTAAGTTCCCGTTTCACTGCAGATTTTAGGGGAGGTGTTTGAAAAATTTTTCCCTGAAATTCATTGAAGATATCCTTAATTTTATCTTCACTAAGATCTTTGTGCAAGCTCATCAAACAAACATACTCTTTAGGTGCTGGTAAAAGTAACTGAATCACCCTTGTAGCACTGTTGATTCCTATAGGTAACACTCCAGTGACTTTAGGATCAAGAGTTCCACCATGACCAGTTTTTTTAGAATTAAAAATACGTCTGACCCATGAATCAATTTCATGAGAAGTTGGACCCAAAGGTTTATCTAAATTAATAACTCCTTTATCAATATGTTCTTCAATAGGTCGATCTTGGGGTTTAAATCCATATGCCGGATCCGTAACTGATTCAGATTTTATTAAAAGTTTTTCCATAAAGCACCAAAATTTACTTAGCTTTTGAAATATTATCAAAATAAATAATAAATAAAAATTAATAATAAA
>Ga0209628_10001362_pt1 | contig 15723 bp, 6 predicted proteins | sample TergutCu122P4_FD_187285 | JGI IMG/M metagenome (GOLD analysis project Ga0209628, IMG submission 187285) | Cubitermes ugandensis P4 segment gut microbial communities from Kakamega Forest, Kenya - Cu122 P4 (SPAdes) (version 2) | ecosystem: Host-associated > Arthropoda: Insects > Digestive system >...
CCTCACTTTTCGATGTTCAATATCTCCGTAACCATCGAACTTTGGATATAGGTGTTTTGGGTTATATCGGTATAGTTTGACCTAAGGAACACTCTCCCAAAGTTAGGTCCTTTCCTCCTGGGACACCTGTATAAAGAAACAGATGTCGGAGAACATATATGAAAGGGTATGTGAATCAAAGATTATGTATGGAATTGAGGTGAGGGGATTGAGCGAGGTATGGAAAGAATTATATAAAGTTCACAGAGATTTTGCAAGAAATTAATGAGTATACAGAATTGTGCAGCCAATGGACTTGCTGAGATAGAACTTGGCAGAGAGATGAACAGACACAAGTGCACAGGACAGATTGTAAAATACTGGTATTAGATTATGTGTTTGGATACAGAAGATCTGGCAAAAAAAATGTTACGAATGGCAGAAGAGTAATATGAGTGTGAGAAGCTGGATTAAGGAGTTGAAAAATGAACTGTATAATATTGGATTAGCATTCACATAGAGGAAGAAACATGGGTGTGACTTGAGATAAATAACAAAGACAGTGAAAGACAGATGTTATGATAGTGAAAGATAATATTTATTAACTGCAATTGGGTTGTCACCCGGTGGCAGCGGTTATTTTACATGTACACAAATATGACAAAAAAGTAACTAGCATATTTAAGTCAGGAGGGCTACATGAGAAGCATGTAGTAGCAACTTGGAAATTGGGGAACCATCTCAGATGAAATACTATAGCAAAAATGTCAGAGAAAAACTCATTAACACTACCTGAAGAAATGAACTTATGTTGGGGTAAAGATCAAACATAGAACGCTGTTCGAGAACAGAAAGAAGAGGAATTGTGTGGTTGGTAGTAGGGGCATGGAAATTGGAAGGAATAAGAAGAAACACAGATAAAGAAAGATGTCATTTTTGTTAAGGTGAAGAGGATGTCAAACTACTGGACTGTCTGGAAAAAGTTTTAAATAAAACATGGTTAAATATGAATAAAGAGATAGTCTACAAGAAAACATTATGATGCACTAATAAAGGTCAGATAATAAATTTAGGCAGATATTTACAGAAAGTCAAACATAAATGGCTAATAAAATAAAAGAAGTATAAATATGCATAAGTATCAAATGGTGTTGTCCTAACACCGTAAAACCTAGCGTTTATCAGAAGGCAGACTCAAGCATTGTAATAACTGAAGTCAAATGATGATGATGATGATGATTAATTACATTTCGTTAATCACTCAACCATCACTCCATATTCATCAACACTGTGTCTAAAGTGAGCAATAATCCCAATAAAGCATGTTATAAAACCCTTGGTCTCTGAGTATGGTTTCATTGAGCTGTTCAAGCATTTGTCTGGTCAAAGAATAAGGAAATAAATTTTCTGTTTTCTTTGCCACATAAACACAGTATTATAGACGAATAAATAGCTGTGGTTACAAGAAACAATGTCATGGTAAAATAAATACATGTCGCATTTCACAACACTTCACATTTCCCACAGAAAAAAACACTACTGATGGGCACCTGGAATATCCCTCTGCAGTGTACACCAATTCATAATGACTGAGATACATGTACATTGATTAATTACTGGATAATAACTTTACACACAGAATCCTATTTATTTTACCAAATGCCTTAAGTTCATAGGACACTCTGCAGGTGAAGTACCTGGGTCTCAATGTATTAAAGTCAAAAGTGACACTGAACATATCAAAATCTTATTTCTCAAAAAGTAAGAGGCTAGATGAGTTTTATGTTGGTGTTTTAAATTTACTGAGAAGCAAGTTGGATGTTACACATGCTCCCCATTTTAAAACATTATGGTGAAAGTGTGCAAATGGTATCACTACCTACAGAGGAACTCTGTGCCCAAACAAGTGTCTGTGATATATATAGTTAGTTCTAAACCACACTTCATAACAAAATTCCTTCCCAAGTAGTTCAAAGTTTTCCAATTACCTGGCTAATCTGTAGCTGAGTATCTTGCAGGTTCTTAGTAAGGCTCTCTAATTGATCCCGTGAATCTCTCTGCTGTTGTTCAAGCTTCGCTTCTTCTTGTTTCAAGTCTTCTAGCTCTTGTTTCTTTGAATTTAATTCATCTTCCTGAGACTTCAGAGATTGCTCTTGTTCTTCTGCTTGCTGTCGCAACTTTTCAACCTAGTATCACAAATATCACTTAACTGCTTCTATCAATTGCAATAAAAGATACAAAGACATCTTTATAGAAACCTTCACCTAAACAGAACATACCTGATGCTGAGCCAAAATATTTCAATGGTCTATTACCTGCAAGGACCTCATTGTGCTGAATACTGCATTTAATGAAAGCCAGGGCAATGAACTCTATATACAAGCTTTCCCTCATTACCACACCGATGTCCACAGGCACAACATGCATGGAAAACAAATATATAATCCTTCACCTTGCACATACCCAAAGCCAATAAGAACCAGTAATTCATGTTACTTATTTTGTAGTGAGTCTAAATTCAAAGGGAGATAGCAAGAGAATGGTTACAACACTCACTGTGTAGTTACAAATCCACTATACCAACATTAGAGATCAGTACTTTGTAGTGTCAGATGTAATTTAGTACCACATACACTGACAAATATCAAAGTACTCAGTACTATTAGTAAAATAAGATAGTAATTACAGCCAGTGCTATCAAATGCTATTTAACTATTGCAATCAAGATATAAAATTAATGAGAAAATGATTACAAAATTTCAAGCCATGAACATCCACGTTCTTTCCACCCACATAACCGGATAAACATATACTGTATAAAAATATGACTATTATACTTTTAGTTAGTGTACAATGAGACATCATTCTGTTTGCAAGCTGTTTCAGGTTAACAACTCAGAGATCTCAGACTTGCACTTTTATTTTACCAGACTGTCAGTTCATCAAATATTCACTGCACCAGTCTCAAGATCTCTAATAAAATGCAAAGTTATGGGTCCTACATATGATTCGAATATCTAACTTCATAAAAATTCAATTCTCTGACAACAACCAATGATACTTTCCATTTACTTAACACCAAACACAATTCAAACCTTCCATCCTGTACTGTTGCTTACAAAATATGTCACAATTTATGACCACAACTGCAGAGGGAAGGGCAACTGAATAGAAGATTTATTAAGAACTGCATACTGACCCACCAAATATAAATGAGACCTATTCAAGCCAATGTCTATTGGAGACATGTTCCTTGAATAAAAACTAATGCCATCATTTTTGCTACAGTGAATTCAAATACAGTATTTAACATAAAACTGTAGTATTACACTGCATATTACATTATGTTGAAACTTCTAGCTGTGATTTAGTTGCATTTGAGACATTTTTAGGTATCTGGTTTCAGCTCTGTCTGATAGGACAGACTGCAAAGGACAGTAACAGGGCTCATAGGACTGTCTACCAAGCTTCATGACTCCATGACTCATGGGCACTTGTAATGGAATTGGAGGCCTTTGCTGAGTCACGGGATTCAAACATGGAATTACAGCACAGCTGTAGTTGGAATTCAGAAGAAATAGACCTGGTGAAAGGGAAACATGTTAACACAGGAATCCACTTAAAAAAAAACAACCTGGTGTGATGAAAGATGAAGGATACTCTCTGTGGACTGCCAGATTGTAATGTGGAGGGAGGACATATGCTGATCTGGACATCATCATGCAGTTGCCTGGACACATGAACTACCTTCTCTCTCCTCATATGTTTATCTTAAAAGGACTAAGAAATTTAACTGGGGGCTTTGAGTGTACCTTCAGTATTTACTCTGATCTGTGGTTGGAAGTCTTTTGCTTTACTATAAGACATAACACAGCATTTCGGTATCAGTTTCGGATTTCATGCAAAGTAATTTTACGTGGGACAGTGTGTGCACGTGTGTGTGTGGGTGGGTGTATGCTTTCATATTCTTACAGTTTCATGTCAGTGGACGACCTGACTGGTATTATGGATTCTTATAATATAATCTGCAGCTCTTCAAGTTGGATATGGAAGTCTTGCCTTTCTGCACATTGGTTTCATTCCTACCAAATGACAGCAGCAACTAGAACTATACCGGTTACAAGCTAACACTTTTATTTTTTATTTGAATAGACTTATGGGATGCTGAAGAGACATGGTCCCAGTTCAACTTACATGATTCTGTTCAATGGTAGTAGACTACTGCTCAAGACTTTATATGAATAGTGTAAAGTTGCAACATCAAGCACCTGCATGACCAAAGGGTTGCCAGACACTGTAATATTTCAGATAATGCAACATTATATCTAATATGTACCTACCAACTTCATACACAGGCCTAACCATTTAACATGTCTTGATATACTGTCCTGCCCTGTTATCTCTGACATCCTTCGACTTCCCTTTCATCAGTACATAATACAATGTATATATAATCTACAGACAACAAGACACCAACAATTCATGGCCAGAATCTCAGAATTGGTGCTTGACAGTGCTGGTCATTGGAAACACAAATGATCTATGAGTTGATTTCTGGTTAATAGAGCATTCCAGATAAAGTGACAGATAAAACACTTTGTGCTGTATTTTGTTAACTGTGATACTAATGATACTATTTTGTTTGTAACTAATGAAGTATAAGTGTTAAATTTATAACTCTGTTATAAGGAATGACATTCTCCAGGTCCTATGTGCCTTGAGCATAGGGCAACACTTCCTTCTGGGGTGCTACACGAGCATTCTGGTCATTTTGTGTTTGTGTTGTAGGTAGGTTTCCAGAGTTTCTGTCCATTCATCAAACAATGGCAGAGCCCAAGAGCTTACAGTAATATTCTGCATTCCACTTTTAGCAAAGATTAATATTTGTAATTGCAGTGACATCCATCATGGTTGCTCCATCATTACCCTACACGTACAAGGGTGGGGGGAATGAAGTTTACATTTGATACAGCGCTGGAGTGGCTTGAGACTTTCTGAAAATGAATATGACCCTCTACTAGAACATTTTAAAACTACAATATAACATTACACATTATAATAGACATGCAAACAGACAAATAATCATACAAGAACCATACCAAGATATGAATGTTCTATAGACTATGCACACCATCAAGTAAACCAACACCACTGCAATAAATGCAACATAACTTAACATACTGCACAAAAATTTGTCACAATGACAAGTGTACTACAAAATGCCTGTGCTTTGATAATTAGAGTGCATGAAGTCTGACAATATGATCTGCTTCAGCTTTATGAGCATTTACCTGAACTTGTTCTTCTTCCAACTCCAACTTGATGTCATTAAGTTCTTTCTCTACCGAGGATTTCTACGCAAAATTAGAATAAAAGCAAACATAAAGTCAATACAAACACATGCTCTTTTGGTTTATTTCGATGGCAAGACACAGCTATCACTACTGTTAAGAGCCTAGCAAACAATAAAAAAGCATGACAAAATAAATCAAAGCTGTTTCCAAGTATGAAGGAACATATTCATGTTGCAACTGTGTAATTCTGCTAATAATGCAAATCATCTTCACTTAATGAATTTCTACAGAACATAAAACACCTCTGACATAATTAAAGTTCCAAAAACAGCTGTTAAGAGCGAGCAATGATCAAAAACATATTGTTAACAATTAAACAAGAAACATTCTTCTGTAAGAAAATGTGTAACAACATTTTATACACTTTTCTTTCTCATAACCATTTCTCTAAACCAATCATTCAAAAAAAACATACCCTTATCACCAACATGACGCAATCCTAAATCCGGTTACATTCTCCATCATGAAGATTTATAAAATTCCATCAATCACTTTCATTTAACTGATGATTACTCAGATTTCAAGTGCAATGTGTAAATGGCCTTCAAGTGAGTTTATGCAGTTTTTCTGGAATTCTTCATCGAATTACTTGTGGCTTACACTTGTATCACTTTCAAATGTTAAAACTTTTAATAAAACAACGACCCTATACAGTAATTCAATTCTGTACCCAATACATGGGAAAGTGAAGTTGTTACTTCCTCAAATGCACAACTTCAAATTCTCTGTATTACTTGACATAGAATATTTAAATTTTCTCTGCAAGCACAACACCTTGTTAACTGGCACAGCAGAATGAGTTAACTTGAATGCAAAATTTTGACAGGATAATCATACAAAAGCCTGCAATCAGAATTCAAGTTTTAGGGACTGACAATGCAGTCTTACAACAAAAAAAGGCAATTTACAAAAATGTCAAACAGGTGATCTCCATCCACAGACAATCCAAGAAAAGGCAGTACCATGCTTGCTTTTACAACAGCACTTCATAAAATGCAGCAATGCACATCCATTTACAGAAACAGTTTAAGAAAATGGAAATCACAAGCCAATGCTTTATTTAACCCTTCAATGCCAACCTCAGTTCTTCACATACTGCTAGCCTTGGTGCACGATACATTCAGAACGTACGTTAAGTTTACTATAAATTTAAAACACCTCTGTCCTAGGCAGTAGTTGGAATTTACACCCCAGTCAACATATCCACAAAGCTCTGTGTGTGTGTGCACGTGCAGACACACACACACACACACACACACACACACACACACACACACACGCATTAGGAGAACTGTCCACATAAGAACTTGAAGGATATACATTACTCTCTCACTAAAATATGAAGCTTTGACATGTCATACGGTTACATGCTTTTAACACGTTACAACTTGAAGCAAGCAGAACCAATTTTCTGTTGCCATAATGGATTTCACTGAAAAGAAGACCATTAACAGAAACATGCCACAAAATATGTCTTCAACAAGTGTGTGTACTATAAATGACTAAATTTTAAGCACAGATAAAACAAAGTGTTCTTTTAATCCATGAACTTTAAAAAATTACAAAATCTGATAATTTATTTGTACATAAGAATTCAAAAGCTGTAAAACACCATACCTACTATCCAAGCATGTGCCAGCAGCAAACATGAATAAACTCTGTGAATTTCATGGAACTAGGCACAAAGATCATGGCATTGGAGGGTGGCCAACTATTTTTTCTCATTCCCAAGTTAAATGGTGGTAAGGTGGAGTCCCCATAAACTTTTCATGACAACTAATACAGTGCTAAATCTGACATTTTTATACATCTTTTAGTCCAGTAATTCCTTTTTCAAAAAATGGAAAACAACATGGTAACCTCATACAGTGTGTACACAAACAGGGCTAGATTAAAAATAACTTTAAATTTCAAAAACACTTTTCACTTTCCTTAAGGTTATCTATGTAAACATATTTCCTCCAGTACACATTTCAACTTAAAAAGTTACATGCAATGACATCAAAGTTTACAATTATATTCAACAAACAAGAATGCAATATATCACTGATTAACTTTTACATGGCTTAACAACTCCCTCTCCTACATGCATAATTAAACAGAAGTTTTGTATCAGACACCCCACAACAGTCAAACTTGCATTCCCAGAAACCAAGCAACAGAACTAAAATTATAATGGGGTAAAAATTAACCAATGTTTGCAATGCAAACAGTTACAAGTGAAACCAAGAAAAAAGAGTTTCGCTGGTTATCACAGAATTCAACAGAGTTAAACAAATGTCACTTATTCAAATTTACAAGGTCCATTCCCTGATAGTCTTGAGAAAATGGCATCTTTAGTTACCAACCCCAATTTTGTACCCAGAATAGGAACCACTCACTTCTCCTTCAGTTAATTTATAAATTGCAGTTTAATTACAACGCAAAACAGAACAAAGAAATGTAAAAACAGATGTCAATGTTCAAGAATTAAAATGCCATAAGAGTTTAAAAAACAGTTTCAGTGGCAAAGAGTCATAACTGTATAAAGGTATGACAGATAATGGGTATAAAATGTGGTACAGCCCAGAAATTTGGCATTATGTGATTAACTGTTTGCACCATGCTCTTTGCTCAGGATACTGTCACCATAAGCAGATGACTTGTACAAGTATTATGTATTACCACTAGTGAAATTGAAGTAAAAGTGTAACTGTTGTTACATATAAAAAATTCTTTCTGTTGTGTTCAATTTGAATGTTCAATTTGTAACTTGTTACTGCACTTATTAACAAAAAATGGTGACAAAACTGACCAATAATTAATAAGAAATCTCAAGTTCACAAAACTTAATACAAGACTGCATTTTATTATTCCATCAGAGTTAAATCCACATGCTAGTGAAATTATTGGACAGCAGTGGTGTGGGTTTCAACGCAAAAGACCAGTCAGATACTGCAATCATTACAGAGTAAAGAAATGGAAGTAAAATGGAATGGTACAGGTCTCTTATCTACATGTGACTAAAAAGGACTAAGGCAGGCACCTGTCTGAACATAGTAATGAACTTTGGATTCTATGACGTACAAGGAATTTTTTGACTTTGACTTCCAAAGAGATAATTAGCTTCAGAAGGATACTGCTTTAAGGTGTTAGCTAAAAAAAGTCCAAGACTCTACTACAAAACATATTACACAACATTTCCACTGAAATTGGTTCACCTGCAAAATTGGTGAGGATAATGAAACTGTGTTTATTGAAACACATACTAGAGTTGGTACACGTAAGCATTCATCTGATGGGACACTTCCCAAGGTGAAGAACCTAAATGAAAATTCTCTATTGTTACTAATCTCAACATTTCTTCTGAATATGCCATCAGGAAAAAAACAAAATCTTAAAAGGATTTGAAATGAATAAAATACACCAGCATCTGATGTGAATTTATTTGGAAAAAACGCGAATTCCATAAAACATGAAACATGAACAAACATCATATTCTATTTATTAGATGCCTGTTAGCAAGTTAAGTCTTGAAATAAATGTAAAGTAAGAGTCTGTGTGCCACAATCACAGTATCAGGAGAAACTGTCAAAGTTCAAATAACTGAAAGCAACAATAAGAAATAAAAATGATAAATCACAAGAAAATTAAATTACATTAAATACCTCCAAGCAGCATTCCTTCTTGAGAAGCTAACAGCTCCTTCACTGAGGAGGCAATTCTTCCTTATTCTAAATAGAATTAGATACATGAATTTATGTTTGTGTGTCTCAGAATGTACTCTTTGTCTTCTGCTGGAATTTGATTAGTACCTGGCCATCTGCATCTTTTCAACTTTTCAACAACCATCTGAACCTCAACACTAACAGCTGCTTGACTGTATTTCAGCCTGCCTAGCATCACTAACTCCACGTACATTCAATTACTGACAGAAGTAACTCATCCACTTACTCAAAATACTGTGTGAATCTACCAGGATATCTTTACTACAACAGTTCAAGGCTGGAAATCCTTCTTAAATCCATTTATACCTCTACACAGGCCTCCAATATTCTTCTTCTTACTGCCCATTGCAAGCTCATTAATTTTACATTTCAAACCTTCCAGCTTTTAGTTCCAGCCGTGTTAGTTTCACGTCTTCAACATTCAGGTTATCTGCATCAATTGCTTTGGATCATGTCACCTTTGCAATTTAGCCTTCTTCCTATCAAGTTCATAATATTTCATCCATCAACGCCTTCCTAATAATGTAGGGATTAAAGTACATGGAACTATATGTTACCTCTATTGTTATGGGGATGGAACGTGGATTCTCAATTCTGATTAAGGGAGTATGAGATAGCAGAACTCACTAAAGTATCTGGGCTTAAGTATAATGTTTTGTAACATTCATAACAAGTTTCCCTTCATGCAGCCTAACAGTGGAAAGGGTGCTGATGTGATGTCACATTTTAGGGTAATTAAATGGAGGATAAAATGGACAGAACATGTACCACAAATGGAGGTGGTACAAAATGTATATAAAATTTTAGATGGAAAATATGGGGTGAAAAAACCACATGTAAGACACATGCATAAATGAGGAAGAAATATTACAACAGATTGCTGAAAAACAGCATGTGAGGATGTAAAGTGTATTAAACTCTCTCACAAGAATCCAATCACATGTTTTTATGAATATGGTTATTCACCTATGAATTCTCAACAGCCAAGAAATTTTGCATAAATGTAAAATGTGATAAACTGATAACAAACGTATGTAACTACATAACACTTGGCTTTAAGACTGGTCACAAAAATATAGCCACTATGTTACTTCATTACATTTTGCTGTTTTGTAAGTGTCAAAAGGCTTCTTTTCTTGGAAATGTCTCCATTATGCATACAAATTACTGCCCAGTGATCTAAAATTTGGTTAAACACAGTACTACCTTAACTTTACAGTCACAGCTGTATCAACAGAAACACAAAGTTTACAAATCTCCTTAATGGTGATATTGTACATGCAGCATCAAACAGCAACATAGTGCCAAGCAGTGCATACTAAGCAAGTGCCTAACTGTATAAACTCTGTATGTTACCTGTCCCTTGAGATCATTCAGGCGCTTTTGTGCCTCCCCCTTCTGGTTCTCCAGCTGCTTCAGTGTTGCTGCTAATGTATCAAGTTCACTCTGTACAGCCACAAAATGCAATAAATTTCTCACAAATATACAGTAACAGCAAGTACACAAGTATTACAACCCAACATAAAAAAAAACTTGAAAATTTGTTCCAAGGCATCCCTTCAGCAAAACCCACTTAATGTCCAAAATGATATATATACACTTTGTAAACAGGTTTCACCTACTATCCTTCTTCTACAGCTTCTACTTTTTAATCTCCTTGAACCTAAACACCCACCCATGCCCTACTGGCACTTGCCCCTTTTAGTGTTTATCTTGCATTCACCTTTTCTCTTATTTTTTTGTCTTAAAACCTCTCATGCACTTAATATGCTCAACTCTTATTCCTGCTCTTCCAACAACACAGCCCCACTTTTCAGGACCACTGTTTTCTATATGCTCAGCCTCAACTCATAGTCCTGTCCTATTTTTCCCTACATGCTGTACTGTTCCCCACCCCTGTGAGGATTATTCCTCTACTCAAATCTCACATAAATATTTCAAACTATCTGACTGTGTATTCCATCTGCACACAATTTCAGGAGATCATTACTTGATCTGAGGTACACCCAAATCCATACCGTAAAAATATGTGTATTGTTAGACTCAAGAAGAAAAATATATATTGAGGGTAAAGTTATGTTTTGTATACACAGACAGGAAGAAAGAAATTTATTATCATGAGAAGGTTTATAAGAGCAATCCAAAGGAAGTTTCACTGTATATGTGTGTGTGTTGTGTACATATATATATATATATATATATATATATATATATATGACAAACAGGCTAGTGATGTTATAATTCTTTTTGACAACTCGTAACATTGTCTATTCATGTCACTGCAGAAATTATACTTTATAATCAATGAACTAAAACTCTGTAATTTCCATTTCAGTGTAAAATTAAATTACTTTAATTCTTTATCTCAACGGTAACAAGATGGGATTTCATTGGAATATAGTGTCTATGACCAGACAGAGGCAAGTTGCCACTGTTTTAGTCCAACTTCAGAAAGTGTGTTACATTATAAATATGAAGTAGGATGAGAATATTTCAAAGTGCCAATAAAATGAGTGTGAAAAACACTCTACAGTGAAGCTTCAGTAAACTGCTCCTAACTCACACAACCACATATATTTTTTTGTTGACTAACGCAATATTTAAACCAATATTAGTATTACACAGTGTAAGACAGGTTAAGATGAATGTGAATATGTTATGCAATGGTCCGCAAAACCAAAGAAGGGTCCTGAGTGTCCCTATTTAGAAAACGGTTAATAATAATAATAATAATAATAATAATAATAATAATAATAATAATAATAAAAGACTTACCTGTAAGCTTTTTATTTCACCATTCTTTATTTTAATATCAGCTTCTTTCTGTGCTATATCAGTCTCTAGTAAATTCTTTTCCTTTCCAAGTCCTTCAATGTCTTTGGTTATCATGTCTAATTCTGGATTTGAATATGATGCATTGTTAGTTTCCTACAGAACAAAAAGTACATTATCACTTAATATTACACATCATTACAACTGTAACAATTTGGCCTTCACAAAGCAGGTATTAACCTAAAACACCAATAACAGATTCCATTATAAGGTTATACTTATTATCTGCTTGATTATACACTTGTAATGAAAATATGTAGTCTGTAACAAAATTTTAACCCCTCAGTTGTTTACAGGTACCTCCCACACAGTTTCAAGCTATGCATTGGTTGGGCAAAGTGTCTTAAGATAGAAGTACATGCTGCTACTATGATCTTTCTGTTCCAAGAGGAACATGGGAATGTTTATTCTACTGTTTGCACTTGTTATGTAACACCAGAAACAGTATACAAATTGTGAAAAGTAATACCTTTATAATTGTGGTGACCATGTGTAAAAAACACATTTTGGTGAACACTCAAAAATGTTAAAGACATTTACCACTATCTGTATCAAAAGAAAGCAATAATGCCTGACCAAAATTCACAATAAAGACTTTAACCTTTTCATTGCTAAGTTTCTTTATTTCCAATTAAAGACAGAAAAATGGCAAACTTGTTTACAAGTGCTTAATAAACTGCACTCATCAGTATTCAGTCCATTTTCAGATGAGGTTGCTGCCATCCAAAGGACATCACGGTGGTGCAGTCTTCTACCTCTTTTCGTAAGAACTTTAGAGGCACATTTCTTTCAACTAAACAATTTATGGGTGATATAAAAAATAGGTTTAAAACATTGGCACTATAACCAAGAGCATCAAAAGGCGCCTCTTGCTGACTGCACAGAAGCCACAGGCTCTTCTGAGCAAGGAAATAAACCTTTGGGTCCCATAAAAGACAGGGAATCTATTAACAACAGAGAAACTATCAACTCTTGCACAAATTAATTCAGATGAGGGACACACTCTAATACAATAAATGTTACAGTCCAAAAAGTACCTTTTAATATCATTGATGCTTTAGGCTTAAAACTTCAAGATAACATTAAATTTTAATAATCATTTCATTACACCTGTAGTCACTGTAAATGCAAAACAGCAGTACCACTAAGACATCAGTTCTACTTCACTTCACAACAGCTATATCCAAGAACAAAATACACAAGTTGAAATATTATCTTAGGTATACTTCAGCAGAATATTAATTAGAAAAAGACCACAGTGCAACAACAATGAAACATAACAATAATTTTAGTTCTATTCCCATTGCTGTTAACTACAGGCTTCAATTATGAGAACATATGTTGCTGCTAAGTAATAAGTTAAGTAGCATGCCACTGGGATTTGTTTCTGTAGTGTTCTTGCCAGTTTTTAAAGTACACCATAAACAATGAAACAGTCAAAAAACAAATAAGCACTATTCTTTAAAAAGTGTAAAGTGGGTCAACAATGTTGTTGGGAATAATCTAAACTGTTTTGCATGAGCCATGTATGATAAATAGAGTAAATGCATTATTATTATTATTATTATAAAAAACATGACAACTGTTCCAAAAGTGCATTTCAAAATGAATGGTCAGCTGGAATAGTTCAATGTTCTAAGAATACTCTAAAAAGGTAACTGATATGTTAGTTTTTAATTTCCAAGAAAGAAGTTATGCCTGCACACAAACTGATCTTCTAGTACACACCATACTACTATATTGTGCATACAAGAAAGTACAGTGGAAGTAAAATTAATCTGCTATTAAAGTAATCTTATTTCAGCCTCTGATCACTAAACACAGAGATTTCCTACTTCATTCATAAAACAGGCCTATGTAATGAACTTCAGAATTTAATTAAATGACACTGAAAGCTCAATTGTAGCAATAATTTTATGTACTAAACAATGTGTGTAATTTTTATGCTTGTGACAGAAAAATATTTTACATTTCCAACACTTCATTCCTGTAAACATTGGTCTTTTGGGTTCAAGATTAAAACTAGAAAAATTTTCCACTTGTACCTATATAACCACAGTTTGTGACAAATTAATGCATGTGAATAAATCATTGCAAAACCATGGGTTAATTTAACATCATCAATTACTTTTTTAAACAATTCCTGTTGGATGCTTTACTATAGTCAGTTTCTTATTTGTAAATTCAGAAAAACAAAATTTATGTGCTTGAATAGCCTCAGAGATTCATCAGACTCAGTAAGGAAGGACTGTTATAACTGGTAACACAGCCACATGATTCATAATAATTTATTTACCCATTAATTCAGCATTATGAAATTTGAGGCTATCTACTGCATTATATTAGTCCTAATACACCAACAATGTGATGGATTCCTCTTTACTGAAATAAAACACAAGCTCAAAGCTTTTCTAAAGGAAAAGACACAATCACAAAAAGGAGTTTTTCCTTCAGAATTTGGACTAGAATACCCTGGCAATGACCCTCAACTTCAGTGGGAGATAGAGCAACTATGGCAAAAATATTATGCTTGCCTGCAAAAGAAATATGAATCACTGGGACCACAAAAATCTGTGATGCCAGAAGCTATAATGGTGTTTGAAGGCTCTTCTGTGAGGTAACAAAACTATACTTTATTTTGGAGCAATGAAAAATGTCATAAAATCACATTCATTTCATTAACAAATAATTACACTGCGTGTGTGTGTGTGTCTGTGCATAACTTACATGTTTCCTGCTTCCTACCATAGACCTAACAGACAATACTCAAAGGCATTATAAAATTTAACTGCAGACAACTCTTTTAAATATATGTCTGATGATCAGCAATAAGCAAACACATAAATAAATAAATAAAATGGTAAAACTTTTGGCTGCAGGGTGAGGCCTTATTCCCACTTTCTCTTTCATCATGCAGGCATACTTTAACTTCTCATCCTTATATTATGAAATGACATTTAGTCACTATTGTGTTCCAAAGTTTAAGAAACACTAAACTGCAATTCTGTCTTAATGGTTGACAATGCACTTTCTTTTAAATACCATTTGATTTATGTCCCAGTGTCCTTTTCTATTACATGCATAAACTTTGATTTCTTAATGTGAGTGTGACTATTTTTTAAAACTCTAAGCAGCTATATACTGTGATATGGACAAGGAATCCAACCACACCCCTTGCAAAGAATGGATACTTCAAGCCTGCAACACTTTCATTCATTGTAAAAGCTCTGTTCATGATCTGCAGAATGGTTATTTATTTCACAAAATTTGAACTAGTCAATTTATGAATGAAAAACAGTATGGCTGATTTTATTACATAAACATTTCAAAGAATATGTGACGTTTCCTCATGTTTTACAGTGTCACTTTCAATCCACATTAAGACACAATGCCTGTGGGAAATTTAGCGACATCATTATATTGAAAAGTACATTTTATACAGATGTTCAAAATAACCACATTTTTAAACATGTGAGGTGTAATTAAACTTCAAAGGATTGTGACAACAATAGACAGTCATAGATGTGACTGAAATTTTTGACATTGTACATCATCTGTGATACATATGGGTGTTAGATTGTACAAATGCCTGCCACTGAAGATAAAAAAACTTGATAATTTCAATAAATTTAAGAAAGAAGTGAAATCGATGTTGTCGAATAATTCATTTAATACACTTGAAGAGTTCTTACAGGCTAAACTAGTGTAGATACACTATTGGTAGTTACATACATTTATACAGGGTGTTTCATGACTTTAGGGCATAACTGCAGGAGGTGATTTCCTAGGTCTTTGTGATGAAAAAAGTTCATATAAACATGTGTCCGATTTTGGACAGTTACGGAGTTATG
>Ga0209628_10001363_pt1 | contig 15723 bp, 10 predicted proteins | sample TergutCu122P4_FD_187285 | JGI IMG/M metagenome (GOLD analysis project Ga0209628, IMG submission 187285) | Cubitermes ugandensis P4 segment gut microbial communities from Kakamega Forest, Kenya - Cu122 P4 (SPAdes) (version 2) | ecosystem: Host-associated > Arthropoda: Insects > Digestive system...
AAGGCCTTTGTGATACTACCATAAATTGTGTCTTTTTTTCATGAATCTATAATCCCATCTTATTTGTTTGTTCGACAAGTGATATAAATACTTCTTCAATATCTCTTAATCTTCTTCACATTAAAACCACATCATCATCATCATATGCCATAATTTGGCTACATTTGTCAAGTATGTTTCTCTGTGTTTCTACTTTAGATAGGCTAATTGCAGTTTCCAACACTGTATTCAACAACAAAGGAGTAATTGTATATTCTTGTCTCAAACCTTTGTTATCTTTAAATTCAGAGGAAAAATGTTTACCAATTTTAACCTTAGCATACATTTCATTAGTTAAAATTCTGTACAATGTAACTAATTTTGGGGGGGAAGCCTAGCTGATACATTTCACTCTTTATTTCTGTTCTATGTACAGTGTCATATGCTGCTTGAAAATCGATAAATAGGTGATGTATATCTATATTTCATTCTCAAAATGTTTCCATTATTATTGTCATAGTAAAAATGTGAGCAGAAGGTGATCTTTGCCTTTGAAAGCCACCTGGATATTCTCCTATTATTTCTTACGCATAAGGTACTAACTTTACATACGAGTATAATATATTTACTAGAATTTTATATGTTATGCCTGACTGAGCTCTGGTCTCTGCCCAAAACGGCCCAAGGGCTGAATACCTATAATAATAATAATAATGTTGCAATGTTACTGCTCTATAATTATTGGACACTGCCACATCCCCTTTCTTTTGGATTGTACACATTATGCCATATTTCTGTCCATTGCGATATGATCTCCTTCTCCCATATTTTGGAACTGAGTTCACAAATGACCTTCTTGAGTTCTTTTCCTCCCTCCTTAATCAATTTGGCTGGGATTTGATCATGTCCAGTTTCTTTTCTATTTTCCAATCTACTTGTTGTCATTCCTGTGTCTACATCATTTCGTCGTTCAAGATATGGTTCTGCAGTTTGTAGGCACATTCACCACTGTCCTTGTCCGTGCCATCTTGCAGTTCAAAGTGTTTCTTATAATATTTAGATGACCTTTCCATGGCTTTCTCTTTGTTGCTTACTGCATTATCTTCCTTATCTCTAAACAGTAATGTATGTGGTTAGGAACATTTTTCTATTACTATTCACTTCTTCATAAAGTGTCTTTGTTTCATTGTTATTATAAGCAATTTCCTTTTCCTCCAGCTTTGATTTAAACAATACTCTTTTTTATGCCTAAATGTTTTATGTGCTTCTTTTCTTTTATCTTCATATTCTTGCTCCTGTTGTCTGGTATTTCTATGAATCATTTTGTTGCAAGCTGTCTTATCTTCTACTATTATTTGACATTCTTCATCAAACCAACTCTTTCATTGCGATTTTTCTTCTTTTACTATTATGAGTATTTTTCCAGCTGCTTCATATATTTTTTCTTTTCTTTCCCCTCCTTTTCTTTTTCTTTTTGGCTTTTGTTCCATATTTCATTTTATATCTTCCACTTATTCTGGATAATTTGTACAACTGTTGTTACCTTCTTGATGAATTCTTCTTTTACTTCTTAATTAGTTTACCAATATCCCATTTCTTTATTTCACTTTTCTTAGTCTTCTCACTTCTCTTAATTTTCAATCAAATTTTTGTCCTCACTAAAAATGGTCTGATTCCATTTCAGTATCTGTCATATTTCCACATCACAAACATTCATGCAGTGTTTTCTTTCAGCCAACGTGATCTATCTGGTTACATATTTTGTAGTCAGGGGACCTCCAGGTGGCAATGTGCTTGTCCTTGTGTTGATAACCATGTTCCTAAATCTCTTCCCAGTGCAGAATTTAACATGTTTTCCATTATCATTTGTTTTGTTGTTAAGGCTTTGTCCTCCACATGCAGGACATAAATAGGACTCCTGTCCAACTTTAGCGTTGAAGTCCGCTAGTACTCTTTTTATGTCATAATTAGGAACTGCAACACATAACTTCTCCAAAAAACTATTAAATTCTTCTTTGAATACTTCATTTTTTTCAGTTGGGACATCTCTTTTTATCAATGTCTAATTGTATTATTTAAGTTTAACCTTACATTTACAAATTCTTTCATTTACAGGTTCAAAATCTAATAATTTAGCCATAATATGTCTACTAATATAAAATCTTGTTCCAAATTCACGTTTTGCACTTTTATGTCTCCTACATAAAATCATATAATTCTTTTTCAACACTGTTCTTTTCTCTGGCCATCTACTGTCTTGCACAGCTCATTTTACACATACCCACTTCTCTCACCATTTCATTCATTGCTCCTGCTTTGCACAATATGCATACATTCCAAGTTGCAATCGAAATATCATTAATCCTTTTCCACTGTCTAGTTCGATTCCAATCAGTCTGACTCTGCCAAGGTCACAATTTAGGTTTCCTAACTCTCAGCCATTTTACCACGCCAGGTTGTTAGCCGTTCACCCAACTCCCAACCAGGAGGGCCAGTCCACTGAATTTATAAACCCCGGGGGAAGGGTGGCCCAGCTTTACCCCCAGACACTGGGTACATATTTTGGTCACCTTCTGTGATCTGCATAGGCTGCACCACAAAAGGACCAATCTCCTTACTAGCAACTACTTTCTGTGTTTTTTATAGTAGGTACACTTCCACCCAATATATTACTATCATCAGCATAAACCAGAAAGTGATGTATACCATTTAATTTCAGATCATCGTGGTTCAATTGAAGACGCCTAATGACACACACTCAAGCAAAGTTGAAAAGCAGTGGTGATAAATCTTCTCCTTTTTTCAAACCGTTCATAATATGAAATTTGTCAAACAAATGTTCGCCTACCTGGACTATGCTATAGGTTTCATTCAGACACACTTTTATTAGCCTTACCAGTTTCATGAGGATACCAGACTCAGTGAGAATATTATAACAGACCTCCCTCCTAACTGAATCATAAGCTTTCTTGAAGTCTTTAAATAGCTGATGTGTTCTCATTTCTCCTCAGGTATTTGACAAATGCAGATTGAATGATCAATAGTTGACTTATTGCATTGAAATCCACTTTGATGATCCACAGTAATTTCTCTACTTATGGATTTCATCTTGAAAGCAGGATGCTCGTTAAAATTTTGAATGTAGATAACAATATGATATGCCTCTATAATTACTACAATCTATTTTATCACCCTTCTTTTAGATAGATACAATGTTTGACACCTTCCACTCCTCAGGCAGTTCCTCCTTATTCCAAATAGAGTTAATAAGTTTATGAATCTCAGAGCGAATTTTTTTGCCCCCTACAATAATCAGTTCTGCTGGGATTTAATCAGTACCTGGTTATTTGTGCCTTTTAAGCTCTTCAATAACCATCTGAAGCTCAAAGTCACTCAGCTCAGGCACTAGTGGTTCTGCTGTATGTTTTTATGTCTGCCTAACATAATTAACCCCATGTACATTAAGTAACTAAGAAAAATGATTCCTCCAAATAGCAAAAATAGTGTGGTGTAACCAAATCACCCTTCTCATCATTTACTATATTAGTTCTAGGGAGATAATCCTTAAAGTCATTGATGCCCCTATAAAGTCTCAGATATTTTGATCTTACTGGTATTTTCAAGTTAATCAATTTTAGGTTTCAGATATTTCTTCTGTTTGTTCCTTAATTGTCTCCTAGCTTCGCGTCTTACATTGCTCAGATTATCTACATTGCTTTGGCTTGAATCCTGTACCCACTGCATTTTAGCCTGCTTCCTTTGATCTAAAAAACCTAAAAATTCTTCATCAAACCATAGTTTACTCTTTAATGCCGAACGACTTTAAAGACGTCGCGCAGTGATCCCTTTAAAAAGCCGAACGACTTATAAAGACGTCGCAGTGTGTTAAAATTTGGACGAATTTTCTTCACTCCTATTCGGTTAACGGCTGTGGATTGCTGTGCTTCAGGATTCTTGAAGGTCAGGCTTTCATTCCTGAGCCAGAATGTACCCCCTCCACCTCCTAAACCCCACTACAAACGCCGATATGTATATGTAGACATTTAGTAACTGCGCATTTTCCCCAGCTGACTAATACGGTTCTGACTCCGCGTGCTTTCATTACTGCTCGCTCTGGAGTTCACTGTGGGTTGAAATATCAACACTGGCCTATGAAGCGGAAACTTTTTCTTGACCGGAAAGATTGTCAGTGGCGTACTGTACCCATACAATTCAGACAAAAGTAATGCTTAAAAATCGGAGATACCCACAAATATCGATGTTTACAGCTACAGGATGGCTCACAGACCTGCCTCTTGTCGTGCTGGGGTAATCTGTAGGGGTTGTGGAGTAGTAACTTGCAACACACAGCCGTCAATCTACTAAAAACTTCTTGGGCATCCTCGAATAACTGGAATTGTAAATGCAGTTACGTCGTAGCTTTAGATCTGTTTTGCTTTCGGTATAGAAGACCTTAGTATCTTTGGACGTACAATGTTGCTGCAACTCTGGCACGTCATATATAGTGCAAACAAGGCAGACAATTGTAGGTCTCAGAGCCATGGCCTGGAAAAAATAAAACTTGAGGAGTAAGCCATCAGAGAAATTCTGGTTGCTGACACCGCCTGGGAACTAGGTGGGGAAGCTACCGTTTTTTGAAGATTAGTTTGAGGAAGAAGAAGAGGAACAACAACTACAAGCCTCAGCAGAATTCGCCATAACAAATACTGGCCAGCGAACCCGACTGCGCTGCCGTCTGTGCTCTTTTCGCGGCCACAGAAAGGGCACATAGTGTGCCAGATGTGACGTGGACCTGTGCGTGGTGCCTTGTTTCACGAAATATCACACAAAAGTAAATTTGTAATATATCACCGTCTTTGTGAATACTGTGTTACGTGATAAAACAGTGATCCAAGTTGGCACAGACCTTAGGCAGCAGCCAGAATTGTGTGAGTAATGAATATATATAATTATATTATATATATTATATTATATATAATTATATATAATACATGCGATTCGCAGGCCTAAATTTATTATAAAAATAGGTGAACATTTTTTTTCCCGGATTAACCAATTCATAAACAGAGTGCAAAATTTTATTTCATTAAATTTGAAGGAAAAGTCTATGAGATGCGCTTTTTTTTTTCTAAGAGTAAGTATTAAAATTTAAAATCCCCAGTAAAAAAATCCGGCAGGCAGCGTTGCTCGGAGGGATTTAATTCCGGCTTTAAAGGGTTTATGCTGCTTCAATTCGTGCAGACCTAGACTCACTTTAGCTGACGTCTTAATATTCTTTACAATGTTCTCCCAAGCCTTATTTGTATCCTCGCCATCACTTAAGTTCTCCAAAGCTGCAGACCTGTTTGTAATCTCAATCTGATACAGTGTCCTAAGCTCCAGCTCATTTAGATTCCTGAGATTAAATCCTTCCCCATCAAACTTCTTTCCCTAAATACAGCAACCACCAGATAGTCATCAGTATCACAGTCAGCTTCCCTGAAAGATCGTACATCGCACATTCGAGTATACTCGAATGCCATCTCCTATCTATCATTATGTGATCATTCTGTTTGCGAGTTTTCCCGTCAGGAGAGGTCCAGGTGTATTTATGTAAGTTTCGATGCGAAAATGTCATGCTCTTTACAAATATATTTTTTGGTGTGGCATACCTCGTAGTTTAATATTTTAGCACCATTATTATTGCTATCCTGATGTAGACTCTTATTTCCAACTGTCGGTTTGAAAATATTCTCTCTCGCCAGTTTTACATTACAATCTCCTTCATGTGGTACTTAGGAAAATGATCGAAAACCTGCTCAAATTCCTAATAAAAATTGAATTTTTTTTCAGTTGGTGCATGCACATTCAAAACAATGATGTTACATCAGCGATCTCTCAGAACTATATATGACGTCCTATCACTAACAAATTCTGCTGATACTATTCTGTGGCGTACAAAACATCCTGTTCCCAATTGATGATTTTCGTTTCCTTTGCCATAGAAAAAAATAAAATCCCCTGCTCTTACAGGTTTCTCTGTGTCCCACTTAATCGTCTGTACACTCCATGAATCTAATTTATGTCTTGCTAATTCTCTGGCTCTTGTTGGAAGTTAACCTGACCTATACAGGCTCCTTACCATACATGTCCCTTTTCCATTGCGTATGTCGTTCTTAAGGATCAGTCCAGGCCCGAGGAACATATATCCGTTTCCCAACAAGATCAGTTTTTATGATGAGGAGTTGTTAGCACCTCGCTCAACCCGGAAGCTGGAGGACCAAACTTGTCGGCTGTCCGCGACTGTTTATGTAATATATTCGCAGCTATCGGAGGCCATTCTTCCATTCGCAACCTGAGGACCCTCCATGCCATGGTGATAGGGACGCAAGTATTATGTAAAGATTTCCTATTCAAGATAATTTTAAGCCAAGACATGACATTTTACGTCAGTATTTTTACTGCGCTTGATACTACGCTGACGAATACAGACTGCTAACTCTTCCACTACATATTTTACCTTTATTTACCTTATTTTATTATATTTCAGTTTCATATTTTAATATAAAACACGGGATTGTACCAAAGGTCTAGTAAAATAACATATATATTAAGTCCATATTACTTATTCCATTTTCGGAATAATAATTTTTATAATTATTTTATAACAACTTTGTACCTACTGTTGGTAAGGACAGGTCTCTCCCCTTCAATCTTTTTGTGTGTCCTGACGATGACTGATTTGGACAGCTGAAACATGTAGTAGTGTTAAATACGCCAAATATACAAGATCTGTATGTACAGTTGTGTTTATCGGAAAATAAAGGTAAACATTTAATTAATAAATAAACAACTGGACGATGTCACCTAATTTTAGCTAACATTTATACGTTTCTTATAACATTTCAAACTGCTGCCCTGCCAATTTTTAGTTTCTTGAGTCGCGACAATAACAGTTTAGTTGTCCGGTACACAAATATTTATTCAGGAAGGGAACTTAAATGTCCCATTTCAACGTTTGGTGTGTAAGTCTTCTCTTCTCACATGCATCCAGCCTTTTCACCGAATATGTTATATTTCTTGGGAATCTACTTTCTGAGATAAGTTCCCAATTGTCCAAGTGAGTTCAATGTCAGAATAAACTACGAACTCGCTACATACTGCATGTTACAGTGACATCACTGTTTACCCCATGGTCCCAGACACGTTTAAAACTCAGATATTCAGACCCAATCATTGTGTTAATTTCGTGGCATCAGTAAGGACTACAACTGACTTTTCTTCTGATGGATTGGTGTAATCACTGCATAACTCTGATAATAGAGACCTTTTAAACCTACCTCATGCCATGGGCTTTATTGAGTACATAAATTTAATTTTTGCACTTTTTTGTCGGACACATTTTTGATAGTAAAACATAAATCCTAGTAACACTATCGCCATTTAAGTTTTTTTTTCCAGTAAGTGTTGGTACGTGTTGTTCATGTGCCCCATCTATGTTTATTTATTTGTCTTCGGTCCGGAAGATTTTCTTGCGTCATTCTCGTATCATCTTCCCCCACTTCCCTTTCTGTCCCAATATTCCTTTTTATTTACTTCCTTTTAGGTGCCGGAATAGCGTAGTCATTACTGGGACTAGAGACTGGTTGGACGGCCCGTGTTCTAATCCCAGTAGGGGTAAGTTATTTTTCTTTTCTCCAAAACCGCCCCAACTCAGCCTCCTATTTGCTGAATATCGAGTAGTTTCCCAGCGGCAAAGCGGCCGGGGAGTGAAGTGGATCACTCATCTCCATCTATTGTCGAAGTTGTAAATGACTACAGCTACAAAATATACTAACCTACAGGCATTCATAGCGTGGACAGAGAAAATTTTAAGTCTTTTTTATTCCTGCGCTCTTAAAAGTTAGGTTGCTACTGACACGATAATGCAAAGGCTTCCCTGGGAAGCTCAGCTAGATAAAAACGCTCCCCACTTTATGAAAAATTAATATTTCTTTATTGTGTTTACAGTATTCCGTCACTGATACCTATTCCGAGCCAAAGGAATCCAATGTACACCCGTACTTCATATTTAAAATTGTTGATATTAACTTCCTCTCTTTCAGTCTAACTCTTCCAAACGGCATCCAATAAGTTTTCCCACAAAATTTTGTGTGCAGTTTGCTTCTTCTTCCCCCTATGCGCGTCCACATTCCTCGTACATCTACCCTCCTTTGTTAATCAAATTAATGTTTAGTAAGGACTACAAATAATGAAGCTCGAGTCAACGAAATATGTCTACATTAGAGTGTCTGGTCACTGTGATCGACAAAATTAAGGTATTCACATACCGCAACTTATATCAACTAATCAAACAAATTTATATTCGACACTGATCCTGAGTTTCTTAACACCACACATATACCAATGACTCGTATTTCATGCAATCTTTGGTCATTGTGGGGTCGTCATTTATTTTTTTTATCGACACTCTATGTATAGAAGAAGGCGCCTATTACGGGGAGATTCCTAATTTGGGTAAGTGTTTTATTTCATACCAGGAGGTGCTGCGCTCTGTGCTTAAGAAAGTAAACCATTAAGCAGATGTGGTTTTTAATTGTAATCACATTATAAACGGTCAGTTTTCAAGACTTCGATACTGACTGTGTGTCTTTGTTTTGGTGCGCTGTGAAATTTTTGCTTATCCCTAAACTGTGACTCGTGAGCCGTTGAGGTAAGCTATTTTTCTGAATTAGTTTAGTGTTCAGTTCTCTCTTAAGTGTAATCTTAAACCCTTGCTTTGTTTCATAGGTACAATTTTAGGCCCTTCTCTTTTATTCGCTCATTTTCTCGAGCACCTGTTTTTGCCTGTTATGGGGAGGTCTGAAGAGCATAATATGGGACTCCCCATATTAGGAAGTCAGTACTTTGTGAATTATTCCTTCTGGGTTATATAGTATTACAGATGGCTCGAAAGAAAAAATGGGACCCCCAAAGGATGAAGGCAGCTACTGAGGCTATGAGGAACAAGGAAATGGGCAGCTACAATGCATACAGGGTTTTCAACTTACCACAAACAACACTACAGCTTTATGTTATAGCCCGGCAGAACAGCTCAAGTGAAGCAATGAAAACAAAACTGGGAAGAAAACGAGTTTTTCCATGTGAAGTAGAAAATGATCTGGCTGAGCACTGTCTTTTGATGGAAAGAAATTTTCTGGCTTGACAATGGCAGACGTCATGCATTTCGCTTACCAACTTACTGTAAGAAACTGAATTAAAAGGCAGCTTTTGCAAGAGAAATGAAAAGACTTGAAGGAAGTGGTTGAAAAATTTCAAGAAATTTCAGTTACAGCCCCCGAAGGTCTTCACTCCCAAGAGAGAGGGGTTTCACTCCTGAATCAGCAGCTCAGTTTTTTTTTAATCTAGGAACCCGTTATGTACACCGTTCAGCATAATCCTGCAAGACTTCACAATTGCGACGAAACCGGCATCCCTATTGTACAGAATGAACACACGAAAATATTAGGATTGAAAAGCAAGCATGTGATATCTTCTGTTCAGTCCGCAGATCAGGGATTTCTTGTGACATTCGTCACCTGTATGAATCCAACAGGACACTTCATTCCTCCGTTACTTACTCGTATATTTCCAAGAAAATATATGAAACAAGAAATGATGAATGGCACACCGCCTGGATCAAACCACGCTTGCCATCCCTCGGGGTGGATATATAGCGAGATTTTCACCCAGTGATTTCTTCATTTCAGACAAAATACAAAATCGCTAAATACGATCCTGTTATCCTTGAACGGAACGGGCATAATTCACACACAAGGAACCTGGAGGTCATTACTTTAGCTCGAGATAATCACGTTGACATCATTTCCTCCCACCTCACAACAGCCATAAAATGCAACCCTTGGATGAAGCTTTCATGGAGCCCCTGAAAAAATTCTACTGCCAAAAATTGAACAATAGCTACGTTAAAACCTAGGGCGAGTTGTCGCCTTCTATAAAACTGGCGAAAAATTCGACAATGCATAGAAGCGAGCTGCAACAGGCGAGATAGCAGCTAATGGCTTCCGGGCGACAGGCCTTTTCCGTTGTGACAAGGACATCTTACGACCACACGATTTCCGTCTAACCACAGAGGACACATATGTTGCAGCTATGAACTATCCTGTTTTGATGAAGACCAGCGATTAGCCATTATTCAGTTCTGTTAATTCTTCGCCGTTCACTTCTGTTCAGGCTCTCCGAGCATCAGATATCAATCCTGTGCCAAACCTGAACCTAAAGTCAAATACTCGTGGTGGAACAGCAAAGAAGATACCGAGTTCACCTTACAAAAAAAATTTGTTGGCATAACTCAGAAAATCAAACAGGCCACTAAATCCAAAATCAGTCGGCTTGTGTCGAATGATCTTCTTGGGCCTCAAAAAATACATAAGAGAAGGGTTTTCTGGGATCCAACTCCGTCTAACACTCCATCAGATTCGGACACTGACTTAGCTGTTCCTTACGCTGACGATTGGACGGAAGAAGAGGAACAAGACTCTGATTGTGTGTACTGTACTGGTCGTTTCTCTGAAGACCAATATGGAGAAGAGTGGATACGATGTGTGAAATATTGCAGATGGGCGCACACAATTTGTGCTGGTATGGAGGAAGATTTTGTTCGTGAACTTTGTTCCTAGTTTATAACCTTTGTGTTTGTAATTTTTTAAATTCTCTAAATATTCTTTGTGCCTTCTGTGTAAATTATTCACCTCCCCGATTTAGTAACACATGTGCACCTAATTAGGGGATGTGAAGCTTTAAGGAAACGAATTTTACACACGTTTTTCTTTTCTTAATTTACGACGTTCATGTAACAACTGTCTGTATATTAATCAATAAAGTAATGCTTGTGTTTTGAAAAGTTTCACGACTTTTTCTAAGTTTAATACCAGTTTAAAAGAAACGAATAATAGGGGACCTTCCCTTACTTGTCTAAAGAACCTAAGTTATACATTTATAGCTCTGTTCTACATGATTTATTTCATTACTGTTTCCATTAGAACTATTCAAATCATATGCACATGTCTGCCGTAGTTTTCTTTTCAGCATAGGAAAATCTATTATTCATTTATCTGTGTTATTATGAAATCTGTGCGTACATGAAAAAAAATTGTGTAACGGCATATTAAATTACATGAACCAGCACAATCGATGGGTCACATACTTACACATCAGATATTACGGTGTTTAATGCGGCAGTTTCCTAGTTAACCACGGAGAAATAACAATTATTATCAACACAAAATATGTCCCTCTCCCCTAGATAGCGCAACAGCCCTTAATGAACCACAGCCTCCTTATTATCGAGGCTGCACGATCACACTCAGACACACCACACTCACTAGGACTCCTCTGGACGAGAGATCAGCCTGACACAGAGCCTCTACCTGACAAGACACAACACTGTCGAGAGATACACATCCATGAACCCGGAGGGATTCAAACCCGCATTCCGAGCAAGCGAGCAAACCCATGTCTTAGACAGCGCGGAGATTGGGATCGACCACGCAGTATATTTATCTCTTATAAATTTTCTGTTATCCTAAGAATAAACAGCGATTATTTCCTATGCAGAATTAACCAGTTAGTCTTTATAAGGGAGAATGTATTTACTGTGTTTAAGAACTGATTTCTTTTTACACGAGTGTCATTTAGATGCCTAAATAAAATACGTAACCGAGTAGGAGGAAATGCTTTTGTTAAACACAGGGTATCTAAGTCGGTACGAGCAGTGAATAAAGTGTACAGACCAAGATTCACCAGATATACAATAACACCATCATATTCGAGTTGTTTTCAAAAGGAGCGTCATATCTTGCAACTCCTCCTCGGCTCGTGTTTTACCATACTAGAAGTCTTCTTTCGTTCCTACTGAACCAGCTGTTTGTTCTTGTCTTCAGAATAATATAAGAGGAGTGAGCGTGATTAGGTTCGCTGCGCGTTGTTTTGAGAGTAATGTTTCTTCCGGTTGTGCACAAGAGGCCCGGCTAAGGACTAGTCATTGTCACAGATGACGAGTTAGAAGGTCACGAAAACGGTAACAGCACTTAAATGGAACTCACTACAGGACGTGAAGTATAAGTGCCAGTATTTCTCTATATCGTCACAGAAGACAGGAAACTAACACCTGTTTACTTTGTATCTATACCCTTATTCCTTATTTTTATACCACACCTGTAATTTTCATGTTGTCAGACTACACTTAACCATAGTGTTCGTGAGAATATTCATGCAAGGATAAAATTTACAAAACAGTTACAAGCGAAATTTAAAGAGGCTGACAAGCTGATGGTAACTGTGTTTAATGACAAAGTAACCCCAGGATCGAGATGGATCAAGGAATATGCTTAATTTTAGGTTGTTAATACCTATGATATATTTTTTCCCCGCCAAGTTCATTCACTCGAGCGTTTAACCGATAGTTCATTTCCTAACCACTAGTATCGCAGAGATATTTGAAACGACTTATATGATGTTGGTCCAGAACTGTCTACATTCTGCTCTGAGTTACTTAGTGACAGCGCGAACATTGCATGGCCGGATTCAAAATATTATGCAAGGATGGGACACCAACACGCTCACCAAAACGAAAAAGGAGAAAAGGTAAAATATATTCATGAAGGATACAAAAAGTGACAGACTAGTACCTTACATCTTAAAATTACAAAAATATAATACGCATTTTAATACACATTCACAAAATTTTCCTTGTTCCTTTGGAAGAAAAATTCACAGATTATATCATTATAATTCAAATTTTCCGCAATTTCTTTTTCTATTGCTAGATTTATAAGGACGAAAAGCACTTCCGAATATAGGCCGATCGAAAATAGTTTCCTTTACATGTTTCTGTTTTCAAAATGGCCTCTCTTCCGAAGCCACTGTAACGGGCATTGTTAGGAATGTCTGTAAGCTATAAACACATTTAGATAGGTTCCAGTGAAGTTATTATTGATAATGCATTTTAGTGCGTTGTAGTTTCTGCCGTTCTCTGGTGTAATATTTCTTAACATTTCCACTTCCTCAAGTAAATCCATTCCGTCTATTTTCTCGTCAAATGGCACGTGCATATTTTTACAACTTTTTAAAATATCAGTGCCATCCACTATGTTTAATATGTCATATTATACAAAAACAAACATTTCACCGCGTGTTTCATACGTTTCGAACGTTCGTTTGACAGATATAATTGTGGTATCAAGCAGTTTTAAGAAACAATTAATTCTAAAATTTTCTTTGGCAATATCTATGGGTTCACCGACTTCTTGATACTCATTCGATTTTAATTTTCTCTCATTTCAACAAGCTGTTTCGAATTCTGATTCCACAATTAATTATTCTAAAATTTCTTTGATTTCTACCAAAAAATCTGTTAACTCGGAATATATGTAGATAAGAACTTCAATAAAATCTATGTGCATGGTGGGACTTCGCAATACATTACTGGTAAAATTAATTGTTTTAACAAAACCTAACAAGTAGACTTAATATAAAGTCAAATGTGGTCAGTTGCTGTTTGATTTAAATTACCTCGCTTTTAATTTTATAATCAGATTTCTCGTTTCTAATTCCACCTACTGCAGCTTGAAAATTTGGTGCTTGAAATCATGTAGCTTTTACGCTTTTGATAAGACATACCCACCTTGTTTTCGATAGGGGTTTTATAAACAGCTTTCAAATGATTTTTAATTCCCAAACGAAACCGACACTACAAATGTGCTACAGATTTCTTATAAAGTTAAAAAAATTGACTGCTGGAACCGACGAATTTGGGGGAGACCGAAAAAGTAAATTTAAATTTTGGCTGCAAAAAGGAACAAAACTTTTGGGTTGTCACGTAAAATATTCTGTCTATAAACTTGACTTCGCCAACCGTTCTTCCCTTATTTCCCGGGGTTGATCTTCACCATCGAGGCACTGAAACAATTCTTCCAATAACGGCGTGGCGCCATCGAGAATAGCGAGGCCGTGCTTAGCTAGCTACACGCGCCGAACCCCATTCACGCTTGACCTGGTACTGTTAAAACGTCAGTGAAGTCAGTGCTACTGTTATTAGCCGAAACATTGTTTTCAAATCTCCATCGCCATCACATTCACAATGGTCACCAAACGGTCTTCCAGGCTCATGTAACCAGCTGTTTTTGGCCTGTCTATATAGGCCTACTTAAATTATGTTGAGCATAGACTTCAAAACATAAAAACAACAAGCATTCATATAATGAATAAATTGCTGACTTCTTTGTATGTAACATTTAATCGTTCTTCTGTCATTTTCAGCCACATTCTGAGATGAAGTTGACCATATTACTGGCACTGTGTTGCTTCATATTTGGCGCCTGCGCCTCTCCAATAGTGACGATAGACTCTCAGATACAGCCGACGGATGAACTGTCCAAGAGCGGAGTGCAATCGGGACGACAAACTTCCGCAGAAGCTGGTCCAACTCCGGTAGCTGCTCCGGCCGAAACTGACGATGACGACGACGATGATGATGACGACGATGATGTGGACTTAGACATTACTGAGGACGATGATGACGATGATGACGATGAAGCCGAAGACGACGAGGACGAGGACGATGACGACGACGACGATGATGATTATTTCGAAAGAATCATTGATGACATTTTAGGAGGTGAGTTAAAATGAGTTTGTGCATAACATTTCTTAATCTTCTGTACGTCGCTATATGCTTAAAGTTCAGTACACTATAACAAAGCACACTGTCTCACACACCAACACAGTACACTTCAGCAACCCACGGTAAAATATAACACATAACAATCCACAGTATAATTCACCATCTTCCGGCACACCATATCACGTAGCGACACACTGTTTAATTCACCATCTTACATCACAACATATCACATAGCAACATACACTTCAAGGGCACACCATAACACATGGTAACAGCTAGTATACATCATACTTCAGCATCTCATGGCACAACTCATCACGTGGCAACACACTGTAAAGTTAGGCATCTCACCGCACACCATATCACGAGCAATACACAATATATCTTTACATGTGATATCCCGGTGTGTTATGGTAGTACAATATACAGAATATGTATCAGTCAAAACACAACTATATTTACATAACTGACTTTAAAGCTGTCAGGCATATATACTATCATTCGATTTAGACATAATGAGAAAATATTAAAATAACACATAATGTATATCGTCCAAATATATTTGTGTTTTGACTGATACATATTCTGTATATTATACTATAATCAAAACAAAGCGGGATGTCACACATAAAGATCGGTTATGCCATTCCGGCATTTACCGTCAATCGATTCAAAAACACAAGGAGAAAGATATTACGAAGACACAACACATAACTTCTATTGTCTAAATATATTTGTGTTTTGACTGATACACATTCTGTATATTTAGCATACTGTGTACCTTAGTGCGCAGCGTACCACATTGCAACAGGCGGTATACTTCAGCGTCTCACAGCACATCCTATCACGTGGCAACCCACTGCATAATTCAGCATATCACGATATAACTCAACATCTCAGGTCACACCACGACACATAGCAACACATTGTGTACCTCTGGGCACGCAATAGCACGTAGCAACACACTGTATAGCTTAGGACAGACCATAGCACATGGCAACATACCGTATTCTTCAGCATCTCACGAGTATTTTAAAGCTGGATCTGTATGTATTTATGTATGTGTGTGTGTGTGTACATAT
>Ga0209628_10001364_pt1 | contig 15719 bp, 8 predicted proteins | sample TergutCu122P4_FD_187285 | JGI IMG/M metagenome (GOLD analysis project Ga0209628, IMG submission 187285) | Cubitermes ugandensis P4 segment gut microbial communities from Kakamega Forest, Kenya - Cu122 P4 (SPAdes) (version 2) | ecosystem: Host-associated > Arthropoda: Insects > Digestive system >...
CCGAATATATATATCAAATTTTCGTCGCCGCCGCTCGCGCCGCAAACGGTTTCTACAATTTTTTCCGCCGCTTTCAGCATATTATCGCTCTGTTCGTCAAATAACCGTTTCAACATCAAATTGATTTTTTCGTAATACCGCATGATATATTTCATAATTTTCACCTTTCTATAAACGAAGTTCGTTCGTTTAACGAACTTCGTTCGTTTCAAACTCATTAAATTTAAATAAATAATCATTAAATTCTTTTTTCAAATGATTGATAACGCTCTGATTTGATAATATTTGCCTGCCGGTTTGATCAAATATAAACTTGATAACCCCGCTCATTACGGGGTCAAAAAATCCGTGTTTGCAAACTGCATGGGGGTAAACTTCGCGTATTGTCTGATCCATTGATTCAAGCATATAAGGCGTGCCTTTCCATGCGCCTCCGCTCGCGTATATTTCGAGAGGTCCTGTATTATCGGTCATATTTTTGTTTTCGGCTCTTTTTAACGCGCTGATCATTTGAAGTCCCATATTTTTTCCCGCCGAATAAATGATTTCACTTGCGATTGTATCTCCCGACCTTTCACATTCGGCGACATACCTGCAAAATCCCGCAAACAAATTGCGCTGGTTTGCGTCTTTTTTGTATAATATGCCCGTTATCGAATGCGGACCGGAAATATTCAGATATTTATATAATTTTTCGGTCAATAATGTCTTTTCGCCCCAGCCGTTTATATATTTTACCGCGGCGGACATTCCCTGCAAACCGATCCATGCCCCGCTGCCTTCATCGCCCACAGGTATGCCGTAACCGCCTAAATGAATGAAATTTTCTTTATTGCAGTATATAGCTCCCGAACCCGTACCCGCAAGGGCGATCCCGCCTTTATCTTTCAAAGACGCGGCGAAAAGATGGCTGTGCCCTTCGGATATGTTATAAAAAATTGTTTCTCCGGCGAAATCCCCCGAAAGTTTTGATTCTTTTATAAAAATTTCATCAAAAAAACGGACCGAGCCGACGATCGTCCTATATATTTTTTTTATTTCGAAATCCCCGGCTGAGTTTAATAACTCCGCGAATAATAATTTTATTGCATTGGACATATTTTCGCCGATATTTTCAACGGTTTCAAAATTCGGATTCACAGGTCCCGATTTGCTTTGCGCGATCAGATTCAGATCGTCGTCAAAAGCGACGATTCTCAGGCTTGTTCCTCCGCCGTCAACCGATAAATTGATATTTTTCATGAATCAATTTCCTTTATAAACGAAACAAAACGAAACGAAACGAAATTCATTCGTTTTATTATGATTTGATTTTATTATATCACATAATACATATTTTTTCAACACAAAAAAGTCGGGAAAACTTTTATTTTCCCGACTTTCTGCTTATTTATTATTACTTTTTTGCTTTTTATCCTACGACGCCGGTTCTCTCAATACCCTGTATCAGGAATCTCTGACCGATAAGATATACGATAATTAGCGGTGCGATGATCATAAGTCCGCAGGTATTTCTTATTGCCGACTGATAGAGCGTCGACGCCTGTATCGCGGCTTGGCTTGTTGTCAGGCTTCGCGGTATCTTGACGATCTTGGGCAAGAGATACGGCCCGGTTTCAGTGGTGAACAAGTTGACATAGAATTCGTCTGTCCACTGCCATGTGAATGCGAACAGGAATATCGTGACCATCATCGGTATAGAATTGGGCAGTATGATCGTGAAATAGGTCCTGAATACCCCTGCGCCGTCAACATACGCCGCTTCTTCAAGTTCGTCCGGGACGCCTTTGAAAAACTGCCGCATGACCAATATATAAAGCCCGTTCTTGAATGCCAGCCCCGATATGGATAGCAGCGCGAGAGGCCAATATGTATTGATCAGATTTAGCTTTAGATCTTTCGTAGCCCCCATAGCTTTTCGTATGAACTCATAGATTTTCAGGAAGTCAAAATATCTGAACTTCATGAACATCGAAAACTGGAGCGTCTGGTGGGGCACTATGAGCGTGAAAATGACGAGAATGAATACTAAATTATTGCCTTTGAATTTAAACTTCGAGAATCCGTAGCCTACGATCGTACATATAAACATCTGGGCGATCGCGCACAGCAGGGATAACCCGGTCGTGCGTATCAAAGCCTTGTAATAATCGTTTTCGATTATGATTGCGTTATATGTGTTTAAAGTCGGAGCTCTGGGGACCATTTTGACCGTTGAGTCGATGAAATCCTCCGGGCTCATGAACGAACCCGTGATCTTTGCGAAAAACGGGAAGAGCACCACGTAGGACACGCCTACCAAAAGCACGAGCCTGAATATGACCCAAATAACTTTTTGAAGAAAAAATACCGAAATATATCTTACTTTCAATCTTTGCAGTAAAGGGGTCCTATCGAATTCGACTCTGATTTTGTTTTTGGATTCTTTTGTTACTTTTGTCGGGGTCTGTTCTTTTGTATTATTCATAAATTTATTCTCCTCCTTTCACTTTAATTCTCACGCCGCTGATAGAACACGAAGCTTGAAATGATCAGTCCCACAACTGCGATCATCAGGATTACGATCAGGAAATACATCCATGCCATCGCCGACGACAGCACCTGTCCGCCGGGTTCATCGTAAACAGCCTCTATCAACTGCATGATTATGTTTGATTTCATCGTGAACGAGTCTATAATCGTATAGATCGCGTTGACCAGGATCATCGGGCTTATCATCGGGAACGTGATTTTCCAGAAAGTTTCCCATGCGGACGCGCCTTCTATAAACGCCGATTCGTATATTGCCGGGGAAATCGATTGCAAGCCGCCCAGGAAGATGAGCATCTGAACCCCCGCGCGGTTTATGATCTGATAGATATTATTGACCGCGGTTACTACATATAAGACCAAGTCGATCGTCACGCCCTTCATGTTCATGAAGAGCCACGTGAAGTCCATGACGGATATGATTTGCACGACCGTGCTTTCTCCGGAGGCATTGCCCCGGTTTGCGGTCCCGACGTTGCGGCCGGTTTCGTTCATGTACGACAACAAACTGTTTCCCTGGTCGATTTTGTCAATAATACCTGTGGCAAGTATGACCGGTATGAAGAATATTGCCCTGAATACGGCCCTGCCCGTCATTTTCTGGTTGAGCATGATCGCCATGAACAGCGAGAATATGACGATTGCCGGTATATCGAATATGAGCTGCCGTATGCCTGTTGTCAATCTCAGCACGAAGTCCGGGTCTTCGAACAACGCCTTGCTGTAATTGTCAAATCCTACCCATTCCGCCGCGAATCCGCCGCCTGTCAAAACCCTTACTTCGGTGAAGCTGAAATAGATTGACTCGAACACGATCGGCGCGTATATGATTACAAATCCGATAACGAACGGCAGTACGAACAGCCAGCCGGAGCGGGCTTTTATTCTATCGAGGGATGAAGCGCGCTTTTTCTTTTTAGGCGCCGCAGTCTGGGTAGTCTGGGGTTTGTTTACTTCTGTATTCTGCATTTTGTTTTTTCTCCTCTCGATAATATTAACTTATTTTTATGAAATCAAGCGGCGGAACGGTATATTCTTTTCCGCCGACTGTTACCGTCACGGGGTCGTCATGGAAATAGTTTAATATAAACGATATTCCGCCTTCATAAGTAACCTGTACGATATTTGTGCCGAGGAATTCATGGCCTATGATCAGCTTCGCCCTTACGGGTTTGAGCGCGTCGTTGAGTTTTTTATAAGTTTCGAGCATTGAAGGCAGCCATGTTTTGTAATCCACCGCGTAATAAGAGTTAAGGCTCCAGTTTGCGGCTTCTTTAAGCCTGTTGGCATTGCGGTAAGCCAGTATGAAATACGGGCTCGCGCCGTTCTCGATGGCTTTGAGGATATCGTACTGATAGTCTCCCGACATATTGATCGCCTGTCCGGCAATATTGATAAATCCGTGAGTAACCATTCCATAGAAGGGGACTGCCTCGCTCTGGTACATGAAACGGCTGCTGTCGAGGTCGACCTGTATGATCGAATCGAGATACTTGAACGAATAGGCGTTGGCTTCCATTGCCAGCAGGCTCCCGTTGTCGGTTACCATCTTATTCATGAGTTCCGTTGAATAACCCATCGATTCCATGCGGTTGACAAGACTCTTCTTGTAATGGTTCGAGTGAAGCTCTGCCGCAAGTTTTACGACTGACAGCCCGCCTATTTCGTATTTGCCGTATTCTTTCATGGCTTTATTATACATCAGTTCCATTCTTTCGGGCGCTATAAGCGCGTCTGACTGATAGAACATAAAATCCTGGGCCAGGAAGAAATATCTCTGTTCCCTCGCCATCATCTGGTCCATATGATAAACCTGGTCTTTTTTGCGGTAAGTCCCGTCAAACGGCATAAAATACCAGACTGTCGCGAAGTTCATGTCGGGATAAATGCCCACGCCTTTTTGTTTGGCGAAATCCGACAGCGCCTGTAAACCTTTCTTTCCGCCCATCTTTTTCTCTATTTTGAGCTTGGCGGGAGCGGTTCCCCTGAGGCCGCCGTTTATCCAGCCGTTGAGCCTGAATTTCAGGTTATAGATCCCCTCGCCGTTTAATTCGTTTACGATAGATTCGATATCTTCAAATGTCGTCAGCGGGGTTGACAGGATCATCGGCATTCCGAATACAAATTCCGAAGTTTTCAAAGTCCCGAGGGATTCTATAAACAACGGGATATCTTCTCCGGTATCTTCCATTCTGTTAATAAGCCCGTTTTTCTGCAAATAATCTCTGTAAGCTTTTGCCATCCCGACGTAACTTGCCTCATATCCGTTCGGTTTTTTCGGTTTGCCGTTCTCGTCGCTTGAAAGCATGATATATCTTATGATATAATTGCCCGCGTATTTTCTTCTCGATGAAACCGTTATAAGGCTGCTTATGCCCTTCGTTTCGAAATCAAGATTGTATTCGTCGACGGGTCTTGGGGTGAACATTGCGGAAACTGCGTTATATTTATGCAGACTGCCCTCGTGAATGGTCTGTATTTCAGCCATAGCGTCGCCGTCTTCGATGATGGCGATAAATCCGTCGGATCGGTCTTCAAGATTTGGGGGCGGGGCTTTTTCGTATTTGTTGCCGTCCGCATCGACAAAGAATTTCAGGGCGGAATTAATTTTTTCGCCGTTTTCGTTATAATAAACTGCTACGGGCGCGTCGAGCGGTTCGCCTGCGTCGTCGACGGAAACCATGATGGGCGTTTCGATCTCGGCGCCGCTTTCGTTATAATAAAATTCTTTCTGCTCGACTTTGATTTCTCTTGATATCGTGAAGTTTTCGGTCGCCCCGAATACGGGGAGCCTCCATTTCATCGTATGGCCTGCGCCGCCGGTGATCTTCTTGAACGAGAAGTCGGGGCCGTAAATTTTATTTCTCGACGTAAACTGCTGGTCTTTTATATCTTCGTATCTGACCAGCGCCCCCGAACCGTCGGGCGTGAACGTATAGCCCGTATTTTCCCTGCGCCCGCATCCCATGAAGGGCAGGACGTTTATGTAAGAGAGCCTGTAAGTCGATTCGTCGAATCTGATGCCGTTGGCGGGGAGCCTCATGTACAGGCCGTCCTCGTCGATGTAATATTCAAGCGCCATTTTAAACAGAGGCGGGGCTTTGTCTTTTGGCTCATAACCGAGCAGCGCGTGATCCTCGTCCATTTTCTCGAACGTATATTCCGGGGCGTTCATTTTGATATAGCCCTCGATCTGGGTGAGCTCGCGCTCCGAAGCGTTGGGGTCGAAGACGTAGATCGCATAATCTTTGGTCATCGGGTAGGTGACCTGAAGCTCTTTTCTCGCCCTCTCTGTCAGGTCGTCGGCTTTCGCGTCTTTGAGGGTGTAATAAGCGTTCATTTTGTCGAGTTCCCTCTGGTTGGTTATATGAGAGAGTATATTGTTCTCAAATGAGCTTCTTTCGATCATTCTGGGGACTAACTTTCTCTTTTCTTCTTTACCTATGGTATATTCGACGCGTATGCCGCCTTTGATCGTTTTCATTTTGATCTGTCTGTATAAAGCCGCGGCTTTGAACGATTCGAAATAAAGTTTTTTGTCCGCATCCAAATATTCGATGATAAGCTGGGACAAAAGCCTTATTTTTTGTGATTCCGCGGAAGTTTCCGCGCCCACGTCGTAGGGGTTGGAAAACAGGATCTGTCCCGTTTTCTGGTCTTTAACCGCGATTTCGCCGGTATCGTACTGATAATAAAGCTCGTATCCGTCTTTGACGAGTATCGGTTTTCCGTCGGGCACGCGTTGGTTTACCCATTTCGGCGATTTTGCCGTTCCTTTGTTGACCTGAACGATTTCCCCGCCGAAAGTCGCGAGTTTTTCATCGACATTCTTGTAAACCGTAGTCAAAAACAATTTTATTCTTTCTTCTTCTTTTTTTGCCTCGTCGTCTTCTGAAGTGGCTGCCGCGGTAGCCGTGACTGTCATAGTCATGAATGGCACGCACCCGAGGGCCATAATAATAGCCAGAAGCAAAGTGAGAAGTTTCACTGACATTTTATGATTGCTTTGCGTTATGCTTTGCATATATATATCCTCCTTTCTTAATCTTATATCACAATCGGTATGAGATTTCGATGTAAATGCTGTTTATAAACTGAACCATTTTCATGAGCAGGCTCGAGAACAGCACCGCAACGAACATGATAAACGCCATTCCCACTATCGAGCCTATACAAGTGACAACGTTTTTACCCAGTGAGTAATCGTGGATAACCATGACCCCGAAGAACAGCAGCATTCCTACCCATACGAACATAATCGTGTAGATCATGTTAATAATTTGAAGTTCTTCCCGCGTTATGATATGCGTTGCGAGCGTGCAGCCTACGACGGTGAACGATATGGGCACGAGGGAATAACACGTTACCATGTATATATCTTTCATGCTTCCTTCGCCGTCAAAGAGCGTCGTCAGGCACCAGTTGGATATGACCCACAGGCACACCGGAACGATTACGCCCAATGATTCGGCCAAAAAGTCATTATACGCGCCGTACGGGTTTATGATAAATCCTTCGCCGAACGCCTTGTAAATATAGACGCCGCAGGCAAGCAGGAGATAAACCGTCGCCCCGAGCACCGAGCCTCTCTTTTCCTGCTTCATATCCCAGAAGCCGTCGAAAGGATGGAAGATGATATGGAACCCGTAAAGCAAATGGCTCGTCAGTTTTAATTTTCTGCCGCTTCTGATCTGGTCCCTTTTGTTTACTTTATTCGTGTTTTTCATGAACAGCGAAATTCCTACGACCAATAAGATCAAAACGATCGGCACGACTACGACGTTGTTTTCTATCCACAGTTTTCTGTACATTTTAAATGACTGCGAATAATTCTTCATGTCCATAGCGAACCTGAACTGTCTCATTGCCTCGGTATAGAAACCGTCCCTGTATAAGCTCTTTCCGATGCCGATATAAGCTAAGTCGGAGTTGTTGTTTCTCTTTAAGATTTCTTTCCAGTCGTCGACCGACCGGTCATACTGGCGGGTCCTCTGGTTATTTAAAGCGGATGCGATGATGTCGCCGTACGCGGTGCGTTTATAAATTGTAAAGCTGTTTGCCGTTTTGTCCAGCAAAATCATTTTCGTGCCCTGGTACGCGACGGCCTGCACGCTCTGGATGTTCCCGAAGTACATGCCTTCGTCGCCGAAGATATGCAGCAGGTTCCCGTCCTCGTCGTAAGTATACGCTTTCGACCGCCGTTCGTCGATGATCGTCCATGTGCCGGCCGGGCCTATGGCGACGTCTATGATTTTGGAGACGCCTTTCGGAGTGCCGGACCTTGATCCGAACATAGTCATCAATTCGCCGCCGGGGGCAAATTTGCCCGAACGCCTCATAACGTCGGATCCCTGCGGGTTAAGCCTCTTGACGGGGGCGTAGTCCGCGTTTTTGGATATCAGCGCCGCCTGCTGCGCCCTGTCTTCTATCGACGACGTCGTGACGAACACGAAACCTTCTGCGTCGATCGATATATTATTATACTCTGTCGAAACGTTTCGGATCGACTGCTGCCTCTGCGCCCTTGTCTGGAAGTTTCTCCAAAAGATCATAAACGGGTTTGCGACGGCTTTTTGCGCTCCGACGAACCCCTGGAATTCGCCGTCGGGGCCCATCGTTATGATACCCTGGTTTGTCGTCGAGGATACGACATAGATCCTCCCCGATTTGTCGACGACCAAAGCGATCGGTTTATAAACGTGCCCTTCGGGGAAAACATCGCTTTCGGGTTCTTCGATGATCCTCAAATGATTTCCCTTTTTATCGAAAACGACGATCCTGTTTTTCTCTGTATCGGCGACGAATATTTCATCGTCCGTCGCAAAGACCCCTTTGGGCTGGGCGAGGGCGTCGGGAACCCCCCATACGTTTACAAAGCTTGTCAGAATCAATTTTCCGGTATAGTCGGGGTTCAGGACGATGATCCTGTTGTTTTTCTGATCGGCTATATACAGATCGCCGTCGTCGGCGACAAACAGGTCCTGCGGGCCGTCAAGGGAAAGTATGCCCCCGTCGGCATTGAGCCCCAGAAAATCCCCTATTTGGTGCTTTTCCTGCGTCAATTTGTTGATATACTCGGAATTTACGATCAGCTCGGGAACGTACGCATCCGGCGATTCTACGGCGTCGCCCTGGAATGTGTAAATATAAGTGGTGTAAGTGGTGTAGGCCGCCGCCGGTATTACCGACATTACGATCAAGCAAATCAAGAGGACGATAAACCGGAATACTTTTTTGCTTTTGTCTCTTTTTGCCATAATAAATATTCTCCTCCTTCTATCTCGTAAACGAGACTTAATCTTTCATGCCTGACGTGGCCATTGTTTCTATTATGTTTGACTGCGATATGACGAAAACCGCTATGGGGACAGTCATCATGATGACCGTCGAAGCCGCCCCGGCCCCCGCGCGCACGATTCCGCCCGCAAGAACCTGGCCTATCGCATATGAGAACGTTTTAAGCTGCTCGCTCTGTATATAGATCGACGCGCCGAAGTTCCACAGGCCCTGGAAAGAGAAGATGATCAATGTCAGCCACGCGGGTTTGACCATTGGCATCGCTATATACCAGTATGTCTTGAATTCCCCCGCGCCGTCAAGCCTCGCGGATTCTATGACCGTGTCGGGAATCGACGAATCGATAAACTGTCCCATAAGATATAATCCCAGAGTCGAGCAGAACGTGGGAATAATAATCGCCAGATACGTGTCGATCCAGCCCAGCGTGCTCATTGTCAGGAAGTTGGTGATCCCCGTGACCGTCGCGTTGAACATCAGCGACAGCGTGACGATCCTGAACATCATGTCCGAACCGGGCATTTTCACTTTCTTTAACGCGTACGCGCTCAGGGAGGCGAAAACAAGATTCCCGAAAGTCCCGATGACGGATATCAGTATCGTATTAAATATATATCTTGAAAACGGTACCCACGAAGTACTCATCAACCTGAATAAGTCCCCGTAGTTTTTCATAGTCGGGTTTACGACGAAGAATCTCGGAGGGAATACCCAAAGCTCGTCAAGGGGCTTCAGCGACTGGATTATGGCGTAAAACATCGGAATGAACATGAAAGCCCCGAAAATAATCAGGATCGTGTTGATGGCAATATCTCCGCCCAGCGACCTGTTTAAAGCGTGAGTGCCTTTCTTTATTCTTAATTTAGCCATATTATGTACCTACCTTCGACAATAATCTGTTGACAACCAGGTTTGCCCCTACCATTAATAAGAAGAGCAAAGTCGCGATTGCCGACGCGTATCCCATTTCAAACCTTCCGTAGCCGTATTCGTTCAGATGGTGCATGATCGTCCATGCCTTATAGTCGATCGACGGGTTGCCGCACAAATTGTCGACGACCGCCCCGAAGCCGAAAGAAGCCGTTATCGTCATGACCGCGCCGAACATAAGCTGGTTTTTCATCAGGGGCAGCGTTATATACCAGAGCTCCTGCCATCTGTTCCTGATCCCGTCGACGGCGCCGGCTTCGTAATACGTCCGGTCGACGGTTTGGAGCCCTGCGATAAATGCCAGGAACGATGTGCTCAGCGAGAGCCACAGCGCAACCACGATACACAGGGTCATGACATATTTCGCATCTTTAAAGAAAGTAATCGGCTGCTGTATAAGATTAAACCTGAGCAGCATGCTGTTTGCGTATCCGTACTGGTCGCCGCTGAATATTACCTGCCAAATCATGTACACCTGCCCGGATATGGACGGGGCATAGAAGATCAGCGTTACGAACGCCCTCATCTTCGGCGAAAGCTCGTTTATGAACCACGCCATCATGAATGAAAGAAGATAGCTGATCGGTCCTGTGACTGCGGCGAATATAAAAGTATTTGCTATTGAAGTCAAAAACAAATCGTCGTCGAGAAGAAGCCTTGTATAATTATCCAGAAAAATAAATTTGGGCCATTCGAGCATGTTGAAAAGCGTAAAACTGAAAAACAGGGATAATATAATAGGCAGAACCGTGAAAACCGCGAACAGGATAAAAAACGGGGCAATCATTAAGTATCCGACTTTATGGACGTTCATTTCTTTTAGGGTCCATTGCATTTTTGTCATATCGCCTCTGTTTATCGCGCGTTTTTTCTCCGAAAATTCGGTGTTGTCTTGATTGATCGGTGTGTCCGACATAAAATCTTTCCTCCTTTGAGATAGATTTTGATTTTTATATACAATATATACAATATATACAATATTACTTTATATTTTTAAATTTTTATTTTAATCGCCTATATCTATATCCCTGTCAAGTCTTCTTCCCAATCGGTCTCTTTCGATTACAGGCATGCCGAACTCGGTCCTCTTTCTGGTAAGCTCTTTGTTGATTTCGATGATGTCGTCCTGCAGCCTTTCGACAACGTTGGCTCCGTTATTGTAGGCGTCTCTCCATGCCCAGTCTAAATATCTTCCCGATATATAGCTTCCGGGTACTTCGGGGTTTGTTTGGAGATGTTTGAATTGTTCCTGCAGATTTTTATAATCCGCCGTAGGCCACGGCATGTTATCCAGAGCTTCGAGGTTCGCCGTAGGGTATTTCGCCGCCGCGCCCATCATTGCGACGAGTTCGCTTCCGAAACGGCCCTGCGCCTCGGCCCCTACCCACCACTGCATGAACGCCCACGCGTTTTCGGTGTTGCCCTTTTCCGCCGACGTTCTCATCATAAGCGTGCAGTTGACGCCTGCGGAAGAAGTATTGTCTATGATCATCCCGTTTTCAAGCTCCGCGAATCCTTTGCCTTCGTCCGCGGGCGTTTTTTCGCGTATCGTTCCCGGCAAAGGTACAAATTCCCAAAGCCCGCGTATTTCCGGGGCGAAAACCATAAGCTGGTTATAGGCGTCGTATCCCTGTATCGATATGGGCATTTCGCCTGATCTGAAACGGTTCGCGAAATCGAATTCTACGGGGAATTTATATATTGTATAAAGATAAGTCATTCTCTTGTAAGCGTCTAAGGCGCGGTTGTCGTTCATGTTGCTTTCAATGCCGTCGCCTATATAGAAAGGCACGTTTTCCTGGAACATGAATAAGAACAGGGGGCCTGCTCCGGGACCTATGCCGACTTCCAGATTCTTCTTTTGGAGGATCGGGACTATATTGTACAGATCGTTCCAAGTCCTCGGCACTTCTATATTCAGGTCCACGAAAATATCTTTTCTGTAGAACATCATCGAGAATGTCTGCGTTTCGGGCACCGCGAAGACTTGATATTTCGACGGGTCGGCTATGCGCGAATCGTGTAAAGTCAGGGATTTGAAAGCCGATTCGGTGAACCACGTTCTCACTTCGTCAAAACTGCTGATCCCTTTTGAGGCGTCGCCTTTTGTATATTCTGTCGGGAAATATTCGCCCGTTTCTTTATCTTTGTAATAATTGAGCGGCAGAACCGCGCTTCTGATCGCCAGGTTTACCGCGTCGCCCCCGCCGTTGGAAAGCGCGAGGTCAGGCCCGACGCCTGCAAGAACCGACGGCAGCAACGAGCCGCCCGCGACTAATTTCAGGTTGACCTGTATATTGGTCTGGTTGGTAAAATCGACGACCATCTGCCTTGCCACCTGCGCCTGGTCGCGTCCGGAAAGGGCCAGCCCGCCCACGCTTGCGGAAGATGATCCCATCCATGCCTCGACCACTTTGGTTTTGTCCGTTATTTCTGCCATCATTCCCTGCGAGTTGTAATCCGAGAAGAACGACATGATAAACGCTTTGAACTCAAAGGCGGCCGCTTCAAAGAAATTTGCTTCTGCTTTGGGCATTTTTTCGCCGATTTTCTGTATTTTTATGTAATCGATTTCAAGGGGCTGGTTTCTTCTTTCCAAAAGCCATGTCGCCAAACCGCCTATATTGGATTTGAATTGATCCATCCCGGGGGCGATCCTGTCGGTGTTGTGACACATTCTGTCAAGCTGGAGCGCTATTTTTTCAAGCAGGACCGTGTGTTCCCCTTTGGCTCCGATGATCGCTTCAAGCTGCGCGGAAGTATCTCTGAGGTTGTTGCATTCTGTATCCATTCCTATCAGCACTTCCGGGATCTGCCTTTCAAAACCGTAATCCCTGTATGCGTCGGGAGTGGCTCCGGTGATCATCCTGATTTTCCTGTATATTTCGTTGAGGTTTTTAAGGCTCCTGTCAACGTTCCCCAAAAGTTCCGCCATGTCGCCGAGAGCGACCTCGAATTCTATGACGTGTTTCCCTTCGGTCAGGTAAAATTCGAATAATTTCTTTTCCCTGTTGCTCTTTTTAGCTTCGGGATTGATTATCGTCCCGTCGTTCAGCGGTTCGACTTGCCAGTTGTCCGAGAAATTAAACCGGAGCTCGCCGGCTTCTTTAAACGGGATTGCGCCGTCAAGCCGTATTTTCCTCGACGAATAAACGCCCGAATAAACATCCTGTTTAAAACGCGGCGCAATATAATACCAGCCGTCGCCTCCCGCCGGCACTTCAAATTCATACCGGATCCATTGGCCGTAAAGCTGCCATTTATTGCTGCCTATCGAATTGAGCCTGATTCTCGACGCGTCCTGCGGCTCGGTTATGGCGGAAGTCCTGTCGTTTAACGGATATATAACGATTTCGGACGTTGCCGTGGGCTTTTCAGCCTGTATTTTCGGTATATCCGCCGCGCCCTTTTTATCCGGATAACTTGCCTTGTATTCGTCATATGTCGGAATTTCGGGCGAAACGAAGAATTTCAATTCGTTTATATATACAGATTCCCGCACGGCTTCAAGAGTCAGGATATGTTCCCCCGCGGTGAGATAGTATAAAAACGGCTCTTTGACAAAACCGGACGAATCTTCGGTGAGAACCGTTCTCCATTCCGGGGATTCTTCTTTCGGCGGCCGTATTTCATTGTCTTTTATGTCTTTCTTGAACAGAGGCTCTCCTGTCGCTTCGTCAAAATCTTCATATTTATCTACATATGTTTTGGTAAAAGTTATATAACGGGCTTCTTTGAAAGGCACTTTGTTGTCGATCCTGACCGTTCTTTCGATTGCCGAACGTTTTCCCACTACCTGAAGATAAGTGAAACTCAGATTATAAAGGCCTTCTTTCGCTATGGTAAATTTAAACGAAACGGATCCGTCTTCAGGCAGATATAAAGCCTTTTTCCCCATTTCATCCGAAGTCTTGACCCCCACAGCCGTGGTCAGGCCGCTGATGACGTCTTCGGGCTTTATAACAATTTCGCCGGAACCCATAGGCATAACGCCGTGTTCGTCAAAATAAAGGCCGCTTTCCGCTTTGAGATATTCTTGATAGGATACCGCGTTGAACAATTCTCTCGCCTCGGCGAGCCTCGATTGCTTTTCAGCGTCTGTTTCACCGGCGGCCGCCGCAACGGGCAAGACCGGTATAACCATTCCGAATATCATCATGAAAGCAAGAAAGATACAGAACCGTCTTTTTTTGTTTGCCGGCGCTTGATTGCGCTTGATAATTTCATGTTTCATGAAACGCTTTCCTCCTGCATAAATTTGCTTTGATTTTTTATATTTAATGACACGCGGTCAAAATCCGCATGTTCTTAAAATAAAGAGAATTTAAAAACGGCCGCATTTTTTGTCGCTTTTTAATTTGCCTGCTGAATTTGAGCTCGCTGAATTTGAGCTTGCTCAAATATATATGCGGCGTTTATGTGATAAATGATTTTATTGTGCATTTTGTTTAATTTGTTGGGGTAACGCTTCTGACGGTATGGCAAATTAAACAACTGTTACAGAAAATATAATAACACAAGCCTATAAATTTGTCAAGTATGACAATAAAATATTAATTTCGTATATGTTTTTTATTTAAAATTTCGAGAGGCGATTCACGGCAATCTGATTCGCCGTTTTATTATGCGTTTTGTATAATTTTTTTGACAGAACGGAAAGCGTAAAATTTTCTCCGTGAATGCCCCGCACCGCAGTTTTAGTGATATTTTCATTGATTTTCGCCTCAAATTGAAAAAATTCGCAACATAGAATTAATCGGAGCGACACAGTTATTCAAAAAATAAATGATAAAATTTTACATAAAATTTTTATATTTTATGATCGGGAAAAGTTCCGGGAAGAATGTTTTTGGTCATTTTGCACAAAGTTATTCAAAAAATATTTACAAATTCAATTACAATAAAATATGTTTCAACGCCTTCCGTCTTTTCTCAACAAGCAATTTTTGTCAAATCCTATCAAATTTTCCCTGTTTGCTTTTTTTAACGCTTTTAAAACCAAATCGCGGTTCTCGGGTTTTCCGCTTTGGAGAAGAGCCCTCTGCATCCTTCGTTCTTCATAGGTTTCGGGAATATAGACTTTTTTTTCAATGCCGGCGTCCGGCGCAAACGGATCGATCCCTGTGTAAAACATGCAAGTCGAAGCGGTTCCCGGCGTCGGATAAAAGTCCTGCACCTGTTCGGGAGAATAATTTTTTTGTTTGAGATAAAGCGCAAGATCGATCGCGTCGTTTAATGTGCTGCCCGGATGGGACGACATGAGATAGGGGACAAGATACTGTTCTTTTTGATATTTCGCGCAAAGCCTGTCATATTCGCCGCAGAATTTTTCGTAAACTTTGTTTTTTGATTTTCCCATTATTTTTAAAACACTGTCGCTGATATGCTCCGGCGCGACTTTCAGCTGGCCGCTGATATTGTCCCTGACTAACTTTTCAAAAAAACTTTTGTTTGGATCGAGCATCAAATAATCGAACCTGATCCCCGACCTGATAAAAACTTTTTTTATTTTCGGCAAGGCTTCGACGGCTTCTATCAATCTCATATATTCGCTGTGATCGACTTCGATATTCGCGCACGGTTCGGGCGACAGGCATTTTTTATTTTTGCACATGCCCGACGCCAGTTGCTTTTTACACGACGGATTTCTGAAATTCGCCGTAGGCCCGCCGATATCGTGAATATAGCCTTTAAAGTCCGGCAGATTCGAAATGATTTCGGCTTCTTTCACGACGGATTTGATACTTCTCGACCGGACGCTCCGTCCCTGATGAAACGCCAGCGCGCAAAAATTGCACGCCCCGAAACAGCCTCTTGTGTGCGTGATCGAGAATTTAACTTCGTTTATCGCCGGGACTGCGCCGGCATTTTTAATGTCGGCGATATATGCCGGGTGAAAATCGCGCATATAAGGCAGGGAATAAATTTTGTCGAGTTCTTTTTGTTCAAGCGGGGCGGGGGGA
>Ga0209628_10001365_pt1 | contig 15709 bp, 11 predicted proteins | sample TergutCu122P4_FD_187285 | JGI IMG/M metagenome (GOLD analysis project Ga0209628, IMG submission 187285) | Cubitermes ugandensis P4 segment gut microbial communities from Kakamega Forest, Kenya - Cu122 P4 (SPAdes) (version 2) | ecosystem: Host-associated > Arthropoda: Insects > Digestive system...
GTACTGTTCCGCTGGAATTTTCGGCTTGGAAATACCCGTTTATGCTCGGTATCGCTGTCTTTTTTATCGTTGAAATAGAAAAAGCAATAATGAGAAAAATTGATAAAAAAAGAGGAAAAATAATGGAGTTTTGAGGGTACTAAATAACCATGCCTTTTAAAATAATTTTTTCTATAATCGGTTCAGTGTAAGAATACGGAATATATTCTATTGAAGGTATTTCGTTGGTAATGAACAGATTAGTGGCTTTTCCAATGGTTATTGAGCCGTGCGTTTTGCTGATACCCATTGCATACGCACCGTTGATTGTGGCGGCATTGATTGTCTGCGCAGGGGTGAGGTGCATTTTAAGGCAGGCAAGCGAAAGCACAAATTTCATATTGCCGGAAGGCGATGAGCCGGGGTTGTAGTCGGTTGCCAAAGCGACCCCTAAACCGTTGTCAATCATATCTTTAAGCGGAGAAAAAGGTATGTTCAAAAAGAACGAACAACCGGGAAGTCCTGTCGGCATTGTTTCAGAATTTTTGAGTACGGCGATTTCATCTTCACCCGAACACTCCAAATGGTCAACCGAAAGCGCATTATATTTTACGCCAACCTGCACGCCGCCTGAAAAATCAAGTTCATTTGCGTGAATTTTGCTGCGAAGTCCGTATCTTTGTGCTACCTCAAGAATTTTTGCTGTCTGCTCAACGGTAAAAAAGCCCTTGTCGCAAAAAACATCAACGAAATCAGCAAGATTTTCGGCAGCGATTTTCGGCAACATCTCATTGCAAATCAGCGAGATATACTCGTCTTCTCTGCCGTTTTTGTACTCCAGTGGAAAAGCGTGCGCACCAAGAAAAGTAGCCCGAATTGTCATCGGAGTTGTCTCCTTCAAACGCTTGATAACGCGCAACATTTTGAGTTCGTCTTCGGTATTCAAGCCGTAACCGCTTTTTATTTCAAGCGCACCTGTACCAAAACCAATCATCATTTTTAGACGTTTAAGTGCCTGATTATAAAGTTCTTCTTCGGAGGTCTGATGAAGCAGTTTTGCCGAATTTAAAATTCCGCCGCCGCGTTTTGCAATCTCTTCGTATGAAAGTCCGTTGATTTTATCCAAAAATTCACCCTCGCGGCTGCCTGCAAAAACAATATGCGAATGAGAATCGCAAAAAGCAGGCAAAACCATTTTTCCTGTTGCATCAACCGTTTCACAATCAATATTTGGACCATTTTTCATTTCGCCAAAATCCTTTATAATTCCCTCATCTGCAACAAGATATGCGTTGTCAATACTTTGCAAAACATTCATTTCCGTTCCACAAAGCCGAAGTTTATTTTCAGGCAAAATGCCAACCAATTTTTTTATATTTTTGATTAATAACATAATTGAATAGCACTTATTTTTTATTTTATTATCTCTATTAATTTTAGTTTTCTACACAGAAACCAATTTCATCTTTCAATTTTGCATCAATTTTTTCCCCTTTTCTAAATTTATTTTTAATATATTTAATAATAACATCTCTCAAAGGCACTTTTAATGGCAAAATTTTATTATAATCAGCCAAGGCAAAAAGGTTATCATTTCCAAAGGAGAGAAAATCAGTTGTTAGTACTTGATAATTTTTTAAAGTATCAATTTCTTTTTCTGCAACTTTAATCAAATTGCCTTTCCCATTAATAATATACATTTTAATTCCGTCTGTAATTTCGCCTCCGTTTTTTGCGATTTCCTGACAAAGTTGATCAACCTTTTTGCCCGAAAGTGAAAGTATAACCAACTCATTATCAAATGGCATTATGCTAAAAATATCGCCAATGGTAATAACTCCTTGCGGCAGTGAGCCGCGCAGTCCCCCAAAGTTGGTAACGGTAAAATCGAACTTTTGTCCATGTGTTTTTGCATAATCATTCATAACATCTGTTATAAAGCGTCCAAGCAACGATTCGCCCCTCACTGACCTCATCTCCTGCGCACTGAAACCTATTTCTTGCCCCATAACTTTGTCGAGTGTGGTTTTGTAAGGCAAAAGCCATTGGCTCATTTTATTGTTTTGCGAATGTTCTGTTGGCACAACCTCAATCAGTTTTGCAGAGGTAATTTGCGGTTGATACTCCCTTTTGCACGAACAAAAAACAACAATACAAATTAATATAAATTTCAAATTTTTCATATTTTTTTTTATGCAAAATTATATATTTTTTTTCAATTATCAAACTTTATTTCAAGTTTTTTGAAAAAAAAACTCTTAAAAAAACATATTAGTTTTTTATTTTTTACTACTTTTGTCGGTTCTTTTTTTTATTACATCAGTAAAAAAACTAACAATGTTTAAAATAAGGAAAGTCAATAGTTTACGCAATAAAATTAGTCGAAAAAGGCGTTTTGCATCAGAACAGAATCCTCGCTATAAATGGTTTGTTTTGGGCAATATAATGCTTGGTACCTTTATGGCTGTGCTTGATTCAACTATTGTAAATGTCAGTTTGCCAAAAATTATGTCCTCTTTTGGCGTTGGGCTTTCTTCGATTGAGTGGGTTATTACGGCGTATATGCTGGCAATGGCGGCAATGCTGCCGACATCCGGCTGGTTAGCAGATAAATTTGGTTATAAGCGCGTCTATTTCAGCGGATTATTACTATTCACTTTTGGCTCTCTGCTCTGCGGAATGTCCACCAATATCACAATGTTGATTGTTTCGCGAATAATTCAGGGACTTGGAGCAGGCACTGTTCAGCCGCTCGGTATGGCAATAGTTACTCGTGAATTTCCGCCGCAGCAACGAGGTGTTGCACTCGGTTTCTGGTCTATTGCATCTGCGGCTTCGGTCTCTTTTGGACCTTTAATTGGCGGATATTTGGTAGATAATTTTTCGTGGCAACTGATTTTTGATGTAAATGTACCGGTTGGTATTATTGCTTTGGCTCTGACCTTTGTTATACAACGCGAATATAAAAATGCAACCACACGTAAATTTGACTATGTCGGGTTTATTTCAGTTGTTACTTTCTTGCCGGTGTTGTTATACGCACTTTCAGAAGGCACTGCGGCAACAAATTCAGAAGGGTGGCACGCACCATATATTTTGGCTTGCTTTGCCATTTCAGCAGTCGCTTTTACTGTATTTATAACACGCGAATTAACTGCAAAAGACCCTCTGCTTGACCTAAAATTACTAAAAAATCACAACTTTGCGTTAGCAAATATAATAATGCTGGTTTTTTCAATGGGAATGTTCGGCAGTACATTTTTACTGCCTCTCTATCTGCAAACAGCAATGGATTACACCGCTACGCAATCGGGTGCAGTATTTTTGCCTGTGGGAATAATTCAGGGTGCTATCGCTCCTATGGCGGGTATTTTGTCCGACAAAACAAATCCAAAAATCATTGTACTTACAGGAATTAGTTTGCTTTCTGCAAGTTTTCTACTCAACACCAACCTCTCTTTTATGACCGAACATCATTACATAATGACTTCGCTTTATCTTCGCGGTTTTGGTATGGGAATGATTTTTACTCCGCTAAATTCTATCTCTTTGGCAATGATGCCGCGTGAAAAAATGGCTCAGGCATCAGGTATATCAAACACAGTGAGGCAGATAGGCGGCTCGCTCGGAGTGGCTGTTTTAACAACTTTACTGACCTCACGCATCAATTTTCATTCTCAGGTTTATGGTTCGGCAATATCGGCAAATTCAGACACTTTTAAAAATACAATACGAGAGTTGGCGTATCATTTTCAGCATTTTGCAGGCAGTTCGCATATAACGGCTATGAAGCAGGGACAAGTAGAACTCCTTTCTCACATCAACACACAGGCATTTATTTCCGGTGTAAATGATGATTTTATGGTTGCAGCAAGCATAACTGTTCTTGGAGTTATTCCAATAATTATGATGTGGTCAAAAAAGAAAATTGCACGAAAAACGGCAGAGCAAAATATACAATAGACACAAGCATCAGACACAAGACACAAGATTTTAGACAAATTCGATTTTTTTAGAACAAAGAACAAAGAGCAAGGAACAAAGACAAATTAAGATTTACGATTGAAATTATAGTTATTTGTAGTTATGAATAGTTATGAATAGTTATGTATAGTTATGTATAGTTATGTGTTGTAACACAGTAAATAAACAATGAATAACAATTTATAACAGCGTAGCGCATAACTATTAATAACTAAAAAAACTTTTAAACCAAATAAACAACAAACAAAAACCAACAACCAATTTCTAACTTCTAATTTCTGAAAACTGAAAACTATTTTGTAACTTTGCATAAAAAAACAACAATAATGGAAACACAAGCAATTTTACTTAAAGACATTTTAAAAGATTCTGACTATCAACAGTCGCTGTTCAATTTGGCGCAGATTGGCGAATTTGAAAAAAGAATTTTTACAAAAACCGACAAAAACGGCAAAAATATTCCTTATATTAAATGCCTTGTGCGGAAAAAAGAGATACGTATTACGCCCGAAGAGGCGGTGCGGCAACTCTATCTTGATGTCTTAATAAACCATCACGGCTACCCTGCTTCACGTATGGAATTGGAATATGCCGTAACTTTTGGGCGAGAAACAAAACGTGCCGACATCGTTATTTTCGATAAAGACCAAATCACAACGCCATACATTATTGTAGAACTAAAAAAGCCAAAACTAAAAGAGGGAAAAGAGCAGTTAAAATCATATTGCAACGCCACAGGTGCGCCTATTGGCGTTTGGACAAATGGGGAACAGATATCTTGTTACAACAGAAAAGACCCGAACTTTTTTGAGGCGATAACAGAAATTCCTAATGTTAATCAAAAATTATCTGATATTATAAATGAGCGTTTTACTTATGATGATTTAGAGAAAAAAGATAAAATTCAAAATGAAAAACGCTCACTCCGCTCTTTGATAGAGGAAATGGAAGATGAAGTACTTGCAAGTGCGGGCGTTGATTCTTTTGAAGAAATTTTTAAACTTATTTTTACAAAACTTTATGATGAATTGATTTGTGCAAGAGACAAAAAAGCATATTTGCAATTTCGCAATAGCGGAGATGCAAATGGAGAACTAAAAAATAAAATTCAAAAATTATTTGATGACGCAAAAGTTAAATGGGGAGGAGTTTTTGCCGATGACAGTAAAATTTTATTATCGCCGTCTCATTTAGCGGTTTGCGTCTCTACTTTGCAAGATATTAAGGTCTTTAACAACAATCTTGATGTGGTTGATGATGCTTTTGAATACCTTATGAGTAAGACGCAGAAAGGTGAAAAAGGGCAATTTTTTACGCCAAGATATGTGATTGATATGTGTATCAGAATGTTAAATCCTCAGAAGCACGAAACAATAATTGATACAGCGGCGGGCAGTTCGGGTTTTACTGTGCATAGTATTTTCTATGTGTGGAAGACAATTCGCAAAGCAAAAGGACTGGAAATAAGTGAAAATTTTACCATTGATGAACGAACAAATGAGGAAGTGGAGTATGTACGAGATAAAGTTTTTTCTATTGATTTTGATGAAAAAACTGTGCGTGTGGCAAGAACTTTAAATCTGATAGCGGGAGACGGACAAACCAATGTATTACACCTAAACACGTTGGACTATTCACGTTGGGGCGAAATAACAAAATTAGAAGATTGGAACGATACCTACAATGAGGGATTTAAAAAGATGAAACGATTACGTCCAAAAGGGGCAACCGACTACAGCGAATTTACGTTTGATATTTTAATGGCAAACCCGCCGTTTGCAGGTGATATAAAGGAACCAACAATACTTTCACGTTACGAACTATCAAAAGAGGACAAAAAACAATCCCGCGATATTTTATTTGTAGAACGAAATTTGAATTTTTTGAAACCCGGCGGGCGTATGGCAATCGTTTTGCCGCAAGGAAGATTTAATAATTCAAGCGACAAAAAAATAAGAGAATTTATAGCCGAACATTGCCGTATTTTGGCTGTTGTGGGCTTGCACGGTAATGTGTTTAAACCGCACACAGGCACAAAAACAAGTGTGTTATTTGTTCAAAAATGGGACGAAAAACTTTGTCCTAAAAAAGATGACTACCCAATTTTCTTTGCCACAATGCAAGAGCCGAGCAAAGATAATTCGGGTGAAAAAATATATCGAAAAAATGAGCAGACAGGAGAATTATTATTAGATATTCATAATCATTTAATTGTAAAACACGACCTTTACGCACAAGAAATTACAGAAACAGAAAGCACGCCCGAAGGCATAGCAGAGGCATTTATTGAATTTGCGAAAAAGGAAAAGTTAAGTTTTTTTTGAATAGCCCTTTCAATGAGCAGAAATACAAGGGCTTGTTGGAAGGGCTGGAAATTAACGAAGTGATGTTCTCAAAATTAAGAGAGTTAATTTTAGGCAGTGAATTTTATGGAAACAAAAAAATAAAGGCATTAAACAAAATAAAATCAACTCATAAACTTATTGACTATTTTGATTTTTGTTCAGATATTGTAAGAGAACAAAAAAATGTGATAAGTTACGATTTAACGCATACTTTGGGTAATTTTCTTCACGACATAGAAGTTTCGGAAACAATTGAAGGAACAAGAAAATTAGCACAAAACGGCGATTTTATTATTTCAAGGTTACGTTCTTATTTAAAAGAATTTGCTGTCGTTCAAAGCACGAATGCAAAACAGGTCTTTTCAACAGAATACCTTGTTTATCGTCCCAAAACAGATAAAATTTCGGCAAATACATTACTTGTATTTTGTTTAACAGATGAGGTACAGACAATATTAAATCACAGCCAATACGGAACGGAACACCCAAGATTTTATGAGTTTGTTTTTAACGAACTGCCATTGCCAGATGTTCTTTTTGATTTAGATAAAAAAATTAATGAACTTTTTAAAATTGCTCATTCAAAGCGCAAATATTCCCAAACTCTCTATCGACAAGCCGAAGAACTGTTTTTAGAAACAATTGGGTTACAAGATTTTAAACCCTCAAAGGAAAACATAAGTATCAAAACACTCAAAGAATCATTTTTGGAAACAGGACGTTTAGATGCAGAGTATTATCAACCAAAGTATGAGAATTATATTGATTTAGTGAAAAATTATAAGAATGGTTTTGAATTATTACAAAATATTTGTAACCTAAAAGACAACAACTTCACACCAGAAGATACAAAAGAATATAAATATATTGAATTGGCAGATATTGGAAATCAGGGAAATATTAGAAGTTATATTACAACACAAGGAAATGAATTACCAAGCCGAGCAAGACGAAAAGTAAATACAAATGACGTAATGATTTCATCAATAGAGGGTTCATTACAAAGTTGTGCATTAGTTACAGAAAATTATGATAATGCGCTTTGTTCAACAGGTTTTTATGTTATAAACTCAAAAAAAATTAACTCTGAAACACTTTTAGTTTTATTCAAATCAGAAATTATACAAAATATTTTGAAACAAGGTTGTTCTGGAACAATTTTAACTTCAATCAACAAACCAGAATTTCAAAATATTCCTATTCCAATCATTGATTTATCAACTCAACAACAAATTTCCACTTTAATTAAAGAAAGTTATAATCTTTATAGGGAAAGCGAAAAATTATTACAAGAGGCAAAGGAAATGCTTGAAAAAGAGATAGAGAAATAATTATTACCCCCTATAGCGCAAGTTTCCGAACTTGTTCCTTAAATACTAAAAGTTTGTAACTTTTTAATAAAAAAAATGAAAGTATCAAATAATCAGTTAAAAACTGAAATAAAGTACCCCACAAGTTACGCTTCGCTAAACTTGCGGGAATGTTAATGCTTATCAACTACAAACAACAACCGACAAACAACAAACAATCTATATGAATTTAAAATATTTATCAATATCATTTATGCTTTTGTCTGCGATTTTGTGCAAAGGGCAAAATGCAACAGTTTACGGCGATTCATTATCGCTTTCATCAGTTATAGAGCGGGTTATAGAAAATTACCCTGCAATAATCAAAGCACAAAAAAACATTGATGCTGCAAATGAAAAAATCAATTTGGCAAAAACAGCATATTATCCCGATATAAATTTTAGCGGACAATATGTTCGTATCGCTCCAATAACAGAGTTTGACCTTTCGGCATTACATTTGGGAGTTATGCAAATGTCCGTTGCCGATAATTATGGCATCTCTTTGAATCTCAATCAGTTAATTTACGACTTTGGGCGCACTGCAAAAAATACAAACATTCAAAAAGAGAGCAAAAAAATAGATGAATTATCTCTCGAACTGACAAAACAGCAAATTGCGTTGGCAGCAGCAGGAACTTTTTACAATATTGCTTTTCTGCAAAAAGCATTGAAAATCAAAGACGAAGAACTTGCGGCTCTTAATGAACATTTAGATTTTGTGCAGAAAAAATTGGCGGCAGGCACTGCTACCGAATATGCGGTTTTAAGTACGCAAGTGCGTATTTCCACTGTTGAAAACCAAAGAACTGACATTGAAACATCGTTAATTGCACAAAAAAGCCAACTAAATTCTTTTCTTGGTCGCCCTCAAAGCGGTGATATTTCTGTAAAAGCCGAAATAAATTCCGAACAATCAATAAATTCTATTGAAAATCTTACGCAGACAGCATATTCTAACCGAACGGAGTTAAAAATATCAGAAGAAAAATTGCAGATAAGCAAACAAAAACTCGGTTTATTAAATTCTCAATACCTTCCGTCACTTCGTCTGTTTGCCTCCGCTGGTTTTAAAAACGGCTATATTCCTAATTTATACCGCTTTACGCCAAATTTTCAGGCAGGAGTTGGGTTGCAAGTGCCTATTTTTGACCAGGGAAAAACAATGTACGGAAAACGGGCAACTAATAGCGAAATTGAGGCAAATCATCAGGAAGTTGAATTGACAAAATTAATGATTGCAAACGATATTGTAAATTGTAAAACATCTATTGATGCGGCGCAAAAAAAGGTGCAGCAGTCGCAGATGCAACTTGTGCAGGCAAATAAGGCGTACAAACTTGCACAAACAAGTTACAATGCAGGAGCAATTACCAACCTTGACCTACTCGACAGTTATACCAACCTGTCGGACAGCAAGTTGTCGCTATTCAAATCGCAAATTGAATACACGCTTAACCTGCTAAAACTGAAAATAGCAAAGGGTGAAAAGATTTATTAGTTTTCAGTTCAATTACACTTTTTAATTTATAACTCCTTATAAAATTCCACTACTGCTTCAATTCCTTTGCGGAAAATATCAAGCGGGAAGTTTTCGTTTGGGGAGTGAATAGCGTTTGATTCGAGACCGAAACCCATTAGTATTGTCTTGATACCCAGCACTTTTTCAAGCGTAGGAATAATCGGAATACTGCCGCCGCGCCTTACAGAAAGCGGTTTTTTGCCAAATGCTTTTTCAAAGCCCTTTTCTGCTGCGCTGTATGCAAAATGGTCGGTTGGACAATAATATGCCTCGCCGCCGTGCATCGGTATTACATTGATTTTCACGCATTTAGGAGCAATAGAATAGATGTAATCACAGAAAAGTTGAGATATTTCTTCGTGATTTTGGTCTGCAACCAAACGACACGAAACCTTTGCAAACGCTTTTGACGGAATAACGGTTTTTGACCCCTCGCCTGTAAAACCGCCCCAAATTCCGCAAATATCAAATGCGGGACGGCACGAGTTGCGCTCCAAAGTTGAGTAACCAACTTCGCCTGTAATATCTTGAATATCAATTGATTTTTTGTATTTTTCCAAATCAAAAGGAATTTGCGCAATCATTTTTCGCTCTTTTTTAGAAAGCGGTACAACCTTATCATAAAAATTTGGAATAGTGATTTTTCCCTCATTATCAACCACTTGTGCAAGAATTTTACAAAGTTCGTTAATCGGGTTTGGCACTGCACCGCCAAAATGCCCCGAATGTAAGTCGCGGTTTGGACCCGTAACTTCAATTTGCCAATACGCCAACCCGCGCAAACCATTTGTCAGCGAGGGCATATCAGCACCGAGCATCGAAGTATCGGACACAAGAATTACGTCAGCAGCGAGCAAATCCCTGTTTTTTGCACAAAATTCTTCCAACCCGGGCGAGCCAACTTCTTCTCCGCCTTCTATTATAAACTTCACATTACAAGGCAGTTGCGAGGTTTTTACCAAATATTCAAATGCTTTGAGTTGCACAAATGCCTGCCCTTTGTCGTCATCTGCGCCGCGTGCAAAAATGTGATTATCAATTACTTGCGGTTCAAATGGCGGCGTTTTCCAAAGTTCGAGCGGCTCCACAGGCATCACGTCATAATGCCCATAAACAAGTACCGTTTTTGCTAATTTATCAACAATTTTTTCAGCAAAAACAACAGGATTTCCTGTGGTTTCCATAACTTCCGCTCTATCGACTCCTGCTTCCAAAAGCAATTCCTGCCAACGTTTTGCACACAAAACCATATCGTTTTTATTCGCCTCAAATGCGCTTATTGAGGGAATTCTAATCAACGAAAAAAGTTCTTCCAAAAATCTCTTTTCGTTTTCTTTAATATAATTTTTAATATTCATAATGTTAAATTTTTTACCATTGAATAGCCAAACCGCCCGCACTTGTTTCTTTGTAGAGCGAAGGCAGATTATGACCCGTCTCCATCATTGCGGCAACAACTTTGTCGAAAGAAATAAGGTGTCTTCCGTCAGTGAAAGTGGCATAAATATTTGTATCTAATGCACGGGCTGCTGCAAAAGCGTTTCGCTCGATGCAGGGAATTTGTACAAGTCCGCAAACGGGGTCGCAGGTAAGCCCAAGATGATGTTCCAAGCCCATTTCGGCTGCATATTCTATCTGCAAGGGGCTGCCGCCGAAAAGTTGATTAGCCGCTGCTGCCGCCATAGCGCAGGCAACGCCGATTTCTCCCTGACAGCCAACCGCTGCACCGGAAATTGAAGCATTTTGTTTAACCACATTGCCAATCAATCCCGCTGTGGCAAGTGCTTTTAATATGCGCTGTTCTGAAAAGGAATGTCCTTTGCTTAAATGAAACAGAACCGATGCCAACACTCCGCACGAGCCGCAGGTGGGCGCAGTTACAATTTTTCCACCCGCAGCATTCTCTTCGGCGCAAGCCAAAGCGTAGGCAAAAACCAATCCTCTTGTGCGCAAATTATCGGTAAATCCACTCGCTTTTATGTAATATTCAGTTGCTTTGCGGCGCACACCCAAATCACCGGGCAAGAGACCCTCTGTTTCCAAACCTCTTGTAACGGCGTTAATCATTGTTTGCCAAACCTCTCGCAGATAGTCCCAAATATCATTATCCTCCATCTTTTCAACGTATTCCCAATAGGTCATTCCTGTTTTTTTGCACCACTCCAAAATTTCGGTGAGCGAATTCATTTCATATATTTGCGGCTTGTCTTGCGGCTGCATATCTTCGCTTGCCAATGCGCCGCCGCCAACGCTAAATACAGTCCATTCGTCAAAAGTATTTCCGTTGCTGCTCAATGCCTCAAACTTCATTCCGTTGGGGTGAAAATCAAGTACAATTTCGGGCAGCCAAATAAATTCCACAGGTGCAATCGCTTCCAGCGGACTTTTTATAGCCACATCGGTTAGGTGTCCTTTTCCTGTGGCGGCTAAACTGCCGTAGAGGGTAACCCTGTAAGTTGCAGCATCAGGATTTTTTGTGGCAAATATAGAAGCCGCTTTTTTCGGTCCCATCGTGTGGCTGCTTGATGGACCATTTCCTATTCTGAATATTTCTTTTATTGATTCCATTAAAATTTATTAATTTCTAATTTTTTTCAACAAATTATATGCCTGATAAATACCCAATTCGCCCGCTTTGCTAAGGTCGGCGATGCCTTTTTCCGTTTCGCCGATGTAGATGTAGGTTAGAGCGCGGTTGAAATATGCCTCTGCAAAATCCGGGTTTATGGCAATGGCATTTGTAAAACTTGAAATGGCTGATTTATAGTCCTTTAACGAACACAAAAGATTGGCACGATTGAACCACGCAAAACAAAAATCGGGCGAAAGTTCTATCGCTTTGTTGTAATCGCGGAAAATCATTTCGTAGTCGTAAGCAAATTTTTTGTCAGCAACAATAGCGGTTTGCAGTTCGTTTTTCTGTTCTGCGAGCAACCCTGCAATAGAAACTTCAAGTTGCTTTTGACGTATTGCGGCTCGGCAAAAATATGCCAAAGCATCTGCTCCGTTCAAAATAGCGGTAGAAAAGTCCTCAATAGCACTGTTAAAGTCCTGAACAAGAGCATTATTTATTCCACGTAAAAAATATAAATCGGGATTTTTACTCTCTTTGTCAATCTTTGCTGAAATATCGTTAATCATTTTAAAATGATAATTTATCAACGCATTTGTTAGCGCAACCTCGTCATTTACAAATTTTAACGACATATCTTTCTGGTTTCTACGGTTAAATTCGTTGAGCAGCGGAAAGAAAAATTTTGTTTCTTGCACAATTTCTGCTTTTTGGTATGGCGACAGCACAAAATCATTTTGCATTTCTGCCTCTGCATTGCGGTTTTGCACATTTCCTCGTAAAATATTGTTTTTGTAGCGGCTGTCGTCTTCTGCTTCCGACTGCGATGATGCAAAAAGTTTTGACCAACTGCTCACAGAAGATTTATCTTGTGCAATTTTTGCCTCTATATCAGGTTGTTGCGTTTTTTCTTTATCTTTATTTTTTCTGTGATTTTCTTCAATTTTTATCGCTTTTTGCGTATCATTGTAAGACGCTTTTCTATTGCCCAAAACGCCGTATGCAAAGGCACGAGCATTATATGCAGGCACAAAATCGGGGTAACGCTCAATAATTTTTGTAAAATCATCAATAGATTTGCTAAAATTGCCAAGTTGTTGATTTACAATGGCTCTTTGATAAATTGCCTCATAAAGTTGCGGGTTTATTTCAATAACTTTGTTCAAATCGGTGATTGCGTTGTTGTAATCCCCAATCTCGTAGCGCAAAAGAGAGCGGTTAAACAACGCCTGCTCGTTGGTTGGCGCAAGTGAAATTGCCTTGTCATAATCTCTCAAACAGGCAAGGTAATTGTGTTTTTCGTAAAGTAAATTTCCGCGGTTTATAAAATGAGAAGGGTTGTTGGAATTTCGTTTTATCGCCTCGTTGTAGTCGTGCAAAGCAGAATCGTTTTTGTTTAAAAATATATTAATCAATGCTCTACCGCCCCAAGCATCGGCGTTTGTGCTGTCTTTTTGTACAAGTTTATCCATTGTGTTGAACGCACCGATTGTGTCGCCCGAAAGTACCAGAACACGCCCTTTTTCAAGCGAAAGTTCCGGCGCAGAGCCAAGTTTGCCAATCAAAAAATCCAAATCACGCAGTTCTTCTTCATATTTTTTTTGATAATCAAAACTTTCCAAACGTGCAATCAAATATGTAGTATTTTCGGGACTTAAATACAATGCTTTTGTAAAATCCTGTTCCGCCAACTCATATTTTTGCAGTCGATTATAAACAAAACCGCGTGCATAATACGCCATCGGAATAAACTCATTTTTTTCTATAACTGTCTCTAAATCAGTTAGTGCGCCAACATAGTCCTCAAGATTTATCTTTGCAATGGCACGATACAAATACGGTCTGTCCAAAAACGGTTTCGCTTTAATAACCTGATTAAAATACTGAATAGCAAGCACATAGTCCTTGAAATACAACGCATTAGCACCAACATTTATAAGTTTGTCGGTGTTGAGTTGCGCTTTCAAAGAAAAAATTTGAAAGAGAAATAATAATATGAAGATAAGTTTTTTCATTTAATTGGTTGTCGTTTGTCGGTTGTTGTTTGTCGGTTGTTGTTTGTTGATATTTAAACAACAACCGACAAATAAAAAAATATCAAACAATCCTTTTTAATTGACTATTTTTTAGTGCAAACAGTTTATTTGTTATCTCTTTTAGCGATAAATCTATTTCATTAAATTCTGTTTCTGTAATATATTTTAAATCTAATGAGACAAGCATTTGGCAATAAATTTCCAGTGCAGAGCCGTATGCTATTTCTGTAAATCTAAATTGTTCTTTAAGTGAACTGCGTGAACTTCCTTCTGCAATATTGGAAATAATAGATACAGCAGCACGTCTGATTTGGGCGACTAAACCAAATTTTTCGTGACTTGGAAATTTATTTGTCAAATTATATATTTTTACATTAAAAACTCGACTAATTTTCCAAACATCTAATTTTTCAAAAGAATATTGATAATTTTCCATTTTTATTTTAATTTTTATTAAACAACAACCAAATTACCAAACAACCTCTCTTTTCTGCCCATCCACCTCTTTAATATCAACCTGTACAGTATCTAACGGCAAAATTGGCAAAATATTTTCCGCCCATTCTATAAAACAGAGATTTCTGCTGTAAAGGTAGTCCTCTGCGCCGATGTTTATTGCATCTTTCACGTCATTAATTCGGTAGCAGTCAAAGTGATAGATGATTTTTCCGTCATCGGTTTCGTACTCGTTGATAATAGAAAAAGTCGGACTGTTGATTGTCTCTTTTACGCCGAGTTCTTCGCAAATTGCTTTTATCAAAGTGGTTTTTCCCGCACCCATTGCGCCGTTAAAAGCAAACACCTTTTTGTCGCCGATTTGCTGCAAAAACTGCTTTGCGGTCTGGTTTATTGTTTGTAGAGAGATGATTTCCATTATTGAAGTTAGAAGTTAGAATTTGGTTGTTGGTTGTTGGTTGTTGGTTATTTGGTTAAAAGTTTTTTTGTTATTAATAGTTATGTGCCTTCGGCAGTTATTAATTGTTATTTGTAGTTATTTGTAGTTATTTGCAGTGTTACAATTCATAACTAAAAATAACTATTCATAACTACAAACTATAATTTCAATCGTAAATCTAAAATCGTAAAACGTAAATAAACCTATCTTTGTTCTTTACTCTGCAAGGTAATTTTGCTGCTTTGAGCGGTTTCGATTTGTTCGTAGAAACTTTTTATCGCCTCAAATTCTGATGCAGGAAAATTTCCGTTAAAAAGTTCAATGCTTTGAATATAAATTATTGTGCCGTTTTCTTCGCTGATTTCCGACCTGAAATTGCCGTAGGGCGAGGAAATTTCAATTGGTTTGAGTTTTGTTTCAAGATAAAAACCCTTTGGCAAACGAATTTTTACTGTGTCTGTTTCGTTTAAAATTGAGGAAAAAACAATATCGTTTGTGCGTGTTTTTCCGCTGAATTTTCTCATTGAAGTACGAATCGGGTTTATCGGAATAAACATTCGCGTTGCTGTTTTTGAGGCGTATTCATCGCACTTTACCGAATACGAGAGCGACATTGAGGGCGCACTCGAAAGGTCAAATTCCTTTTTGATATTGCTGATTTGCGGCTTATGAACATCTAATAATCTGCCTATTGCCTCGACCTCTTCTTTGGCGGTTAATTCAAAAAGATAGTCGTAATAACGTTCAAAAACATTCATTGTGTAGTGCGATTTTACCTCAAATTCGGCATTGCCGCCTGACGATAACACAATTTCAATCAAATTTGTCTCTTTATGAACATTTTTTGGGTAGTCGGGCAGGGTTGTAAAAACGGCATCATTCTCTCTGATTACCAGCGCATTATGCCCTGCAATTCCGCTGTGAATGTAGCCAAACGGCGTGTAGTTGTTTGTACATTCGAGCCAGATTGTGTCGTTTTTGAGCGGAACACAAAGAACAACGTGGTCCATTTCCTGAAAACTTGGAA
>Ga0209628_10001366_pt1 | contig 15709 bp, 10 predicted proteins | sample TergutCu122P4_FD_187285 | JGI IMG/M metagenome (GOLD analysis project Ga0209628, IMG submission 187285) | Cubitermes ugandensis P4 segment gut microbial communities from Kakamega Forest, Kenya - Cu122 P4 (SPAdes) (version 2) | ecosystem: Host-associated > Arthropoda: Insects > Digestive system...
CGTGCTTGCGGGCCTTGGGGTCGAATTTCATGATCGACATTTTTTCGGGGGTGGTTTTCTTGTTCTTGCTGGTGGTGTAGAAGTGGCCGGTGCCGGCCGTGGATTCCAGCTTGATTTTTTCGCGGACGCCTTTGGTTGCCATGGTGTAGCTCCTTTACGTGGGGGGATTAGGCTTGGCCGCGCTTGCGCATGTCAGCCAGCACCGTGTCGATGCCGTTCTTGTCGATCAGACGCAGCGCGGCATTGGTCACGCGCAGGCGCACCCAGCGGTTTTCGCTTTCGACCCAGAACCGCCGGTATTGCAGGTTGGGCAAAAACCGGCGCTTGGTTTTGTTGTTGGCGTGGGAGACGTTGTTTCCCACCATGGGCTTTTTGCCCGTTACTTCACATACGCGTGCCATGGACACATTCCTATTGAAACAGCAGCCTGGCCGCCAAGCCAAACCGCTTCACCTCGCCAGTTACAGGGTGGCGGTTGCCCTTGCCGCGAATGCCCGCCTTGCTTGTAAAAGTGCAGAGCTACAAGAAGGTGGGGAGCGGCAAAACCAGTTATTATAGCACTACGCCGCGCTTGGGTTTTCCAGGTAGCGCTGGGCGTCGAGCGCGGCCATGCAGCCGGTGCCGGCGCTGGTGATGGCTTGCCGGTAGACGTGGTCTTGCACGTCTCCGGCGGCGAATACGCCGTGCACGCTGGTCATGGTGGCCAAGCCATCCCGCCCGCCGCGGGTGACGATGTAGCCGTCTTTCATGTCCAACTGGCCTTCAAAAACGCTGGTGTTGGGGCGGTGGCCGATGGCGATGAAGCAGCCTTGCACGGTCAAGTCTTCGGTTTTGCCGTCGAGGGTGGATTTCAGGCGCAGGCCGGTTACGCCGGAGGCGTCGCCCAGTACCTCGTCGAGCGTGCGTTCCAGGTGCAGTACGGCCCGTCCGGCGGTTACCCGTTCTTGCAGTTGATCGACCAGAATCGGTTCGGCGCGGAAGGCGTTGCGGCGGTGGATGAGGTGTACCGTGCGCGCGATGCCGGTCAGGTACAGCGCTTCGGCCACGGCGGTGTTGCCGCCGCCGACCACGGCGACGTCCTGGTCGCGGTAGAAAAATCCGTCGCAGGTGGCGCAGGCGGAAATGCCGCGGCCCATGAAGGCGGTTTCCGATTCCAGTCCCAGATATTGGGCCGACGCGCCGGTGGCGATGATCAGCGCATCGCATGTGTAGCGCGCGCTGTCGCCTTGCAATTCGAACGGGCGCGCGCTCAGCCGGGCCGTGTGGATGTGGTCGAATACGATTTGGGTCTTGAAGCGCTCGGCGTGTTCTTGCAGGCGCTGCATCAAATCGGGGCCTTGGATGCCTTCGACCGCGGAGGGCCAGTTGTCGACCTCGGTGGTGGTCATCAGTTGCCCGCCCTGGGCCATGCCGGTGATCAGCAGCGGCGCCAGATTGGCGCGCGCGGCATAGATGGCGGCGGTGTAGCCGGCCGGGCCGGAGCCGAGAATGAGGACTTTGGCGTGCAGGTTTTCCATGATCCTAGTGGTGAGGGTTATCGAAGGGAAAAAATCAATATCCATGCGGTTTTGGAGAAGATAACAAGCGGTCAACCGCCGTTTCTAGGATGATCGGATGCGAGCGAGTGCGCAAGCACATGCCTATGATGCGATACTTACAAAAATTTTGCTCCGGCGCCGGGAAGTTTGCTTGACCTTGGCGCGCGGCGACTATTGATTTTAGAGGTACTGTGGCAACCCATGGCGACAAGCGCTAAACCCCTTCCAGGCGCCAGGCAGATTCAGTTCGCCCCGGCGCTGATCCGGCATGTTCCGCTGTTTTCACAATTGACCAGCGAGCAGGTCGATTTGGTCGCGGCCAACGTCGAGCGGCGGCGCTTCAAGAAAGGCCAGGTGATCATTGAGCAAGGGCGCAAATCCGATGCGCTGTTCATCGTACTGACCGGACGGGCGCATGTGGCCATTGATCAGACCTCGGATCTGCTCAAGTTCATGCACGCTGGTTTGCCCGCCAAGGCCGGCAAGCCGGTGCGCCCCCATCAGCCGGGTGAATTGCGCGAGGTCATCGTGGCCATGCTGCGTCCGGGCGATCATTTCGGCGAGATGAGTATGATTGACGGTAACCCGCATTCGGCTACCGTGCGCGCTGAAATCGCCACCGAGGTGCTGATTCTGGGCCGCGCCGATTTCATGCGCTGCCTGGCCGAAAACCTGGCCATAACCCACGCGGTGATGAAATCGCTGACACAACGCTTGCGGCAGGCCGATGCCAAAATTGAGTCGCTGGCGCTGGTGGATGTGTATGGGCGTGTGGCCCGCACGCTGCTGGAGTTGGCCGTGATCGACCCCAGTACCGGCGAGGGACGGATCAGCGAGCGCCTGTCGCGCCAATACCTGGCCAAGATCGTGGGCGCGTCGCGCGAGATGGTCAGCCGTGTCATGAAGGATCTGGGCAATCGCGGCTTTATTACCGAACACGAGGACGGTACGGCCACATTGCGGCCCAATCCGTTCATGGCGCAATGACGGGATGGTTTGAATTTTTCGATGGCATATTCCAATACCTATGACCGTTCGGCGGCCGCGACGCAAACACCCCGCGCGGGCGGGTCGCGCGTGTGGCAAGAAACGCTGCTGGTGACCGGCCTGGCGCTGTTGTTGTTCGCGGCGCTGGCGTTGGCCAGCTATTCGCCGCAGGATCCGGCTTGGTCCACTTCCGGCACGGGCGCTCCCGTGCGCAATTGGGGCGGGCGCTTGGGCGCGTGGTTGAGCGATGTCGCGTATGTCGTGCTGGGCTATTCGGCCTGGTGGTGCGTGGCCGCCGGCGCGAGTGCGTGGCTGGCGGGCGTGACGCGCTGGATGCATGCCGCGGGTCAGCCCGATAAGGCGGCCGCGTCGCGCGGCCGCCGCTGGCTGCGCGCGCTGGGTTTCTGGATCGGACTGGTGTTGCTGCTGGTTGCCAGTTGTGCGCTGGAATGGACGCGCCTGTACCGCTGGGACGGCGCGCTGCCCGGCATGACCGGCGGCATGCTGGGGCTGGCGGCCGGCCGGCTGGCGATGCAATGGCTGGGCTTTACCGGGTCGGCGCTGCTGGGCTTGGCGGCGCTGGTGATCGGGTTTGGACTGGTGTTCCGGTTTTCGTGGGGACGATTGACTGAACGGGTCGGCGCGCTGCTTTACGCGCCGTGGGCGTCGAGCCGCGCGCGGCGCGTGGCCGCCCAGGACAAGGCGCTGGGCGCGCAGGCCGCCCGCCAACGCGAGGCGCTGCTGCGTCAAGAACAGCAACAGGCCCGCCCCGCGCCGCCGTTGCACATCGAGCCGACGCTGGTTACCGTGCCCAAAAGCGAACGGGTGCTCAAGGAAAAGCAGCAGGCGTTGTTCATGGACATGCCGGACAACCGCCTGCCGCAAATCGAGTTGCTGGATACCGCGTCGGCCAGCCAGGAAAGCGTGGCGCCCGAAACGCTGGAGATGACCAGCCGCCTGATCGAGAAAAAGCTCAAGGACTTCGGCGTGGGCGTGCATGTGGTCGCGGCAGCGCCGGGGCCGGTCATCACCCGCTACGAAATCGAGCCGGATACCGGCGTCAAGGGCGCGCAGATCGTCAATTTGGCCAAGGACCTGGCGCGCTCGCTATCGCTGGTTTCGATCCGTGTGATTGAAACCATACCGGGCAAGAATTACATGGCGCTGGAACTGCCCAACGCGCGGCGGCAGACCATCCACCTGTCGGAAATTCTCGGCTCGCAGGTTTACAACAACGCCAAATCGCTGCTGACCGTGGGGCTGGGCAAGGATATCGTGGGCTATCCGGTGGTGGCCAACCTGGCCAAAATGCCGCACCTGCTGGTGGCGGGCACCACCGGTTCGGGTAAATCGGTGGGCATCAACGCGATGATTTTGAGCCTGCTGTACAAGGCCGAACCGCGCGATGTGCGCCTGCTCATGATCGACCCCAAGATGCTGGAGATGTCGGTCTATGAGGGTATTCCGCACCTGATCGCGCCGGTGGTGACGGACATGAGGCAGGCGGCCAACGGTTTGTCGTGGTGCGTTTCCGAGATGGAGCGCCGCTACAAATTAATGAGCAAGCTGGGGGTGCGCAATCTGGATAGCTTCAACCAGAAATTCGACGAGGCGCGCGCGCGCGGCGAGCCGTTGCGCAACCCGTTCAGCTTGACGCCCGAAGATCCGGAGCCGCTGGAGCGGCTGCCCTTCATCGTGGTGGTGATCGACGAGTTGGCCGATTTGATGATGGTGGTCGGCAAAAAAATCGAGGAGTTGATCGCCCGTTTGGCGCAAAAAGCGCGCGCGGCGGGCATCCATCTGATTTTGGCGACGCAGCGCCCGTCGGTCGATGTCATCACCGGCCTGATCAAGGCCAACATTCCCACGCGCATCGCGTTCCAAGTATCGAGCAAGGTGGATTCGCGCACCATACTCGACCAGATGGGCGCGGAGGCGCTGCTGGGCATGGGCGATATGCTCTACCTGCCCAGCGGCGCGGGCCTGCCGCAGCGGGTGCATGGCGCTTTCGTCAGCGATGAGGAGGTGCATCGCGTGGTCCAATACCTCAAGAGCCAGGGCGCGCCCGATTACATCGAAGGCGTGCTCGAAGGCGGCTTGATCGAGGAGGGCATCGACGGCGGCCCGGATAGCGAGGGCGGCGGCGAAGGCGATCCGCTGTACGATCAGGCGGTCCAGATCGTGCTCAAGAACCGCAAAGCCAGCATTTCGCTGGTGCAACGGCACCTGTCGATCGGCTACAACAAAGCGGCCAATTTGCTCGACGCGATGGAACAGGCGGGTCTGGTGAGCAGCATGAACGCGCGCGGCCAGCGCGAAATTCTGGCGCCCACGCCTGGGCAGGAGTAAGCCATGCAAAATTTTTACTTCAGCGCCGTGGTGCGCCGGGGGGCGCTGATGTTCGCGTTCATCGGCATTGCTCTGTGCGCGTTGCTGGCGGCGCTGCCGTGCCGGGCCGATGGGCTGGACAGTCTGGCGCGTTTTTTGCGCGAAACGCATTCCGGCACGGCACAGTTCACGCAGGTCGTCACGCCGCCGCCGAAAAACGGCTTGAACGGCCAGCCACCGCGCCAGCGCACACAAAGCGGCGCCTTTGCCTTTAAGCGTCCAGGGCAATTCCGGTTCGATTACCAGGCGCCATTCGAGCAAACCATCGTTGCCGACGGCGATACGCTGTGGCTGTACGACGCCGATCTCAACCAAGTCACGGCCCGGCCTCAGGCACAAACCCTGAGCAGTACCCCCGCCGCCCTGATCGCCACCGCCACCGATTTGAAGGTGCTGCAACGCGACTATGCGCTGACCGCCGAAAGCCAATCGGGCGATGGCCTGCAATGGATCAAGGCCGTACCCAAGCCCCGCGACGACGGTTCATCAGGGGCGCTGCAAAGCGTGCGCGTCGGCCTGAAAACCAGTGCCGACGGCGTCCCCGTGCTGGCCGCGCTCGATATTCTCGATAGCTTGGGCCAGCGTTCCCAAATGACTTTCAGCGCTTTTCAGCTCAACCCCGCCATCCCGCCCGCCCGCTTTCACTTTATCCCGCCGCCGGGGGCCGATGTGGTGAAGCAGTAGCCCTAGGGTAAGTTTTCCCGGCATGACCCTGCCCGACGCCACCGTGATGAATGAAGCCGCGCAACTGGCCGAGCAGTTGCGCCGCCATGCTTATCTGTACTATGTGCTGGACGCGCCGGAAATTTCCGACGCCGAGTACGACCGCCTGTTTCAACGCTTGCAGGCGCTGGAAGCGCAATACCCGGATTTGCGTACGCCCGATTCCCCCACGCAGCGCGTGGGCGGCGCGGTGCTGGAAGGTTTTGCCAAGGTGCGCCACCGGGTGCCGATGCTTTCGATTCGCACCGAAACCGACATCACGCCCGCCGGCGCGCATGCCTTCGATGCGCGGGTGCGGCGCGAGCTGGGCCTGCCGCCCGATGCGCCGCTGCTGGATTACTGCTGCGAACTCAAGTTCGATGGCCTGGCGATCAGCCTGCGTTATGAGCACGGCGCCTTGGTGCAGGCGGCCACGCGCGGCGACGGCGAAACCGGCGAGGAGGTGACACAAAACATCCGCACCATCGGGCAAATTCCGCTGCGCTTGCAAGGCAGTGCGCCGGAGGTGGTGGAAGTGCGGGGCGAGGTTTATATGCGGCGCGACGATTTCGAGGCGCTCAACGCGCGCCAGCGCGAAAAGATCGCCGCCGGGCACAAGGGCGAAAAGGTGTTTGTCAATCCGCGCAACGCGGCGGCGGGCGCGGTGCGCCAGCTCGACCCGGCCATCGCGGCGGCGCGCCGCTTGAGCTTTTTTGCTTATGGGCTGGGCGAGTATTCCGCCGACGCGCCCGCTTGCCCGACCCAGTTGGACTGGCTGGCACGGTTGCGCGCTTGGGGTTTTCCGGTGGCGCGCCAGTCGCGGCGCGTGCAGGGTGCTCAGGCGCTGGCGGTGTTTCACGAACAGATGGGGCGCGAGCGCGACGGCCTGCCGTTCGATATCGACGGCGTGGTTTACAAGGTCGATTCGGTGGCGCTGCAGCGCCAGTTGGGTTTCGTCTCGCGCGAGCCGCGCTGGGCGGTTGCCCATAAGTATCCGCCGCAGGAACAAATCACCACGGTGCTCGGCATTGACGTGCAGGTGGGCCGCACCGGCAGGCTCACGCCGGTGGCGCGGCTGGAACCGGTGTTCGTCGGCGGCACGACTGTATCGAACGTGACGCTGCACAACCGCTTCGAGTTGCGGCGCAAAGGCGTGCGCGTGGGCGATCGGGTGATCGTGCGGCGCGCGGGTGATGTGATTCCCGAAATCGCCGGCGTGGCGCCGTCCGCCTCGGGGGGGCGCGCCGGCTACGTGCCGAACTTTCAAATGCCGCGCCGGTGCCCGATTTGCGCCAGCGCGGTGGTGCGCGAAAAGGCAGAGGTGGATTACCGCTGTACCGGCGGGCTATTTTGCGCGGCGCAGCGCAAAGAGGCCATCCTGCATTTCGCGGCGCGGCGCGCGCTCGACATCGAAGGACTGGGCGACAAACTGGCCGAGCAACTGGTCGAGCAAGACAAGGTGCAAACCCTGCCCGATCTGTACCGCTTGAGTTGGGAGGATTACGCGGGCCTGGATCGCATGGCGGAAAAATCGGCCAAAAACCTGGTCGATGCGCTATTAAAATCAAAGCAAACCACGCTGGCGCGCTTTCTGTTTGGGCTGGGCATACGTCATGTCGGCGAGACCACCGCCAAGGATTTGGCGCGGCACTTTGGGAGCCTGGCCGCGATCATGGACGCCAGCGCCGATCAGTTGCTGGAAGTGCCGGACATCGGCCCGGTCGTCGCCCAAGGCATTCGCACTTTTTTTGCCCAGCCGCACAACCGCGAGGTGGTGCAGCGCTTGCGCGACATCGGTATTCAGTGGCCGGAAGGCGCGCCCGCTGAGCGCGCGCCCAAGCCGCTGGCGGGCAAAATCTTTGTGCTCACCGGCACGCTGCCCACACTCGAGCGCGAAGCCGCCAAGGAACGGCTCGAAGCCGCCGGCGCCAAGGTGTCCGGCAGCGTCAGCAAAAAGACGCATTACGTCGTCGCCGGCGAAGAAGCGGGCAGCAAGCTGGCCAAGGCGCGGGAGTTGGGCATCCCGGTCATCGACGAGGCACAAATGCTGGCCATGCTCAACACGCCGGAGTAATGGCATCGAAATATCGGCAAAGGAGGCCGATAGTCAGGCCAGATGCACAATAATGTGTAAAAAGCATACCAGCATGGCGGTAGCGTGAACAGGATTAAGCGGTTCGGATGGTTGCTGATGTTGTGCGGCGTGGGCCTGCTATGGACGGGCTGCGCGGCGGTCAGTGGAACGGACGCGGCGGCGCAGCGCAATGACGTGCCCGTGCGTGCCGCCGAAGCGGGGCAGGACGCGCCGGCGTTTGACATCCGGGTGGCTTGCGCGAATCAAAAGTTGCGCGATCTGGTGACACGCTTCAATGAATTGCAGCGCTACCGTGCCGTGCCGGATCTGGATGCGGCGGAACTGGCGCGCCTGATGGCGCTGGCGCGGCGGCAGGTGCAAGAACTGCTGGCGACCGAGGGGTATTTCAGCGCCCGCGTGACCGTGCGGCAAGAAGGCGCGGCGTTGGGCGCGGCGGGAGATGCGGCGGCGGACAGGCCGGACACGCCTTTGCCCACGTTACCCGCTGCCCCTGAAAACGCGAGTGCCGCCGGACCGGCCGCCCGCCCGGTGGTGGTGATCGCCATCGACCCCGGCCCCGCGGCAGTGGTGCGGCAGGCGCGGGTGGATTTCGCGGGTGACATTGCCACGGCGCAAGACCCCGGCGCGGCGGCGCAGCGGGCGGGCATCCAAGACGGTTGGGGCTTACAGCCGGGCCGCCGTTTTACGCAAGAGGCTTGGAGCGACGCCAAGACCGCCGCGCTGCGGGCGCTGGTGGCGCGGCGCTATCCGCGCGGGCGTATCGGCGCCAGTCAAGCCGATGTGGACGCGCCGCAGGCGCTGCTGTCCGTCACGCTGGATTCCGGGCCGCCGTTTTATTTGGGTACCGCGACGGTGGAGGGTGCGCGGCGCTATCCGGATGATTTACCGCAACGCCTGTCGTGGTTAAGGCCGGGCGACGAATATGACCAGCAAAATCTGATGCGGGCGCAGCAGCGGCTGGCCGCCAGCGGTTATTACGATTCGGCTTACATCAGCATCGACCCGGATACCGATACGCCGACCGCCGCGCCGGTGCATTACAGCGTGACCGAGGCCAAGCGCTACAAACTGCAATTGGGCGTGGGCTACCGCACCGACAGCGGGGCGCGCGCGTCGGTGGAGTGGCGCGATAACACCTTTATGGGCACGACCTGGCGCAACGACACGGCGCTGCGCATCGATACCAAGGAGCCGTTGCTGCAAACCGGGCTGACTTCGCTGCCCAACGCCGACGGCTGGCGCTGGAATACGCTGGCGCGGGTGATGCAGCAAGACGATGGGATGCTGACGACCAATTCGCAAACGCTGCGCGCTGGCCGTATGCAAGGCACGCCGCAATTTGATCGCAGCGTGTATTTGCAATACGACAACGCGGTGGTGACCGGATCGGGTGCGGCCAACAGCGTGAAGGTAGGCGACGGCGCGGCGGCCAGCGTGAATATCAATTGGATGGGACGCTATTTCGACAGTCTGCCGGTGCCCCGGCGCGGCTTTGGTTTGGCCGGCAGCGTGGGGCTGGGCGTGACCACCAAGGGCAAGTCCAATCCGTTTATGCGACTAACCGGCCGCTGGACGGGGCTGATTCCCGTGGGCAGCGGCGGCAGCCGTTTTGCGTTGCGTACCGAACTGGGCGCTATTTTGGCCAACGCCGGCGCGCGCATACCGGCGACCTATCTGTGGCGCACCGGCGGTGATACGACCGTGCGCGGCTACGGTTACCGCGCGATCGGCGTGCCCTTGCAGCAAGGCGTCATCGCGCCGGGGCGCTATCTGGCGGCGGGCAGCATCGAATACCAGCGCCCCATCATGCAACAACGCTGGCCGGGCTTGCTGGAGCATGTGCTGTTTGTCGACGTGGGCAGCGTGGCCAATCAACTCAACGATCTGCGCGCACGGGTGGGCGTGGGTACCGGGGTGCGGCTGATTACGCCGGCCGGGCCGATGGAAATGGCCGTGGCTTACGGCGTGCAGGCGCACCAATTCCGGCTGCATCTGAGCGTGGGGTTTAGTTTCTGATGACCGAGAACGCGCCCGAAAACGTCGCCGCACCGGAGTCCGCGCCAGTGCGGGAAACGGTGCGAACCCGGCCTGCCCGAAGGCCGCGCGGGGGCTGGTGGCATTTGACGGTGCTGCCGCTGGCCGGCTTGTTGCTGGTACTGGCCGTGGCCTTGGCCGCGCTGTGGGTGTGGAGCGGCACGGACGGCTCGCTGGCGGCCGCGCTGCGCTGGGCCGGGCACTGGACAGCGCTAACCGCGCATGGCGTGCGGGGCGATATCCGGCACGGCGGCACGATTGAAGATTTAACGTGGTCGCAAGACGGCCTGCGCGTGCAAGTCAACGGCGCGCGCATCGCGTGGTCGCCCGGCGCGCTGTGGCACCGGCAGTTACACGTGCGCCAACTGGCCGCCGCGCGCGTGGTGATTGACGACCAGAGCACGCCCGCGCCGGATCAGCCTGCCGCCGAGCCGCCGCGGTCGCTGGCGCTGCCGCTGACGGTGCGGGTCGATGCGTTCGCGGTGGACCAACTGCGCTGGAGCGATCCGCCCGCCGTAGCGGTAAATAAACTGGCCGGAAGCTATAAATATGATAGCAACCGGCACAAGTTGGAAATCGGCCAAGCGCAAATCGAAACCGAACAAGGCGGCGCCGTGCTGCGTGGGCGCGCCGCCTTGCAAGCCCAGGCGCCGCTGGCGCTGGACGCCGCGTTGAGCGGCACACTGCAAAGCCGGGCCGCGCCGCCGCTGGCGCTGCAAGCCACGCTGCATGGGCCGCTGACCGATCTGCAAGCCGCGTTGGACGCCCAAACGGCGCGGACCGCGGGAAATGGCGCGGTGCTACAGCAGGCGCACATTCAGGCGCGGCTTGCGCCCTGGGCCACGCAGCCGCTGACGCAGGCGCGCGCGCAAGTCCAACGGCTCGACCTGCAAACGCTGTTGGCGGCATTTTGGCCGCAAGCGCCGCGCACCGCGATTACCGGGCAAGCGGAGCTTGCGCCGATCGGCCATGACGGTTGGCAAGCCAGCGCCGATCTGACCAATGCCGAGCGCGGCTTGCCGATTGAACGCGCGCAAGCCAGCGCCGAATGGCGCGATCAGACCTTGACGGTGCGCACCCTTACCGCCAGCGGCGCGGGCAGCCATCTGACCGCGAGCGGGCAGTGGCGATTCGATGCGCGGCAGGGTGCCGTCGACGCCGCTTTGAGCGCGCCGGGCGCCGCGCTGGCGATCAAGGGCGAACTTGCGCCCGAACGCGGCGCGGGCCGCGCGCAAGTCGAGGTGGCTGACGCGGCGCGCCTGCTGGCCTGGGCGCGCACGCTGCCGGGCTTGAAGCAGGCGTTGGCACGGGCGGGTCTGCCGGACGCGGTGCAAGGCCGGGCGCATGGCCAGCTGGACTGGCGCGGCGGCTGGCGCAACGCGCAAACCGCCGTGGTGCAAGCTGAACTTACCGTGCCGGAATTGACGGTGCAGGGCGTTTCTTTAGGGGAACCTATCCAGGTGCAAGACCTGCGTGCCAATCTGGACGGCACGCTGGCGCAGGCACGTTTGGCGCTCGATGGCCGCGTTGGCCAGGGCCAGCGGCACGGCACGCTGCATCTGGCGGCCAGCGGCGGCCAAGTGCCCGGTTCCGCGCCGGCGGCTTGGCGCGTGTCGGCCAGTCATTTGAACGTGCAAGCGCAAGATCCGCAATGGGGCGCCTGGGTGCTGACCAACGCCGCACCGCTGGCGCTGGCCTTCAAACCGGGCGGTGCGTTGGATGTGGAGGCGGGCGCGGTGACACTTGCCCATGGCGAGCACGCGCCAAACATCACGCTGGCTTGGGATGCCTCGCGCTGGGACGGCCGTTTGCTCACCACCAGCGGGCGGGTGCAGGGCTTGTCGCTGGCATGGATCGAACAGCTGGCGGGCCAGCCTTTGCAAAACGCCGGCATTACCGGCGATGTGGCGCTGGCGGGCGCATGGCGCGCGCGCGTTGGAGCGGGGCAGCCGCTGGATTTGCACGCCAGTTTGGAGCGTACCGCGGGCGACTTGACGCTGACCGCCAGCGACCCGCAAACCGGGCTGCAAGCCCAGGTCGCCGCGGGCTTGCGCGCAGCGCGCGTGACGCTCGACGGCAGCGGGCACGAGGTACGCGCGCAGGCGCACTGGATGAGCGAGCGCGCCGGGCAAATCAGCGCCGATCTGCGCACGCAGCTTAGCGCCACGCCGCAGGGCATCGGCTGGGCATGGCCCGAAGACGCGCCGCTGACCGGCCAAGCCAGCGTGCATTTGCCGCAACTGGCCGTCTGGTCCGCGCTGGCGCCGCCGGGCTGGCGGCTGCGCGGTGTGTTGACGGCGGATGCGCATATCGCCGGTACACGCGGTGATCCGCGCATCACCGGTACCTTGACCGGGCAGCGGCTGGCGCTGCGTTCGGTGGTTGATGGCGTGCAATTGGGCGGCGGCCAGTTGCGCGCGCGGTTCGACGGGACCAAGCTCATCATCGACCAATTCAGTTTGCGTGGCGCCGGCCGCCGCGGCGGTCAGGGCAGTCCGGGCGGCACCCTCACGGCGAGCGGCGAGGCCGGCTGGATTGAAGGGCGTCCGCAGGCGAAGTTGACGGCTACGCTTGATCATTTGCGCGCCAGTCTCCGCGCCGACCGGCAAATCATCGTCTCGGGCAATGTACAGGGCGCGCTCGACGGGCGGCAAATCACGGCGCGCGGGCAACTCAAGGTAGACCAGGCCAGCATTACCTTGCCCGACGAGAGCGCGCCCGCGCTGGGCGATGACGTGGTGGTACACGACGCGCAACACCACGCGCTGCGCGGTCAGGTCACGGCGGACCCGGCCGCGCGGCAAGATAAAGCGCGCGCGCCCGATGCCGCGCTGCAAGCCGATATCCAAGTGCAAATCGACCTGGGCCGGCAATTTCGCGTACAGGGGCAAGGCATCGACACGCGGCTAACCGGCGCGCTGACGCTGGCGGCGCAAGGGCCGCTGACCGCCATGCCGCGGCTGACCGGCACCATCAACACCGTTGACGGGCATTTTCAGGCGTATGGGCAGAAGCTTAACATTGCGCACGGCGCGCTGCGGTTTACCGGCGCGGCGGACAACCCGGCGCTGGACATTTTGGCGCTGCGGCCGATTTATGACGCCAATCAAAAAGCCGGGGTACAGGTGCAGGGTACCGCGCTGTTGCCGCATGTGCGGCTGTATGCCGACCCGGCGCTACCCGATAACCAGATTTTGGCCTGGCTGCTGCTGGGTCGCGCCGCGCCCGCCACCGGCGCGGAAAGCGCGATGCTGCAATCGGCGGCGCTGGCGCTGCTGGGCGGGCGCGACAGCAAAGGGCTGGCGGCCAATTTGGGTCTCGATGAATTAAGCCTGAATAACGCTACCGACGCCGGCGGCGTGCAAAACGCCAGCGTTACGCTGGGCAAGCGTTTGTCCAAGCGCCTGTATGCGTCATACCAGCAAAGCCTGTCGGGCGCGACGGGGTCGCTGATGCTGTTTTATCAACTCTCGCGCCGCTGGCAACTGCGCGCCCAAACGGGTCAGGACCCAGGACTGGATTTGATTTTCAGTCTGATGTTTGATTGAGTCGCGCGCAGGATAATGCCGCTTAACTTTACCATGCCGCGTCCGATTCAGGCCATCGTTCACACCGCCGCGCTGCGGCACAACTTGCAGCGCTTGCGCCGCGCGGCGGGGCAGGCGCGGGTTTGGGCGGTGGTTAAGGCCAATGGCTACGGGCACGGCATCGAGCGCGTGTATGAAGGGCTGCGCGGCGCGGACGGTTTGGCGCTGCTGGATTTGGCCGAGGCCGAGCGCGTGCGCGCCTTGGGCTGGCGCGGGCCGATCCTGCTGCTGGAAGGGGTGTTCGAACCGCGTGATCTGGAAGTTTGCTCACGCCTGGGCCTTGCTCACACGGTGCATTGCGACGCGCAGATCGACGCGCTGGCCGCGCACAAAACGCATGCGCCGCAGCAGGTGTGGCTCAAGCTCAATTCCGGCATGAACCGGCTGGGCTTTGCGCCGGCGCGCTATCGCGCCGCCCATGCGCGGCTGGGCGCGCTGCCGCAGGTGGCGGAAGTGGGGCACATGACCCATTTCGCCAACGCCGATGCCGTGCCGGGTATCGCCGCGCAACTGGCCGTTTTCAATGCCGCGACCGAAGGCTTGCCCGGCGAGCGCAGCGTGGCCAACAGCGCGGCGCTGCTGCGGCTGGGCGACGTGCCGGAATTTAGCCCGCAGGTGTGCGGCGACTGGGTGCGTCCGGGCATTGCGCTGTACGGCAGTTCGCCGGATTTCCCCGAGCACGACGCCGCGCATTGGGATTTACAACCGGCCATGACCCTGGCCAGCCGGGTGCTGGCCGTGCAACACATGGAACCGGGCCAAAGCACCGGCTATGGCGCGCTGTTCACCGCTCCAGCGCCGATGCGCATCGGTATCGTGGCATGCGGCTATGCCGACGGTTATCCGCGCGTCGCGCCCACCGGTACGCCGGTACTGGTCGATGGCGCGCGTAGCCGCACGCTGGGGCGGGTCAGCATGGATATGCTGGCGGTCGATTTAACGGCCTTGCCGAACGTGGGCGCGGGCAGCGCCGTCACGCTCTGGGGCCGCGCGGCGCCGGAGCACGGCGGGGCAATTTTGCCGATCGACGAAGTGGCCCGCGCCGCCGGTACGCTAGGCTACGAATTGATGTGCGCGCTGGCCCCGCGCGTGCCGGTTAGGGAAGTTGATTAGTATGGTTTGGCCGAATCGGGCTAGCCTCCCGAACCGCCCGGCGCGGTCTTTATAGACCGCATCCCATGCCGATCCATCCATCCATCCATTCATTCATCCATCCATCAAGGATATTTTTGAAACCCCTCGTTCTTCTCACTCGCGCTGCCCTGGCCGCAACCGCCGCCGGCGTGTTGGCCGCCCTGAGCGCCTGCGGCGATTCGGTGCCCAACCTTGGGCCCAGCACTTCAAGCATTCCCTCTGGTGAAGCAGGCCAACAGATCAAACAGGGACGCCTGATTGCCACCGATACCGTGCAAATGCTCAAGGAGCACGTCGGCAACGGCCTGCGCTGCAACAGTTGCCATATCCATGCAGGCACCCTGCCCAATGGCGGCGCGTGGGTGCGTGTGCAGGCGCAGGGCGAACAGGCGCTTGCCGCGCGCATCAACCGCTGCCTAGTCGAATCCATGAACGGCAAAGCGCTGGCCGCCGATGCGCCCGAAATGCAGGCGCTGCGCGCCTACATCGGCTGGCTCGGCACCGCCAAGCTCACACCCGAGCAAGAACCCGGCGCGCGCGGCTTCGGCACGATCGACGCCGCGCTGACGCCCGACCCGAATGAAGGCGCCGCGCTTTACGCCAAACGCTGCGCCCATTGCCACGGTGACCACGGCGAAGGCACTTTCGAAAAACCGGAACTCGGCGGCGGCTACAAATACCCGCCGATGTGGGGCGCGCAGGCCGTCAGCGCCGCATCCGAAATGAACCAACTCCCCATCGCCGCCGCCTTCATCAAAAACAACATGCCGCGTACCCGCACCCACGCCCTGACCGCGCAGCAAGCGGTGGACGTAGCCGGCTATCTTGTGGCCCAGCCGCGTCCAGCGGCGGGCACCGGACCGTAACGCCCGGATTTCCCGCGATTGCGGGGGTACAGGGTCAAGCGCAACAAGCCCTGGCTGGCAAAGCAAGCCAGCACGGTAAGTGTCAACCCAAAATAGAAATGTCCCCTGAAAAGGACTGAGATAAATGTGGGGAGGGTGGCGCGATAAATGTGGGATTTTGGGGGGTATGAGGGGACATATCGGGATGGGAGTTGCAACGGCGTTGCGGTATTGGTAACGGTCTGCGGGGGCGCTAATTTGGGTTGGGCTTGAAATAGCTGCGCACGATCTCGGCGATGTCGGCCTGGTCTTGGTCGGAGAATCCCAGGAACGGGCGCGCCGGAATGCCGGGATGGTTGACCTTGCGCATCACGATACCACCGAAGGCAAGCGCTTTTT
>Ga0209628_10001367_pt1 | contig 15704 bp, 12 predicted proteins | sample TergutCu122P4_FD_187285 | JGI IMG/M metagenome (GOLD analysis project Ga0209628, IMG submission 187285) | Cubitermes ugandensis P4 segment gut microbial communities from Kakamega Forest, Kenya - Cu122 P4 (SPAdes) (version 2) | ecosystem: Host-associated > Arthropoda: Insects > Digestive system...
GGACGAAACTTTCGACCCCCAAACAAGTTCCCGCGTGATTATGCTCTATATGGAAAATGTGCGCAATCCGCAAAAATTGCTACGACACGCGGTGTCGTTGTACCATAAAGGCGCTCGCCTTGCCGCCATCAAATCGGGAGGATCGGCTGCGGGTAGTCGCGCGGCATCCTCACACACGGGCGCGTTGGCAACCAACGATGTAGCGGTGGATGCACTGTTCCGAAAAGCCGGCATTGTGCGCTGCCACAACCGCGAAGAACTCACTACCGTGTGCTCCATTTTTATACACCCCGAAGTGAAAGGGAGAAATATCGCCATCATCACGCATGCCGGAGGTCCGGCAGTGATGCTTACCGACACCCTTTCCAACAACGGCTTGGAAGTGCCTCATCTTGAGGGCGAAAAAGCGGAAGTGTTGCTCGCCAAATTGTACGCCGGTTCCTCCGTTGCCAATCCCATTGACTTTTTGGCTACCGGAACGGCAGAACAACTCGGTTTTATTATTGATGCCTGCGAAAACGATTTCGACAATATTGACGCGATGGCAGTAATTTTCGGTAGCCCTGGACTTTTCCCCAACTGGGATGTGTACGAACTGCTGCACAACAAAATGAAAACTTGCACGAAACCGATATTCCCCATTCTTCCTTCCATCCAAAATGTAAAAGAAGAGATTGCCGATTTCATTGAAAATAAACACCGTATCAATTTCCCCGAAGAGTGCGTGTTTGGAAATGCGCTCGCAAAAATTGTAAACACCCCCAAACCACAGCCGTTACATCCCGAAATACCCAAAATTGACGAAGTTACCATTAGAAAAGTGATTGACAATTGCGAAAACGGATATTTGCGTTTGGAGGAAATTAGTGCGTTGTTGGATGCCGCCGGAATTACCCGAAAACAAGAAATAGAGGTAAATAACGTAGGTGATGCCGTCAGGGCATCCCAAAAACTCGGGTTCCCGTTAGTAATGAAAGTAGTTGGTCCCGTCCACAAATCTGATGTAGGCGGCGTGGTTTTAAATATTAAAGATGAAGAAACCGTAATTCGTGAATTTGAGCGACTTATAAAAATACCTGATACTTACGCCGTTGAAGTTTGCCCGATGTACTACGGCACGGAGATATTTGTAGGGGCATCGAAAGAGGAAAAATTCGGACATCAGATTTTGTTCGGGTTGGGCGGAATTTTTATTGAAGTGTTGAAAGATGTGAAAGCCGCTTTGGTTCCCGTTGGAAAACAGGAAGCATTGGAATTAATGAAACAGTTAAGATGCTATAAAATATTGAAAGGGGTTCGTAAACAGGAACCGGTAAACGAAGATTTGTTTGCAGATACTATTGCGCGCGTTTCTGCGTTAGTACAAGTGGCCCCCGAAATTGCTGAAATGGACTTAAACCCCTTATTAGGAACTTCAAAAAGTATTACTGCGGTTGATGCCCGCATCAGAGTAGAGAAATAATGAAACTATTGGTGCTTCTTCCCCGCGTTCCCTATCCGCTTGAAAAAGGCGACAAATTACGTGCATTCTACCAAATTAAAGAGTTGTCTAAATACCATGACATCTATTTGGTAGCGATGCAAGACGCGCCGCTACACCCCGATGCGTTAGAACAAATTGAGCCTTATTGTAAAGAAATTCACTTGTTAAGGTTGTCGTTATTTAGTAAATGTGCGGGTATTATTCGGGCTTTTCTTAAAGGATTGCCTATGCAGTGCGGATATTTTTTTAGTAGTAGAGCCAAACGTAAAATTCAAAAGCTAATCCGTACTATCTATCCTGACCATATTTACTGCTTTATGGTTAGAATGGCGGAATATGTAAAAAAATATAAAGATTGCCATAAAACATTGGATTACCAAGATGTTTTATCTATAGGAATGAAACGCCGCGCAGAAAAAGCACCTGCTTGGAAAAAACTGCTCTTTTTGTATGAATATCAAGCATTAAAACGTTACGAAAAAAATATTTTTTCTCACTTTACGAATAAAACCATCATCACAAGTATTGACCGTGATTTGATTCCGCATCCGCAAAAGCAATATATTCAAGTGATTCCAAATGGTGTTGATTTTGATAAATTCAATTATCAAAAAAAGAACAAGCAATATGATTTGATTTTTGCCGGAAATATGTCATATCCCCCCAATGTGAATGCTGTTTTATTTTTGGTGAAATCTATTTTCCCAAAACTTTTAGTCAACTTCCCCAATTTAAAATTATGTATTTGCGGTGCTAATCCGGCATCCGCCATTAAAATTTTGGAGAGTAATAATATTCATGTTACCGGTTGGGTGAATGAAATGTCGGAGTATTACGCACTGTCCGAAATTTTCATTGCACCCATGCAGTTGGGCACCGGTTTACAGAACAAATTATTGGAAGCCATGGCGATGAAACTGCCTTGTGTCACCTCGCCCCTTGCCGGAAAACCACTGGAAGGAGCCAAGAATGCTTTCTTGATTTGCAATACCATAGAAGAGTACGTAGAAGCTGTCTCAAAACTATTGACCGATAATACTTTTTACCAAACTGTAGCCGAAAATGGATACCAATTTGTAAAAACACACTACGATTGGGAAGAGGTTGGAAAAAAATTAGAGGAGGTGATGAACGATGATTGAAATATTTAAAAATTCAAAAAAATAAATCCTTAAATCCTTAAATCTTAAAATCTTAAATATTTATGTTACAACGCAAACAAACCATTTACTTATTTTTTGCAGGATTAATTACCATTATTTTGCTTTTTATTTCTTTCGGAAATTTTGAAATAGAAGGAATTTCATGCCTTCAATACGGTGCTTTTTCTGTAAAAACGATAACAGAAAAAGAGGTTATAGTAAGCACATTAGGAAACGCCTTATTGCTCATTGCTTCTGCTGCTTTATCATTTATTACGATTTTTCTGTACCATAATCGTAAACTTCAAGCAAAACTCATATCGCTAAATATGTTGGTTATTTTGTTAGCCATATTTACCATCTTATATATCTATCCGAAGTTTGTATTTTCGAAAAATTCAAACTTTTATAACACCACATTAAAGTGGGATTACCTATTTTTAATTTGTTTTGTTATACCTCTTGGATTATATTTATCCAAAAAGGCGATTCATAATGATGAGGCACTGTTGCGCCGTGCGGAACGGTTGCGTTAAACAAGTTATCTTTCAACCAATTTCATCGAAATAATCTTGATATCTTCAAGGGGTCTATCTCCACGGTCTTTGGGTTGGGCGGCAATCATATCCACTATATCCATTCCTTTCACTACTTCGCCGAAAACGGTGTATTGACCGTCTAAATGGGTAGCACCGCCATGTTTATCCACAATATAGAATTGCGAGCCGGAAGACCTTCTTTCAGGGTTTACGCTATCGCCTGTTCTGGCAGCAGCCACAGCGCCCCGCTTGTTGATTTTTCCGGGGATGATTTCGGCAGGAATAGTGTATCCGGGACCACCATTACCCAAAGAGACACCTTTTGCAGCATTTCTTGAGTTGGGGTCGCCCGCCTGAATCATAAATTGTTGAATGATTCTGTGAAACAGAACACCATCGTAAAACTTTTCGTTTACCAATTTAATAAAATTGTCACGGTGAAGCGGTGTTTCATCGTAAAGAGCAATGGTAATGTTGCCCATTGTGGTTTCAATAATTACTTCCTGCATAGTTACTCTTTTAGATTCTTCTTTAACTGCGGTTTCTGTTTTTGCAGCAGTTGCTTCTTGTCTTTTCGTTTGCGCCGTGCAACTTACTGAAAGCAACAAAGATAAAATAATGAATAAGGTAAGATTTTTCATAATGTATAAAGTTTAAAATTTTACGGTGGCAAAAATATATAAAAATTATATCATGAACTAAAAATGAAACATTGTTCTCCCATGCGGGCTTCACTTAATTTTAAAATTCCAGTTTATTGAGGGAATAATGGGAAAAAGGCTCATTTTATAAGCCTTGGTGGTCATGTCGAAAATAGGTGGGTTGGCGTCGGGATCAAAGTTTGTGGTGGTCTCATAAAAGATGAAAAAAGGATTTTTTCGATTATATACATTGTAAATTGAGAAGTTTAATCCTGTTTCAAAGTGTTTACGTTTAACAATATTCCAATTTACGGATAAATCTAAACGATGGTAGGGAGGCAACCGATACGCATTTCGCTCGCTGTATTCCGTAATGATATTGCCACTAAAAAAATTGTAGCCTACCGGTATGGTCATCGTATTTCCGCTTGCAAATATCCAAACAGCAGCCACTGAAAGTTTATTACGAATAATCTCAAAGTTCAAACTGATAGAAACATCGTGACGGCGGTCATATTTTGCCCAAAACCAATCTTCATTATTGAGCTCCGTAAAATTTCTTTTTGTATAAGAAAGTGTATAGCCTACAAATCCGGTAAACCACCCTCTGTTTTTTTGCAGAAAAAACTCAATGCCCCACGAATAACCTTTCCCTTGTGTAAGTATTTGATCCGAATTTACTTGCAATGATGAAAAATCTAATCCGTCTTTATATTCCGTTAAATAATTCATGTGTTTGTAATAGGCATCAATATAAGTTTCAAACATATTCTGTACAAAATTTTTGAAAACGCCCAAAGAAACCTGATGTCCCACTTGCGGTTTAATGAAAGCGGTACTTGGCATCCAAACATCTGTAGGCAACGAAACAGAAGCCATAGAAATCTGGTGCAAATATTGATAATTCATAGTGTACGACGTTTTTATGGAAGTGTTGTTGTCTATTAAAAAACGTGCAGAAAAACGAGGCTCTGCATTATTATATTGTTTGGAAATTTGCCCGGATTTGTACAAAATAGAATCTAAAATTACCATTCTGTCGCCCAAAATATAACGTGTAAACTTTCCTACATGCGAGAAATGCGAATATCGTAATCCGTAGCCTATTTTTAACCACTTAATGATATCCCATTCGTCATTAGCATAAATTGCCAACTCATTGGCATAAAAAGGTTTCGATTTTGGGAGAGTGAGGTTGTTATTTTGTCCCGCTTCCACTTCATAATCAGATGGAAAAAAAGTGTGAAAAATATAATGAACACCAAACTTAACATTATGATTGGGATTAGGCAAATAAGCAAGTTCCGATTTCAATGCATAATCTCTAATCCCCGAAGAAATAGCAAAGTTATAAATGCCCATTTTCATTTCTGTTTTAAACTTATAATCGCTAAACATACCCGAAGTATTCAAAAACAGTTTAGGTGAAATGATGTAATTCCATCGTACAGAAGTCGCTCCGTTTCCCCACGCAAATACAGAACTTGTATTTCCGTTTTTTGACTTGAAGCCATAAACATCACTTCCGTAGTATCCTCCAATGTAAAACCTATGTTTATCATTTACAATAACATTAAATTTGGCATTCAAATCGTAAAAGTAAAATTTTGCACCTTTAAACGGAGAGTCTTTTTTTAGAAAAGGTTGAATCAACCAATCAATATAGGTTCTTCTTCCTGAAACAATAAAAGATGCTTTGTCTTTTTTTATAGGTCCTTGAACTGTTAAACGGGAAAAAATAACACCGATTCCTCCGTCTAACTCATACTTTTTCATGTTGCCTTCTCGTTGATACACATCTATTATGGAAGCCAAGCGACCCCCATAGTTTGCGGGCATTCCCGATTTGACAAGTTCTATGCTTTTTACAGCATCGGCATTAAAAATAGAAAAAAAACCGAATAGATGTCCCGGGTTATAAATGGGTGCCTCGTCTAATAAAATAAGATTTTGGTCGGCATTACCGCCACGTACATAAAAACCACTGTTCCCTTCAGAACCCGACTGAACGCCCGGAAGCAACTGAATTGTTTTTAACACATCTACCTCGCCAAAAAACGCCGGCATAGTTTTAATGGTTTCTATTTTCATCCCCATTCTGCCAACGTCTATACTTGTAACGTTTTTATCAGCTGCTTGTCCCATAACCACCACTTCATCAACCATTATAGCAGAAATTTCAATATCAATATTTTTCTTTAGATTTGAAGTAATGGTAATTCTTTCTGAGATTTGTTTATATCCCAAATAATTGACATTTAATATGTAAGTTCCTTTTTCAACCGTAATAGAATAAAAACCCGATGCATTGGTTACAGTACCGTTAGATGCAGTTTTAGCAAGTGTGTCTTTTAAAATGATGTAAGCACCTGCAATGGTCTCGCCATTCACTGCATCCTTTACAATACCCGAAAGTGTTACCTTTTGAGCATTTAATACAGTAAATATCAATAATATATGAAGAAATATAAGTATTTTTTTCATAATGAAGCGCAAAAATAGTGTTTTTTTTACTAAACCGACACGAATTTCACGAGATACCGACATAAACTACTTCTACCATACGCACGAAGAGCAAAAACGTAACATGGAGGAGTGTTTTTTTAAACAAGAAAACGCTTTCTCTATCAAATATTTTCTATTTTCGCACCCATTTTAGTTGCGAAAAAACGACATTAGAAAAGAAAAAAACAGTATGGCAATTGCACTATGGACAATTGTTGTCTTTTTAATTACTAATTATTAGGAGCGATAATCAATCTGTGCTATTATTTATTTTCTCATTCCAAAACTAAATAGAAAAAATAATTTTAAATAAAAATTGATAACTATTGCGGTTGAAAAAATAACTTTAAAGATAATGCGTTATCTATCCGTATATTTTTGCAAAAAAAAAGAGAAAATTGTATGAAAAATTTGTTTTTATTACAACTTCCGGTTTCTAATCCTGACATGATTTCAGCACAAGGAACAGAATCTACCGTAGAAAAATTGAGAATTCTTGATTTGGTATTGCTTCCGGGAAGTTTATGGATTATGATTCCATTATTAATCATGTTTGCTGCGGCAATCTATATTTTTGTTGAACGATGGCTCACCATAAGTAAATCAGCAAAAGAGGAGCGTAATTTCATGAATAATATCCGTGATTTTATTCATTCCGGAAAAATTGAATCGGCGTTGGCATTGTGTAAAGGAAATTCTAGCCCTTTGGCACGTATGATTGAAAAAGGGATTACCCGCATTGGAAAGCCTTTGGCTGATATCAGCGCGGCTATTGAAAATACCGGACAATTGGAAGTGCAACGCTTGGAAAAACGGGTTTCCCTGTTGGCTACGATTGCCGGCGTGGCGCCAATGGTCGGATTTCTCGGAACTGTTGTCGGAATGGTAATTGCCTTTCATAATATGGAAGCAAATCCCAATAATTTGAATATTTCCCAACTGTCGGGAGGAATTTACACGGCATTAACCACAACAGTAGCCGGACTTATTGTAGGTATTGCTGCTTTTTTTAGCTACAACATTATTGTATCAAAAATTTCGCAAGTAGTATATATGCTTGAAGCAAAAACTACAGAATTTATTGATTTGTTGAATGAACCGGTGTAAAATAATGATTAATCGCTAACTACAAATCATTAATAATTAATCATTAATCATTAAAATTATGGCAATAAAACTTCAAAATAAAAGAAGTGCAGAATTTAGTGCTGTTTCGATGTCGGATTTAGTGTTTCTGTTGTTGATTTTCTTTATGGTAACTTCCACATTAGTTTCTCCCAATGTTATCAATTTGTTACTTCCCAAAAGTACTGCCGGAAAGCACTTGGCATCGGGTTATATCGAAGTATATATTGATGCCGAAAAAAACTATTATGTAAATCCGAAAAAAGATAGTGCAGAACCGGTTTTGTATGAGGAATTGTTGCCGGTTTTGCAAGGTTGTATTGAAGTAGATAAATCAGAGCAACATATCATTATTTTACGCGCCGATAAATCGGTTCCCATTGAGTATGTAGTTGCATTTTACGATATATTAAAAATATTGAATGCCAACTTGGAAGAAACTCAAATGTATAAACTTTTATTAGCGACAGAGGCAAGATATTAACTATGAGTGAAGAAAGAAAAAACAAGATTATTTCTTTAATTGTAACAACGGTTACAATAGGGGTTTTGTTTGCGTTGCTTTATTTTCTTGGTTTCTATTCGCAAATTCCTCCCCCAGAAGCAAAAAGAATGATTTTGGTAGAATTTTCATCTTACGGCGGTGGCGGCGGCGGAGGTGGCGGTGGCGGCGGCGGCGGAGAAGAGTACAGTTTGTCAAGTACTGCAAGTAACAATTATAATGAAGCTCAAAATATTGCCACTCAGGATGCCGAAGATGCACCGGTAGTAGCGACTAATTCAACTCCAAAATCTACTAAATCGCAAAACGACAATGCGGTGCTAACCGTTGAGCCCAAACAAGAACCCGGAGCAACCTATAAGCCGGGAAAAGGCTCAGGTTCAGGTTCGGGTGGCGGAAACGGAAGTGGAATAGGAACTGAAACCGGAAGTGGCTACGGACCCGGTTCGGGCGGTGGTTCGGGTGGTGGTTCGGGCGGTGGCATTGGAACCGGAACAGGGACAGGAACAGGACCGGGAATGGGCACAGGAGAAGGAGGCGGAGTGGGAGCAGGAAAAGGTGTCGGATATGGATCCGGAAATCGAAGTTATGTAAATATCCCGGACGTAAATATAAGTGAAAACGGCGTTATTTATGTTGAAGTACACGTTACTGCACAAGGAAACGTAATCAATGCACGTATCCTCAACACTCCTAAATATCCAACCAATATTACCAATGCAAAAATTCAGCAAGATTGCCTAACTCGTGCACTCTCAGCAAAATACGCCACAGGTAAAGAGGAGTTGCGCATTATTGTGTTTAAATAATGCATTAAAAATATCGTTTTAGCCAATTTTCAATTTCATTCGACAGCAAATCTTTCTTAATTACTTTTTTATTTTTATCTAAAACCATAATCATTGGAATTGCACGTATATCATATAAGGAGTTTGCAGAAATTCCAAAATCGTAATTCCATCCATGTAGCCAAGTTGTAAATGCGCTTGTAGTGAGATAATTACGCCATAAATGTTCATTCTCTTCAAAATAAATCGTTACTACTTTTAATTTTCCTAAAGCAATAGCTCGATTAAGAATTTCCATATTTTTCATTTTCTCACGAATTTCCAAACAAATAGGGCAGTCGGGATTTTGAAAATAAAGCATTAAAATCTCAGCTTCAATGTTATACATAGTCGTAGTGTCTCCGTTTCCAAGTAAAATATTGAAATCAATAGCCTGTTCACCCACCTGATTTTTGCTGATTAGGTTCAACTCATATTCATAGCGCATTTTGCGCATTTCCTCCAAATCAGGTGTATGTAAAATATCTTTCAACATTGCAAGATACAGAGAAACATCGCGATATGGAGATTTCCAAGAGCCAAATTCATGTTCCAAATAATCGAATAAAGCATAGTACATACTTCTGTTTTTCTTACTCTCATTCAAAACTTTTATGACAATGGGAATAGAAAATTCTGGCTCTAATTGAAGAATGTGTTGCGCAAATGTTTTAAATTTATTGTGTAAGACGGGGGTGTTTATCAAACGTTCATCTTCCCATGGAAAATTATCAAAATGGTTTTTAGATAAATAAGAATAAAAAATCGCTCTATCGCGATAATAATCTTGGGGTGGTGGCGGTTGTTCCAATGAGCCTTGAATAATTGAAGCCAACAAAAGCCCTTTATTTTCATTTATCATCTTTTCTTGATAGGCTCTTTTTTCGGCGGTAATGTTATCCGCTTTTCTAATGAGCGTATCTACAAAAGGTTGTATCATATACTGGGGTAATCCTCTTTGTTGCATTTGTCTAAATTCATCTTCTAATGCCATAAGTTGTCTGTTAAATTCAAATAACTGCTTCATGTACGCTCTATTAGCACTATTTTCTTTGCTCCCATCTATTTTAATATCATCTTTGAGAATAGAAATGGTAAATTTTTGGTTTTTAGTATCCGAAATCAAAAACTCGGACAATATTATGGAATCAGCTTCAACAACATAAATACCTGCGTCTAAATATGTTTTGTCTTTAATGGTCATATCGTTCTCAAATTTTACAGCAAGAAAATTAACAAACTTCTTGCTCTTAATATTATACGCTTTAAAAAAAAGCGAATCGGCATTAATGTTTTCAGTTTTTATTCTAATTTGATAACCGGATTGGGCATTGGAAATGAATATAATGGTGCAGAAAAATAGGGTAAGAACAGACCTCATCTATATTAAAATTTAAGATTTAATTTGGCGTCAGTTTTAACTGACTGAATAGTTGGCAAATTAAGTCATTTTTTTTAAAAGTAGCGTTTTAGTTAGCCTAAAAAACACTATTTTCGCGCCAAAATCTTTAAATCATTAACCACTTTAATTATTAACCGAAAAGTATGTTTGAAAATTTAAGTTCGAAATTAGAACGCGCATTTAAAGTATTGAAAGGGCAAGGCTACATTACCGAAATTAATGTGGCTGAAACAATGAAAGAAGTTAGAAAAGCCTTGTTGGATGCAGACGTAAACTATAAAATTGCCAAAGAATTTACCGATGAGGTTAAGAAAAAAGCGTTGGGGCAAAACGTTTTAAAAGCAGTATCCCCCAGCCAGCTTATGGTAAAAATTACTTATGATGAACTCATTGAACTTATGGGGCGTGATGCCGTGGATATTAATGTAAAATCGAATCCTTCTATTATTTTAATGGCAGGATTGCAAGGCTCCGGAAAAACAACTCATGCAGCAAAGTTAGCTAAAATACTGAAAAATAAACGTGGAAAAAAACCATTGCTGGTGGCTTGCGACGTATATCGTCCGGCTGCCATTGACCAATTGAAAGTGCTCGGAGAACAGATTGAAGTAGATGTTTTTACAGAAGATAATTCTAAAAAACCGGTGGATATCGCCAAACGTGCCGTACAACATGCCAAAGATTGGGGATATAATGTGGTAATTATTGACACCGCAGGACGTCTTGCCATTGACCAAGAAATGATGGACGAAATTGGCAATATAAAAAATGCTGTAAATCCGCATGAAATTTTGTTTGTGGTAGATGCTATGACAGGTCAAGATGCTGTTAATACTGCAAAAGCATTCAACGATAAACTCAATTTTGATGGCGTTATTCTTACCAAAATGGATGGTGATACAAGAGGCGGAGCTGCGTTAACCATTAAATCGGTGGTAAACAAACCCATTAAATTCATTGGAGTAGGAGAGAAAATGGACGCTTTGGATGTGTTTCACCCCGACCGTTTAGCAGAACGTATTCTCGGTATGGGCGATATTCGTTCGTTTGTGGAAAAAGCACAAGAACAATTTGATGAAGAAGAAGCACTAAAATTGCAACGTAAATTAGCAAAAAACCAATTTGATTTTAATGACTTTTTAGGGCAAATTTCACAAATTAAAAAAATGGGAAACATTAAAGATATGATGAGTATGATTCCCGGTGTGGGAAAAAATATTAAAGATATGGATATTGACGATAACGCATTTAAAAGCATAGAAGCTATTATTTTATCCATGACACCCTACGAACGTTCTAATCCCGATGTGTTGAACGGAAGCCGCAAAAAAAGAATTGCCGAAGGAAGTGGAACCGACTCACAAGAAGTAAATAAACTCATTAAGCAATTTGATGACATGCGGAAAATGATGCGTATGGTATCCGGCGGAAAAGCAAAAGGGTTGATGAATATGTTAACTGCCTCCGGAAAACGGTAATATCCGTGAGTAAAGGAGGAGCATCGGAAAGGAGAATTTAATTGATTATAAGCATATTCGTATAATTTTGTCAAAAAAAAACGCATTTCATATCAAATCATTGTTTTTTTTTATAATTTTGTTTTTCAAAATGTTAAAAAATAGATTTATTTTAATAATTGAAAGATTGAGAAAATGAGTATGAAAGTAATATCGGATAAAGAAATTCAACAAACTTTGAAAAAAGTTTTTGGATTCAATTCGTTTAAAGGCGATCAACTTAAAGTGATTAAGTCACTGCTAAAAGGTAGAGATTGCTTTGTAATTATGCCCACCGGCGGCGGAAAATCTTTGTGCTACCAATTACCGGCTTTGGTTTGCGATGGAACGGCAATTATCGTTTCGCCACTCATCGCGCTAATGAAAAATCAAGTAGACGCCCTTAGAAATTTTGGAACGGAATTAGGCATCGCCCACTTTTTAAATTCTTCTTTGTCGAAGCAAGAAATAAAAGCAGTAAAAGATGATGTAGTGGCAGGAAAAACCAAACTTCTTTATGTAGCTCCAGAGACGTTGACTAAAGAAGATAATATTGACTTTTTTAAAGACATTAGCATCTCTTTCTTTGCTATTGACGAAGCGCATTGTATTTCTGAATGGGGACACGATTTTAGACCGGAATACAGGAGAATAAGGGAAACCATTGACAGAATCAACAGAAAAGTACCTGTAATTGCGCTCACCGCAACCGCAACTCCAAAGGTGCAAAGTGATATACAAAAAAACTTAGGCATTGACAAAGCTGAAGTATTTATATCCTCTTTTAATCGCCCCAATCTTTACTACGAAATTAGAGAAAAAACAAAAGAAATTGACAAAGAAATTGTTAAGTTTATTAAAGGTCACAGTGGAAAATCGGGAATTATTTATTGTTTGAGCAGAAAAAAGGTAGAAGAATTATCTGAATTTTTACGCGCCAACCAAATTCGCGCACTACCTTATCATGCCGGACTTGAGTCGCCAGTACGTGTAAGTAACCAAGATGCCTTCTTGATGGAAGATATTGATGTGATTGTTGCTACCATCGCTTTTGGAATGGGAATTGACAAACCCGACGTGCGTTTTGTGATTCACTACGATATGCCTAAAAGTTTAGAAGGATATTATCAAGAAACCGGACGCGCCGGTCGCGACGACGGCGAAGGACTTTGTATTGCTTTCTACGACATTAAGGATTTATATAAACTAGAAAAATTTTCTACTAAAAAATCGGTGGCAGAACAGGAAATGGTAAAACAATTATTGGCAGAAACTGCCTCGTATGCCGAATCAACCAATTGCAGAAGAAAACACATATTGCACTATTTTGGAGAAATTTACGAAAAAGATAACTGCGACTGCTGCGATGTTTGTTTGCACCCGAAACCAAAAATGAATGCTACTGAGCAAGTGCAATTGGTGATTGAAGTAATTAAAGAAGTTAAGCAACAATTTGTTGATAATCATATAATTGATATTATTTTAGGAGAAAAAACAACCACTATTGTCAAATTTAAACACAACAAATTAAAACAGTTCGGCGAAGGAGAAGAGTTTGACAAAAAATTATGGGCAAGTGTTATCCGCGTAGCAATTTTCGAAGAGCTTATTTATAAAGACATTGAAAACTACGGCTTACTGAAAATTACGCCAAAAGGTGAAAAATATCTTACCAATCCATACACTTTATATGTGCAAAAACCACATAAAACAAAATCGGATGATGATGATATGGATGATGATGATATAGATAGTATGATGCCCGGAAAGGTAGAAGCCACGGATGCAACATTGTTTGCCATGTTAAAAGATTTGCGCAAATCTATTTCCGTTAAAGAAAATCTGCCTCCTTTTATTATTTTCCAAGACCCCTCTTTGGAAGATATGTGTATTCAATATCCCACTACCATTGACGAAATGGTGAATATTACAGGCGTTGGTGTTGGAAAAGCACAAAAATATGGTAAACCTTTTGCCGATTTAATAAAACAGTACGTTGAAGAAAACGAAATTGATAGACCGCAAGACTTTATCGTAAAATCTGTTGTTAAAAAATCTGCAATTAAAGTATTTATTATTCAAAGTATTGATAGAAAATTGAATTTTGAAGATATTGCTCAAGCCAAAGGATTAGATATGGATGAACTCTTAACGGAAATTGAAAGTATAGTATCTTCAGGAACAAAATTAGATATTGATTATTATATCGATGACACTATTGAAAAATATCATCAAGAAGATATTTTAGATTACTTTTCCGAAGCGGAATCAGACTCTGCACAAGCAGCTCTTGACATTTTGGGCGAAGATGATTTTAATTTGGAGGAGATTCGTATTATGCGAATTAAGTATTTGTCTGATGTAGGAAATTAGCGTGAAAATTTCAACATTACGAACTTTATTTCATACACAATTATCTCTGCTTTATGAAAAACGGGAAATTGATGCCATTTTTTTTATCTATATTGAAAATAAGTATAAAATAAAAAGGCATCACTATTTTTTGAATCCTGATTATGAAATTGCATTTGAATATGCAGATATGAAAGCACTTGTAGAATGCACCCCCATACAATATATAATTGGAAAAACTACTTTTTGTAACTTACTGTTATACATAAATCCTGCAGTACTTATTCCACGACCGGAAACGGAAGAATTAGTGGGGATGATTGTAAATGAGAGCAGAAGACAGAAAGCAGAAAGCAGAAAGCAGAAAGCAGAAAGCAGAAAGGAAACAAGAATCCTCGATATTGGCACCGGTTCGGGTGCTATAGCTATTGCATTAGCAAAAAAAATAAAAAATGCAACCATTTGGGCAACAGATATTTCTAAAAAAGCACTTGAGGTTGCTAAAAAAAACGCAACAAACCACAATGCTGAAATTACATTTTTATATCACAATATTTTGAAAGATGGCAGTAAGTTTCTTCCTGCTCATTTGGATATTATTGTATCAAATCCTCCTTATATTCCGTTGAACGAACGAAATAATTTGCATAAAAACGTAACGGACCACGAACCGAGCGTTGCACTTTTTGTTCCGAATAAAAATCCTCTTGTTTTTTATAATGCCATTATCTGTATTGCAAAAAAAAACCTCCGTAAAGGAGGAACTTTGTATTTTGAAACTCACGAAAAATTTCACTCTGAGTTAGAGGAGATATTTGCTAAAGCAGGCTTTAATGAGATTGAGTTTTGTAGTGATATGAATAATAAACCTCGCTTTGCAAAGTGCAAAAAGTTATAAATTATTAATTTTTATCGCCAATCCCGATTTCAAATTTGCTGCTTTATTCTTATGAATTACTCCTTTTTTAGCTAACTTATCAATTAAAGAAGTTACTTTAGGAAGTTTACCTTCTGCCGTACTTTTATCAGATACTAACCTGATGTCTTTTAATGCATTACGCATAGTCTTTGCGAAGTAGCGATTAGCTAACCTCTTACTTTCGTTGGCTCTAATTCTTTTCTTTGCCGATTTGTGGTTTGCCATTTTGGTTATTTATTTTTTTGTAATACTCATCCTAATTTTTGAGGGGTGCAAAATTATATTTTTTTCATTACCGAAATATAGATTTGTGATTTTTTCTATCAAAACCTAAATCTAGCCAAAAAAAAGTTTTTGCCCGCTTCTTCTATCAAATATTTTCTATTTTCGCCCCCATTTTAGTAACAAAATTTATGCGTATGATGTAAAAAATAACGTGCAAATAAGCACAAAACAAGATATTTAGAAAATAGCGTTGCTATTTATTCTTGCACTCATTTTCCACAAACTAACTCTTTATTGAGTTATTCCGTCAAGAATAGGTTAATAAACGTCGCTACCTGCGGCGTGGAATAACTTGTTAGACGGATAGGCGTGGAAACCTGAGTGCAGACAGGTTGTTTCCACGCTCTTTTTTTTATCAAAACCCGAAACAAACCAACCCTTAATATTTAATAATTAAAATTTAACATTTATGAAAAAACAACTTACCTTTTTACTATGGCTTGCCATCCCCTTGTTTGGCATGGCACAACCACCTTTACCGGTTGG
>Ga0209628_10001368_pt1 | contig 15701 bp, 15 predicted proteins | sample TergutCu122P4_FD_187285 | JGI IMG/M metagenome (GOLD analysis project Ga0209628, IMG submission 187285) | Cubitermes ugandensis P4 segment gut microbial communities from Kakamega Forest, Kenya - Cu122 P4 (SPAdes) (version 2) | ecosystem: Host-associated > Arthropoda: Insects > Digestive system...
GGTTCCAATCAAAATCCAATGTGACGAAACCGGCGCGGTTGATTCTAATATTATTTCATTTGCGCTTCCCGGTATCATCTTTGCATCATACCTTGAACGTCTACCGGAACCTAATTATGGTGGAGTACCGGAATCATGGAGCCCTCACTATTGGAGTATATATATAGGTTTGAAAAAAGGAACTGACTGCACCAAACTTGCTTCAATCATCACCATGGCGCCCAACGCTACCATATACTCGAAACATGCAGATATACAGGATTTTTCAGAGGGGGTTCAATATCACGTAATTTATCCGGATGGTTCAAAGCCCAATCATTATAATACAGTTATTTATAGGTTTTTGGCTCATGCCGTACCAGTTGATTATTGTCCTTGTGTTAAATGTCCTTAACCCGCATCTTATTTTATCTGAAATGTAAAACATTAATATTCATATACTTAATATAAAAGAAAATGAAATCACAATTTTTTCTCATCGCGCTCTTGATGGCGGTAAGTTTTTCCTCCTTAGCGCAAAATGACGGGTCAGCCTTATCTTCGGATAGTCGTCCTATATCCTCATCAACCGCATTTGCGATTGATAAAAACATCATCTCATTTGAAGTTGCCAATCTCGTGGATAAAAATATCCTTGAATTCGTGCCGCATTCTAATTATGGTGGAATCCCGGAATCATGGAGTCCTCACCGGTGGTCAATAATACTGATTATGGCTGAAGGGACTGATATTACCCGACTTGCCCCAACCATTACTTTGGCGTCCGGGGCTACCATATACTCGAAACATGCCGATGTGCAGGATTTTTCGCAGCAGGTGGAATATAACGTCATTTGCGAGGACGGCTCAACCGTCACGTATTCGTTTTTGGCTTATGTTCAGGATAATTCACGCACAATAGGCTGGGTATACATAAATTATGATCCAAAAAATGGAGGTTCTTCGTTCCCTTCCGGTATGCAGTCCTATAATGACCAGACCATGTTTTATTGTACGGCAGAAGCAAAACAGGGATATAAATTCGTACGCTGGCATGTTAATAGTTCGCCAACGAATATAACCAGCACGATTTTTTGGGATTATATTCCTTTGGATAGCTATGATAAGGGCTATCTCACAGCTGAATTCGAACAGTTACCGCCGGTATATTATACGGTTTACGTCAATACTGCAAACTCATCTCAAGGCGACGTATCAGTGTCTCCAATTAGTGGTACCAAAAAATTGACGGCTCCCAATATGTTGGAACACGTGGGGCCTGGTGGGTTCCGAGTATTAACGGCACCGGTCCATTTTATTATCGCTGGTATGTTGAAGATGCTACCTCTTCCAATTATAGCTTAACTTATGGCGGCCCACATGCCACGATTGATTTTGGAGGACAGATGTCGTGTACTTTGTGGGTAGAGGTTTCCAATAGCTGTGGAACAGATTATGCTTCCATTCAAGTCTATGCCGGCGGACGAGGCGGTTTTTCCTCTGTTTATCCCAATCCTGTTTCGGATATTCTCCATGTGATTATTGGACAGCAAACCCTCGCCAATGCCAAGGCGCTTAATGCGAATCCCACTTTCAATATTCGCCTGTACAATGCACAGGGTAACCTGCTACGCAATACAACTTCCAAAGGCGAAAATGTTGAAATGAATGTCTTAAAATTGCCAAACGGCATTTATTATCTTCGCATAGACGATGGAACTGACAATAAACCGGAAATACAGCAGATTGTAGTGAAACACTAAAAAAACGGATCAGGCGAATCCCCTTATTTCTCGCGAATAAAGATATGGATGGGTGTGCCGCAGAAATTCCAGTTGGAACGTATCTGGTTTTCAAGGAAACGCTTGTAAGGCTCTTTGACCCATTGTGGCAGGTTACAGAAAAAAACAAACGACGGGACAACTTCGCCCGGCAATTGGGTGATATATTTGATTTTTACATACTTGCTTTTCCATGCAGGGGGGGGCGTTTGCGAAATGACCTGCAGCATGACTTCGTTTAGCTTGGCCGTAGGAACTCGTCGCAGGCGGTTGTCGTACACTTCTTTGGTTTTTTCAAGGACTTTAAAGATTCGCTGTTTGGTCAGCGCCGAAATAAATAATACGGGGAAGTCGGTAAAAGGCGCAAACCTATCCTGTATTGCCCGTATAAAAGTTTTAATTGCAACCGGTGATTTATCTGCTACCAAATCCCATTTATTAACGCAGACGATAAGGCCTTTTTTATTTTTTTGAATGATAGAGAAAATGTTCAGGTCTTGGCTTTCGACGCCGCGCGTAGCGTCGAGCATCAGCACACAAACGTCGGCGTTTTCGATAGCCCGTATGGAGCGAATCACTGAATAGTATTCAATGTCTTCGTTCACCTTTCCTTTTTTTCGAATGCCAGCCGTGTCGACAAGGTAAAAGTTGAGGCCGAACTTATTATATTTGGTATAGATAGAATCGCGTGTAGTGCCGGCAATTTCGGTCACGATATGTCGTTCTTCGCCGATAAAAGCATTGATGAGCGATGATTTGCCGACATTAGGACGTCCAACAACAGCTATGCGCGGCAGTTCTTCGTCCGGTTCATATTCTTTTTTAGACGGTAATAACTCCACGATACGATCTAATAAATCCCCTGTATAGGAGCCGTTGATAGCCGAAATACAAGCAGGGTCGCCTAGTCCGAGCCGGTAGAAATCAGCGGCAAAGGCATGCAACTCATAGTTATCCGCTTTATTGACAACGATAATCACCGGTTTGTTGCTTTGCCGGAGTAAGCGCGCCACTTCGTCGTCCGGCTCGGTCACCCCTGTCAATACCTCTACCACAAACAAGATAACATCGGCCTCTTCAATAGCTATCTGCACTTGCTTATTGATTTCGCCTTCAAACACATCGACCGAATTGACTACCCAGCCGCCGGTGTCGATGAGTGAAAATTCTACTCCTGTCCATTCGACCTTGCCATACTGACGGTCGCGCGTCGTGCCTGCCTCTTCATTAACAATAGCTTGCCGCGTTTGTGTCAAGCGGTTAAATAAGGTCGACTTGCCGACGTTGGGACGTCCTACGATTGCTACTACGCTCATATTAATTAAAAATTGAGAATTGGAAAATAATCCTATACCATTAACCACTAACCACTAACCACTAATCATTAGTTGCATATCCGAATTTTTGTAACAGGTTGTTGCGGTTACGCCAGTCATCTTCCACTTTTACGAACATTTCGAGGAATATTTGCTTAGCGAAGAACTTCTCCAGGTCTTTTCGCGCCATGGTTCCGACCTTTTTCAATGCCTGTCCGCGATGTCCTATAAGGATACCTTTCTGTGATTCACGCTCGGCGATGATAACTGATTTTATATCAATCCTTGTCGTGGATTCTTTAAACTGTTCGACGACTACCTCAACCGAGTAGGGTATCTCTTGCTGGTAATACAGTAGAATCTTTTCGCGTATGATCTCCGTTACAAAAAACCGGGCCGGTCGGTCGGTCATGGCGTCTTTTTCAAAAAATGGCGGCGAAGGCGGGATGAGCGCTTCGATGCGTTTACGGACGACGTCCACATTAAAACCAGTCAGCGCCGCTATCGGATAGATTTCGGCTTTCGGTAACAGTTCATGCCATGTAGAAACTAATTGTTCCAATGCTGGCTGGTTTGTTTGGTCTATTTTGTTAATCAGCAACAAAACAGGACATTCGGCTTTTTGTACGCGATGCAAAAAATCTTCATTTTTATCGGTCATATCAACCGTATCGGTCATATAAAGCAATACGTCCGCATCGTCTAAAGCCGATTCCGAAAAATGCAGCATCGATTGTTGCAGCTTATAGTTTGGTTGCAACACGCCCGGCGTATCCGAATAGACTATCTGCATCGATTCGGTATTAACGATACCCAATATACGATGCCTTGTAGTCTGTGCTTTCGAGGTGATAATCGAAAGGCGCTCGCCTACTAAGCGGTTCATCAAGGTCGACTTACCCACATTGGGGTTCCCTACGATGTTCACAAAACCGGAACGATGAAGCATGATAATTGAAAATTCTTAATTCTTAATTGTATCGTATCCCCACTTTAGATAGGAAGCGCCCCAGGTAAAACCTGCACCAAAAGCGGCTAAAATCAGGTTATCGCCTTTTTTCAGTTTGGGTTCCCATTCCCACAGGCACAGCGGAATACTTGCTGCGCTTGTATTGCCATATCGTTCAATGTTGATCATTACCTTTTCGATAGGCACGTCCAAGCGTCGCGCTGCTGCGTCTAAAATTCGCATATTGGCTTGGTGCGGTACAAACCAGTCGATGTCGTCTTTTGTCAGTCCGTTACGTGCCACTATTTCGGCAGCCACATCTGCCATTTCGGAGACAGCGCGCTTAAAAACGGCTTTACCTTCCTGGTACACTGTGTGTTCGTGATTATCAACGGTCTCATGGGAGGGCATCCGTAACGAGCCTCCGGCTTTCATATGCAGTTGCGGAAGGCCACTCCCGTCTGTGCGCATGATAGTATCCAGGATACCCAGGTTTTCGGTGGTAGGCTCGACAAGCACAACACCGCAGCCATCGCCAAACAAAGGGCATGTCGTGCGGTCGGTATAGTTCGTGATAGAAGTCATCATATCACCCCCTACGGCAAGGATGCGTTTGTACCGACCGGAACGAATAAAGTTGGCGACTGTCTCAAGCGCATAAACAAAACCGGAACATGCAGATTGCACGTCGAAAGTAAAAGCATTTTTGCATCCCGTTTGATAAGCAATGATAGAAGCGGCGGGAGGGAAAAAATAATCGCCCGTAGAGGTTGCACAGATAATGCCATCGACAGATTCCGGTGTTATGCCTGTTTTTCGGAAAATTTCTTTGATAGCTTCGACAGCCATGAATGACATGGCTTTCCCATTTTTAAGAACACGCCGTTCCTTTATCCCCACTCGCGACGTGATCCACTCGTCGTTGGTATCTACAATTTTTGCCAAGTCATCGTTTGTAATTATATCTTCGGGCACAAATCCTCCTATCCCGGTAATAACTGCATTAATCATAATCGTAATTTAAAAAAAATTAAAACTCCCTCTACCCCCTTTTACATCCCCCTGCCCCCCTGCCTGTCGGCAGACACGGCTTCAAAGGGGGAGTAGGGGAAAAATACTCATTGCCGGGAGAATGGAAAGCCTCCCGAATAAGGCGCCGGTTGCTGTGAAAAGGCTTTTGTGATACTTTCCAGACGCCCTCAATTAATTTAATAGATTGTTTATATTGCCGCCTTTTTTTCGATTGCGAGTTTACCTCTGTAATATCCACATTCGCCGCATACAGTATGATATACATGCCATGCGCCGCAATTTGGGCATTGGGCTAATGTCGGCAATACAGCTTTATCATGCGACCTGCGGTTGGCAGTTCGCGTATTTCCCTGTCTTCTCTTAGGATGTGCCATAATGTTTTATTTTTTAATTAGTTATATCCTTTAAATAACGAAGCGCTTCCCAACGGGGGTCAATTGCTTCAAAGTCTTTTTCCGCTTCTAATGATTCATCATCATCATCCAACTCATCAACACTCAGTTCTCTCAGTTTTGACTCCATCAATGAATTGCACTCACCGGGGTTATGAACATGTTTGATGGGTATAGCCAATGCTATAAATTCATACATATACCAGGCTACATTGATAAAACCGTCATCTTCTGAAACAATGACCCGTTCATCACTCGTTTCGGCGTATGCCTCACCAAAAGCAACGATGAGCCTGTTAGTAGTCTCAACCGACAGTTCCATTTCATCTAAACAGCGGTCACAATCAACGATTATTATACCATGAATTGTGAAATCAAACTCAAAATCTGATGCTATTTGCACGACGGAAAGCGAGACATTTACTTTCCCTTTTCTGACTTCAGGCCCGTCAATTTGTGCAAAAAAATCATTATCCAACAGATAGTCGAACTTGTAAATCGTTGATGGAGAAAGGATTTTCAAATCAACCTGATATTTTTTCAACTTTTCCAAAGCTAAAATCTCTAAAAAAAACCGCACAAAGGTACGGACTTTTTTTTCAAAAAAAAAATCTGAAAGAATATGGCAAAATATGTCAGACGTCATTTTTTTTCTGAGAGCAAAATTTTAATTATCTTTGCGGCCATATTAATGAAACTTACTTATCTATGCAAAAAAGACTATTATTGATTTGTTGTTGCTATCTGTTTGTTTTACACGGGTTTTCTCAGACAAGAGATACGATGATTGTCTACGAATCGTATGTCAAAGCGCCCTTGTCTAAGGTTTTTCATGATTTTGAAACAAAATATGGGATGCCTTTAAAGTATGATTCTACCGTGATTGAACGTTACAGGTACGATTATCTTTATTTAGGAATGCCGTTAAAAAGAGCCTTTGAAGAGATATTTTCGGAGATAAACGATTTGGCGTATTACGTTGATAATAAAGGTGATTATTGTGTTGTCTTAAAACGTCACTTGCCCGCCGACTGGCAAAAACCCGGTTTTTTACCCTACCAGGGAAACCCAAGTCGGTTCAATTTGACGGTTAGAGGTCGTATCACAGACCAGACTAACGGCGAACCGTTGCCTTTTGCATCCGTTCAGGTTGATAATTACACGTTGGGAACGAGTACGAATGTGGATGGATATTTCACTCTGTACAATGTGCCTTCCGATACGGAAACGCTTATATGCAAGTATTTAGGGTATGAGACACAGCATTTTTATTTATCTCCCAAGGTAAACGCAGACAAGGTATTGGTAGAGCTGCTACCAGCCTCCTACACGTTTGATGATGTGGTGATTGTAGCACATCGTGAGGACGTGTTAAGAGTGCCGGAGCTATCCATTGGCGTCATCCAGACGACTGCGGCTAAGATTGCCGACCTGCCGGCGCTTGGCGAGAAAGACCTTTTCCGTACCTTCCAGTTGATGCCGGGTATCTCCGGAAGCAATGAATCTTCGGCAGGGATGTACGTGCGCGGAGGGACGCCCGACCAAAACCTTGTGTTGTACGACGGCTTTACTATCTATCATCAGGAACATCTGATGGGCGTTTTCAGCTCGTTCAATACGAATGCCGTAAAAAGCGTACAGTTGCATAAAGGAGGATTTGACGCCAAACACGGCGGACGGCTTTCGAGCGTGATGGAAATAGCCGGTAAAACAGGTAATGATAAGAATTTTAACTTAGGGAGTGATTTCGGATTTTTAGGGATAAATGCTTTTGTAGAGATGCCTTTTACAAACGATAAAGGCACTGTTTTCGTGGCGGGACGCCGGTCGTTTCAAAGTTTTATGTATGATAAGTTTACAAACGTCTATTCCAAAAATCAAGAACCGATGATGATTGGCGGCGGTCGTTTTATGCAGCGTAATCAAGAGAAACCGAAATCCTATTTTTACGATTTGAACGCCAAGGTAACCTGGAACCCTTCCAAAAACGACATTGTAGCGCTGAGTTTTTTCAATGGTGAGGATGTGTTGGATAACTCCCGCAAAGGGTTCGGCAGCTCTTATCTCAGCGGTGTCATAACCGACAAGACCAACTGGGGTAATATAGGAAGCAGCCTGAAATGGTCGCGCAACTGGGATAACCGTCTATTCTCAAATGTATTGGCTTCCTTTTCAAACTATTACAGTTTGCGTAACCGGAGCAACAGTACAACAAGCACTGCCGGCGCAGCCGCTGTGATGTTTGACATGAATACCATCGAAAACAATGATTTATGGGATTATTCCTTTAAATTGGATAACGAGTATAAGATAAGTAACAAAAATAAAGTTGAGTTTGGATTGCATTACTCCAACTACCGGATTGACTATCGCTATTCGAGAAGCGATTCGGTCGATATTCTGAATATGCACAATAAAGGCAATCTGTTGTCAGCATACATACAGGATAAGCTGACGTTTGCCGAAAAGCTGACCGTTTCGCCCGGTGTCCGGTTCACCTACTTCGATGCCTCATCCCGCATGTATGCAGAGCCGCGTCTGCAAACATTTTTAAAGGTCAATAAAAGAACCAATCTGAAAGCCTCCGCCGGTCTTTACAATCAGTTTGTAAACAGGATAGTACGGGAAGATATTTCTGCCGGAAGCCGCGATATATGGCTGTTGTCGGATAACAAAGGCATACCGGTTAGCAGCGCCACCCATTTAGTGGCTGGGGGCAGCTACGAAACCAAAGATTTCCTGTTCGATGTGGAAGCGTATTATAAAAGATTAAACCGCCTTAGCGAATATACGTTGCGCTTTGCCCGTTCTTTCTTTGACAATTCCGGCTATCAGGAGTTTTTCTACAACGGGAAGGGCTATTCGCGGGGCGTTGATTTCCTTTTGCAAAAAAAATATGGTAAGCTTACCGGCTGGTTAGCTTATACCTTAGGCGAAACCCGCTACAACTTTCCGGTTTATGGCGACGGTTATTTTCCGGCCAACCAGGACGTCACGCATGAGTTTAAAACAACACTGACCTATAAGCCATCACGCGATTTAACCATTTCATTGACATGGATATATGCAACAGGGAAGCCGTTTACTGAGCCTATCGGCGCGTATACGCTCGAAACGCCAAGCGGTGGAAAAATGAATTTTATGGTGGTTGACAAGAAGAACAATGCCCGTTATCCCGATTATCACCGGATGGACTTATTGGCAAAATACGATTTCTCGTTTATCAAAGCATTTAAGGCAAGCGCCAGTATTTCGTTGTTCAACCTGTACGACAAGACCAATGTTTGGTACCGCGAGTATATCTACGACCAGTCGTCAGGTATTACCGAGACAAATATCAACCTGCTGGGATTCACGCCCAATCTGACAATCAGTTTTCAGTTGAAGTAAACATAGAGATTTATCTTAAACACAAAGACACAGAGGACACAGAGGAGAACAGAGAAAATAATTAAAAATACTAAATAATTTACATATAATGAAGAAATTAAATATAAAAAGATGGTTTACAGCACAGAGACACAGAGATACAGAGAAGCGCAGAGAAAAAAATATTAAACTCTGTGTAACGCTGTGTTCTCTGTGCCTCTGTGTTACATTTTTGGTGGGATGCGGCGAAGCGTTGATGGATCATAAAGTCGATACTGAGATGCCGGTTGTGGAGTGTTATCTGCAGGAAGGCGATAAAGAGCTGACTGTCAAAGTGTACAGCATGGAAGAGTTCCTAAAGGATGACGTAAAGCTGTCGAAACCGGTCGGCAACCTGAAGGTGACCATCAATAACAGTGAGCTGAAGGAGACACCCACCGGAACCTATTCGCTCGCTTTGGAGGAAGATTCCATCCGTGAAGGACAGATTTATCAGTTGAAATTCAACCATCGGGGGAAAAATATTGAAGCATCGACCACTATTCCGGCGCCCATCCGGTCGCTATCGGTTGCCCCTGAATCTATCTTATTGTACCCGTATTATTGGTCTTATTCTGATACCACGTATGTGATGGTTTCATGGGAAGACCCCGACAACGGTTTCTATCAGGTCTATATCGAAAGTCCGAACAACCCCGAAATGCCTTCCATTGGTTTTTTCAGGCGTCGTATGATGCAGCCTTTTCAGGGCAATTCATACCGCATATCTTCCCGTGAACTGCGATCAACTGGAACCCATACGATAACAGTTTACCGTGTTGGAAAGGACTACGCCGAGCTGTATGAGCGCATCAGCGCCTCCGATTTAGCCAATCCCATCAGTTTTATTCAGAACGCTTTCGGCATTTTCACTTCGATGAGCGTAGCTAAAACAACCGTCAGAGTCTACGAATCAAGCAATTAGTATCAACGGCATCCTGCCGTTGCAAATTCTGTGTCTCTCTGCGAACCACAATGTCTCTCTGCGCCCTCTGTGCTAATTGTCTTCTTACTAAACTCACACCCGCAATACGTCTGATTATAAAACCCATATTGTTGAATGAGTTCTTTTCGGCGCTCGCTAAGCCCTCCCTTTCGCCAGTTTTCTGCCAGGAAGGAAAGATTCGAAAATAGCGCGGCTGCTGCATGGCCGGATTCTTCTATCTGTTTCAAGTTTTTCCAACGCGACGAGCCGAGCGTAGTAGCAAAAACCGAAAACCCATTTTGTGTAGCATAAGCAGCCGTTACCGAAAGACGCAACTTAAAACACTGTAAACAGCGCGCCCCCCGTTCAGGCTCCTGCTCCAACCCTTGTATGTCAGCAAGCCATTGGGAATGGTCATAGTCGGCATCCACAAAGGAAAGCCCTAACAGTTGTGCATGACGAATACATTCCGATTTCCGCCTTTCATATTCCGCCTCAGGGAAAATATTCGGATTATAAAAGAAAAGAGTTGGGCGTATCCCCTTCGCTATCAGATGCTCGACGATAGCGGACGAACAAGGCGCACAGCAGGCATGAAGAAGAAACATAGAAATAGGGAATAGGGAATAGGGAATAGGGTATGGGGAATGGGGAATGGGGTATGGGGTATGGGGAATAGGGAATAGGAAATAGGGAATAGTGAATTGAGGCCTTAACTAATCCTGAATTGTAAATCTTTTTACGAAGTGAAAAATCCTGAAAACATCCCCCTGCCCCCTTCAAAGAGGGAGTGTCAATTTATACCCAACCCCTTTGATGGTGACTATCTGTACGGAGGGGTCATTTTTCAGGTATTTACGCAAAGAAGTAATATAGGTATCTAAACTTCGCGAGTAAATGATACCGTTTTTACCCCAGTTGGCTTCTAATAAAGCATTTCGTTCAACAACGTTACCTTTTTGACAGCAAAGCATATACAGGATCGTATTCTCTTTTTTGTTCAACAAGGTAGCCTTTTCAAATCCGTACAGCTCGTTTTTGCCGGGCGAATAGGTATACTGTCCGATAGTAAAAGAAAAGTCGGTAATGTTTTCGGTGGGTGTGACGGAACTGTCGGCATCCGAAGTAACAGAACTGTCGATATTTATAGAATCAGTATGACGACTTCGTCCGAAATAAAGGTAACACAAACAGCCGATTATGCCCATTGTCAGGAGCGTAAACAGAACAATAGAACCTGCCATACGCCGTAAAATGACGGTAGCAGGTATTTCTAAAACAGCTCGTAACGATTCCGTCTCGGAGATGTCCATTAAAATGGTCGTCTCTGGATTCATTTTAGGATGTTTTTTATCAGGGAGATACGATGAGTTGAGAACTTCGCCGGTGATTGTGTTAAACCGTTCAACGACAAAATTGACCTGAATATTCTTATCAAACAGCATACCGGAATATAGATCAGCTAAGCAATTAATGTTAATAGGTGTAACTAACTCGCGTATATCCACAAAAAACCGGTTAATAAAACTCTCAAGCGAAAGTCCCGACACATTATTATATTTAATTGTATCCGGTTCGGGGCAATAACGGATTATCAACACTTCTTCTGTCCCGCAGCTTTCGATTGTCACCGCCCCCGAATTGATGATACTGACCAAAGGGACGCGGTACGTTTGCTCCTTTTTATAGGCCGGTTCAAAAGAATCTTTTGCCTCCAGCATCAACTGCCGGCCTGTCATCCGATAGGAGTCGTACAGCCAGACAGTCTGTGATATAAGTGCAGAAACTATCCCCGCCAGCGTGAGAATTGAGCGGATATTTCTTTTCAATGAAGCCATGTCTTTTTGCTAAAAACGTTACAAAGGTAGTAATTTTGCAAAGATTTGACATAAATACGACAATATTTTGAAAAAAAGCCTTGCATGGTAGTAATAAAAACCCGACCTTTGCGGCAAATTTTTAAAATACAGATATGAAAAAGATATTTTTATTGACTGCTTTATGTGCAGTTTTCAGCATTTGTTTTGCGCAGGAGAACAAAACGAACCCACCTGCAAAGGCACCGGTTAAGACAACACCGAAAGAGACGATTGTCTTCGAGAAAACCGAACATGATTTTGGGGTAATCTCTGGAGCTAAAGGGGCCGTCGAACACACCTTTAAATTCAAAAACGAAGGCACAACCCCCTTAGTCCTTACCAATGCTAGCCCCAGTTGCGGCTGTACGGTTGCCGATTATACGAAAGATCCGATAGCGCCGGGCAAACAGGGACAGGTAAAAGCCACCTTCGATCCGAAAGGGAGTAAAAACGGCTTCACAAAAACCGTCACAGTTATTTCAAACGGCAATCCGGCGCGAATAATCCTCACTATCAAAGGCGATGTACAGTAAGTTTTCATAAGCACAGAGACACAGAGAATAATATGTAACAACGGCATCCCTGCCTTTGTAGTCTCAGCACAGAAAAAAAAGGGAGTAAAATAATTTTATCCCTCTTTTTTTGTTATTATAAAAAATTACTTACCTTTGCAGAATTATTTAAAAAAAAAGAACTCTTATGACCTATCTTAAATGCCTCAAATTTATTGTGATAGCCTCTCTCTTGATGATAGAGACTATCTTCTCTACCATTACTGCTGTCAATGTTATTTCTATAACCGTCTCAGGAATCAACAATGCAAAAACCATCACAACAAACGATGGGACATTACAGATGATAGCGACCGTTTTGCCTGCCGATGCAACTGTTAAAACCGTCAAGTGGTCGGTTAAAAATGGCACAGGAAGCGCTAAAATAGATACAAATGGATTACTAACAGCGCTGACAAATGGAGCGGTAACAGTAACTGCAACTGCAAGTGACGGTTCGGGCGTTTTCGGTGACTGTGAAATCACTATAAGCGGGCAACTTCCTTTTTCAATTACCAGTCCATTACAATTAGGGCGTTTCGTAACCCCTTATACACCTGAGCCTTATACGATTACGATAGTAAATAAAGTAACGGGAACAATAACGCTTGACAAATCAGAAAAAAGTATTGGTGGTTATTTAGACGTTGGAAATCTTTCGAAAACAACCTTAGTAGGAGAAGGAGATTTTGCTACCTTCACAATTCAACCGAAAGCAGGATTATGGATTGGTGAAAAGGAAGATAGAATAAACATCAGAGCTAACAACAGTTTAAGTTCGACTCTTATAGTGTATTTTGAAATATTTTCTACCTATAGCAAATGGATTGTAGATAATTGGAATAGAAATAAAGAGCAGGTCTTTAAATTAGCCGATGAACAGGATAAATTCGTTTTGCTATTAATTGGACCTTCTTCATGTAACTATTGCCTTACAACATCCGACATTTTTTATAATCCGGAAATGAGTTCTTTAAAAAAGGTTATTGAAGATAATTACATCCCCTGGTATAGTAATTCAACGATTGGCTTAGAGTATTTTACTGGAGTTGCTGTTGCAAATCCTCGTATTGCCATAATTAATCCGGAGCCGGATGTAAGTGTAGCAAGTATATCTGGGCTTAAAAATGCGGATGAGTTACAACAATTTTTAACGATAGACCTGCTAACCGGCAGCGAGTTGAAGTGGCGAAAAAATATGGGAGAAGTGGTGCAATTGGCTAAAAATCAGAATAAATATATCTTAAAGTTTACTGGAAGAGGGACTTCAAACAATAGCCAAAAGGTGATGAAGCTACTCAATACGGGAACGCTAAAAAAACTTTTAGAAGACAACTATATCTTGTGGTATAGCGATGAGGTTCCTGCAACAGTTGTAACGCTTCCGGTCATATCGGTTATCTATCCCGATTATCCCGATATTGTACTTGATAAGTTAAATGGCCTTCAGGATGTGATAGCTTTTGAAAATCTGTTTGAACAATATACCGTAGCAAACGACCGGCTCTTTGACGACAATAAGGTGTCCGTCTTTGGGGGCGTATTAAGTATTTCAAACCCAACGAATAACGAACTGATTCGTATCTATTCGCCGACCGGACAAAGCATCGCTACTGTGTATAAAAACGATTACACTGTCCGAATAGACGCATCTCATTTTCCGAAAGGCATTTTGATTATTCACAGTTCGGCAGGATGGAACGCAAAAATTTTAATAAAATAAACTACATATGGAAACCATAAAAACTATCTCAGTATTAGCGATTTGCTCTCTGTTTCTTCTTATTGCTCCCTTTTTTTGCGAGGCGTTAGAATATAACCAATGGGTCATGGATCATTGGAGTCAGGACAAAGAGAAAACCTTCAAAACGGCAAAAGAAAAAGACAAGTTTGTCTTATTATTCGTAGGGAGACCTACCTGTCCTACTTGCAAGAAGATGTCGGAACTGTTCTGTAATCCGGCCAATCCTATCAAAAAATTCATTGAAGATAACTTCGTTACGTTTTACAAATGTCTTGATAGTGAGGAAGACAGAACAGATGTTTACGAATATATCGGACAATTATGGTACGAAAGGGATACTTTAAAACTTGTCAGACAGATACCCTGGTTATTTATTATCAACCCGGATAACAAAGCCGAAAGCGTTGCTTCCTGGTATCGACCTTATCCTGAATTTGAACCGGACGATGAGACCATGATGAAATTTCTTTCGGTAGACTTGTCTATCGGGAGCGCTTTGGATTGGTATTCCAATGAGGAAACAGTTTTTGAATTAGCTAATGCACAAAATAAAAACATCTTCAAATTTGTTGGAAGAGGCACTTCGCCCGACTGTCAAAAAATGATGGATTGCCTGAATGAAGAGCCGTTCAAAAAAATCTTACACGACAACTACATCTTATATTATATCAATGAGAATGATGATTGCGGCTGTGATGTGACTTTTTCGGCCCCGGAAAATCCTGAAGAGGGAGGCGAAACGGTCGTGTTTCCTTATATTTCTATTATCAATCCCAAAGACCCCGATAAACCACTGAAAGAGCTGTGGGGCGTTCAGGAAGCGGAAGGCTTGGAAGCTATTCTTTTGAAATATACGGTATCAAACGAAAAAATCTTTCTAATGAATGAGATATTCGTTTGGGGAAATACCTTGACCATTTCAAACCATACCCATAGCGAGCAGATAAATGTGTTTACGATGACCGGACAACAATTAGCTTCGATTCGCAAAAACGATTTTTCAGTACGTATAGACACCTCTCATTTTCCAAAGGGCGTGTTGATTATTAACAGTTCGGCTGGGTGGAGCGCCAAATTTATATTGGAATAGCTTATGAAACAATTAATGTTTTGTATACTTTTCCCTTTTTTGGGTGGCGCTTGCAGTTCGGAATCGCCCGTTCTGACCATGTTGGTCGGCGCTTATACAAGTGGCAATAGTGCTGGCATCTATTCCTACCGGTTCAATACTGAAGACCTGACTATCCAGCCGTTAAGCGAAGCAACTGTCGATAATGCCTCCTACCTGACCTTTTCGCCGGATGCTAAGTTTGTCTATGCAGTGAGCGAATCGGGCCGCAACTCGGCTGTCAGCGCTTTGGCTTTTGATAAGTCTGCAGGAACTTTTCGGCTCTTGAACCGGAAAGAGGTCGCTAATGGTCCCTGTTATATCTTTTATCATACGCTTACCCGTACGGTTGCCACTGCTAATTATAATGATGGCTCGGTTTCTATCACCAATATTGAAGCCGACGGCAGTCTGGGTGAGCAGCAGTTGTTATTCAAGTATGAAGGACTGAGCATTAACCCTTCGCGCCAAACAAGTCCGCACGTTCATTGTGTCATCGAAGCACCTGACCAAAAAGCGCTTTTCGCTACCGATTTGGGTACGGACAAGATTCATAAAATAGATGTCACGATTCCGCCAAGCGGCATAAAAGATATCAATACCGTCTTCAAGGAATCGACTTCTTTTGATGTAGAACCCGGTTCGGGACCTCGCCAT
>Ga0209628_10001369_pt1 | contig 15701 bp, 3 predicted proteins | sample TergutCu122P4_FD_187285 | JGI IMG/M metagenome (GOLD analysis project Ga0209628, IMG submission 187285) | Cubitermes ugandensis P4 segment gut microbial communities from Kakamega Forest, Kenya - Cu122 P4 (SPAdes) (version 2) | ecosystem: Host-associated > Arthropoda: Insects > Digestive system >...
TATGCATCGCTTTCAGTTCTTCCTGCTTGTCGGTCGCTTCGGGGTCGTTCAGGAAATCAAGATTTTCTAACTCGCCGGTGATACGTCGTTTCATGTCAAGCAGTCCCGAACGGTAGATTTTGCCGTCTAAGGCTGTATGACCAGGGGCGCGTTGTTCCATGAACTCTGTAAACACACCTGCTTCGTAGAGAGCGCGCCATCCTTCGGGGGCATGATAGAAAATACGCTCACGCATGGTACGCCCTTTCCAGTAGGGTATGACCTCTCTTTTATACGTAGCAATATCTTCGGCGTTAATTGTATATCGCTGCAGGTCGCGTCTATTAAGCACAAGCAGGTCGTCCATGCTGTGACAGGTCAGTTCGGGAAAGGTAGGTACAGCCTTTGGCACGGGGCCACGCTCGGCAACAATCAGTTCGTCATCACCGATGTAGATTGTTTTATGCTTGCATAGCTCAAGAAAGTTGAGAGCACGCATGACCGGCACCGGATATTTACCTTCGTTTTCCTTGTAAAAACGCGTTACTATCAAGGCTCTCTCGATGCTCAACGACGGCTGCGTCTCAACGGATTTTTGCCGTAAGCGTTTGATTCTTTCATTCATATTTCAAAATCCCTTTAGGGATGTAAGCGAGAATCCTTAAATCCTGGTTAAATAAACCTCCTCTGCAGTCAGCGGTATTTTATCTCCCAAGCGACGTGCACCGGTTGCAGTTATCAGATAATCTTCTTCGTTACGAATACCGCCAAAATCTCTGTATTGTTCTAAGCGGTCGTAGTTGATGAAATCTGCAAACTTGTTTTCTCCTTTCCAGAGGTCTATCAGTTCGGGGATAAAGTAGATACCGGGCTCTATAGTCAATACAAATCCGGGCTCTAATTTACGTGCAAGGCGTAACGACTTACGGCCAAACTGTGTGCTTTTCGGCTGACCGTCGTAGCCTACCCATACCTCGCCCAAATTTTCCATGTCATGCACATCAAGACCCATCATGTGGCCTAATCCGCAAGGTAAGAACATGGCATGTGCACCCTCCCTAACCGCATCTTCGCTATCTCCTCGCATCAAACCGAGTGATTTCATCCCTTCACAGATTATTTTGGCCGACAGCTCGTACACATCTTTAAAATAAACGCCCGGTTGTAAGGCCTCGACAGCGGTAATATGCGATGCTACCTGGACGTCATATACATCCCGTTGTTTGGATGTGAACTGCTTCCCTGCCGGGATGGTCGACGACATATCGCCGGCATAGCCCATCGAAGTCTCAGCCCCTGCATCGATGAGCACCATATCCTCTTCCTTCACCGTATTGCCATAGTAATGATTGTGTAAAATTTGCCCATTGACCGTAGCGATAACGGGGAAAGACAGTTTCATGCCTGCTTCTAACGCTGTCGAAGTGAGTAAGGCGGCTATTTGATGCTCTTTATCGCCTATCCGAAGATGCTCGTACACTTTCTGGTGCATACGTGCGGTGATGTTACAGGCTTTTTCTATTTCGGCCACCTCTTCGTCGGATTTGTAGTTTCGCATGTTGACGACCGCTTTGATAAATTCGACCGATGGCGCTTGGCGTTGCACCGGCAGCGAGAGCCATTCCATCAGTTTCATTGTATGCTCCGCCCGGTAAGCAGGCAGGTAACGAATCGTTTGTCCGGCGGCTACAGCAACCTGAAGGTATAATGGCAGCTCTGCCGACGGCAGTACGGTCGCCACTCCTACCCTGTCACTTTTCTCTTTCAGGGTGGGCTGCGTACCCATCCACACGATATGGTCGATGGAAATCTCATCGCCAAAGATGATAGTACGGTCGTTATCAATATCTATCACAGCCGATAACTCCGCGTATTGTAATCCAAAATAGTACAGGAAGGTTGAATCCTGCCTGAAATCGTAGGTGTTACCTTCGTAGTTCATCCCACACTCATCATTGCCGAGAAATAGTAATAATCCCGTGCCAATTGTTTTTTTCAACTGCTCTCTGCGTTGAATATAAGTCTCTTTTGCAAACATAGCGTTTATATTTTTTTGCAAAGTTAGTGTTTTTCGTTGAAAAAGAAAAATAGTAACAAAAAAAGGTGCAAATCGTGGCGGAATAGAAAAGAGGCTGTTTCCTTCACAGGGAACAGCCTCTCGAAAAAAATTATTTCACATTAATTGGTCACTGAACGATTACTTTTATCGACTTGATAATTCCGTCTTTGCCTTTCAGAACAAACAGATAAGAGCCTGCTTCAACCGAGAGGTCAACTTTGGTCAGTTTGCCTGTCACCTGTACGTTCTTTACGAGCGAACCGGCTTCAGTATAAACGGTTATGATAGCGCCGGTAAGCTTCGCTTCGTCCAAATTAGCGCTTACATAGACCGAAGCGGACTTGGAAACAGGATTCGGATAAACAGTAACAGCCTGACTACCATTGACATATTCAGAGCCTGTATCGGGATCTGGTTCTGTTGGTTTTGCTAATACTGTAAGCATACAACTGTTTTCCATCGGTAAAAATGTCGAATTGCCGGAAGATTTTGCCGTAATAATGACCGTTCCTGCACTGATGGCCCTTATTTTACCGTTGCTAGTCACCGTTGCAATGCTCGGATCGGAACTTGTATAAGTTACCGGAAGACCTACGGAAGAAGTAGCATAAGCCACTATTGAATCGCCAACATATAAATTGGGTAATGACGGGAAACTTATATATTGGTCAATTCTTTCTATTGTCAGCCAGCCATCAACGTAGGTAATGACATAATTCGGATTCACACCGTAGTTGGCAGTGATAGGATACGTGCCAGGAGGACTTGTCTGTGTGGCCGTCGTCGTTACAACAAGCCCACTAATGCTTGCAGGCGTATCGGCTCCTAATAATGTCGAGTAAGAGACAGTGAAGGCCGGGTTGAGCGTGCCATACGGACGGGTCACATCATTCGGACGGATGGTCAGCGGCGCCGGGTCAATGGTATACATGGAAGCCAGCGTGAGGTCAGTAATCGCATCAAAGTTAACACCCGACAGCGCACTTATCGAAATAATATACGTTCCGGCATAAACAGGAGGCGTGGATGATCCATCGTACAGGACGGTGATAGCGCCCAGACCGGAGTATGCCGCATTTAGTGTTACACTGACCGGCTGTGCCGCGCCGTTATAGACCACATTGGCAAAACTGTAATCCAACATAGAAGCAAGGAGCACAGACTTCTGACTGATAGCTACTTCAAAACCATTGTCCGTACTGAATGGCACTGAGGAGGAGTTCGTAAGCCATATCCGTATGACGCCTGTCCGCACGACTCCCGACGTATTCGGATCAGCAGTGAAGGTATACACATTACCGACATTTGTCATGGAAGAAATCCAGGAAGGCATATCGAATCGGAAATAATAGCCATACGTAGTAATGTATCCCATCGGGTCATTGACAGTCACAGTGATATCCTTGTCTTCGCCGACAGCGGCAAATACTAACGAGGAAGCCGGTGAGATGCTAAACAGCGAATTTTCGGGCGACAGTTTAAAGACATCATCTTCGTTGGATGGCGTCGATTCCAAGTCGCCTAATACCGGATCATCATAGAGCGCCGTTACCTTGTAGAAATATTGTCCAAAGGTGAGGGTAGACTGGTCGGTATAAGTATCATTGGTTGTACGGGCTATCTCTACGTTGTTGCGGTAAACGATATAGTTATCAAACTTCCCGGTTTCAATCTTCGCAGCAATGTTCCAGTTACCCGAAATAAGTCCGCTAGTAATGGCTTGTAAGCTACTCAACGGGCCTCCTCCCTGTCCTATCAGGTCGCCCTTGCCCGGGTTAGCCGGGCCGAAGTCCAATCCGGGTACATACATGCCGGCATCGACAAATAACTCGTATCCGATATAGGTGTCCGAAACGTTGTCAAGGATAAATGGATTATCCAATACGACCGTGTTAAAGGCATTCGGCGTTAAGTTACTGCAGCAGACTTCCTGCCGGTAGACGATTCTGCCCTGCCTGATTTTCAGCATGATACTGCCAAGTGGCAGTTCTTGGATATAAAACTCTACCTCTTTGATCTTGCTGATACCCGAAGGTAACGTTTGAAGGGTTAAGTCGGCAGGTGTGAACAGCGTTGCTACTTCCATCTGGATATTCTGGGCAGAGCCTTGGAACCCGATGGCGTCGTAGTTACTGCCATCGTCCCAGCGGACGACCGTTTGGGCAGGCGCGGCGCGGAGCGAACTCTTAGCAGAAGAGGGCGTAAAGCTCGTTTCCTGAACGCCTTTACCTCCTCCGGTAGATGCCGGTTGGACTTCCGTTTCGCCTTCTATCATGAACGTGCGTTTCGCTTTTGAGCGTAACTCGGACGATTTCAATGACGTATAATTCGCAGATGTTTCGAGACCCAATATTGAGAGGTCGCCGGATGCCTTTTTAATAGTGGGCGCCAAGCGCTGGTTATCGACAGGCAGCGTCGCCGGTGCATTAAATACGAGTGCGTTCCAGTCGACCTGTACAGCGCCGCTAGCATTAAAGGCGGCAGTCAGTCCGGTAGGATGCGTACAAGCCTGGCGGACGAGTATCACTTTTTGCATCATATCAAGACCGGTAGGTCCAACAATAATTTTCGCTACCCTTGGATAGCTTGTGGTGTTCGTAGATACCGTATATTCAAACTCGGTAGCCGAATTGACGGTAATATTAACCCAAGACGCGGTTGAGGTAGCCGTCCATGGCAGGCTCGATGTGACGGTAACCGTTTCGACGGTAGCGTCAATATCTTTACGGGCAACCGACAGGGCGCCGTTGATAGAGAACGACGGCACAATGTAGGTAAAGGTAGGCGCTATGTTCAACGACAGCGCATTGGAATAACCCCAAGATTCCAACAGCGGCTGCCAGTCATTAAACATATCTAATACATAAGCCGTATTTTTCGCGCTTGGGGATAATATCTCAGAGGCAAGAAGACCTATAGCGCCCGGTGCGTAGGCGTCAAATCCGCTCACTACTACATAGAAAGCGCCATCGGTATATGCCGGATTGTCGAAGACCACTGTCGTATAATCGGTAGCATTAATATTACCGGTATTTAACGTCTTGCTTTGTAAAATCTGTCCGGGTTCGCCGTTTTCTTCTTTGCGGATGCTTACATCTAATGTACCAATTGCTGCAGTATTAAAGCGGATGTCAACCTTGTCGACAAACCCTGCTTCCAAAGGCGCATCAAAGCGCTCGGCAAAAGCGATGTCTTGCAATACATGTGCACCAGTAAAATAGCCGTATCCCGAACCGATATCATGCAGTCTAACGCCCGCATCGCCCGGTAGCATATTCCATATCCGGTCAGGGACGTTGAAGCCCGCTTTTACATAATCGGACACAGCTTTAGTACTTGTAACCCCTGCGGCGTTTGTAGCTGCAAACGATACTGGATAATCGCCTGTCGTATTATAGGTGATGACCGGATTAGCTACTGTAGAAGTAGCCGGAGTGCCACCTGTAAAATCCCAGTTCCATATAGTCGGGATACCATTTGTGAGGTCATAGAAGTTGATGTCATAGCCGGTTGGGATAAAACGACCGTAGCTACACTGACGGGTATATCCATTCTCAGCGCCGAAATCAGCCTCCATTTGGTTGGTATAGGCAAAACGGGGCGCGACATTCAGGGAGGTAAATAATTGGACGTCATCGCCAGAATCATACCATGTACCGCCATCAAAATAGCTGAAGGTGTTCTTTCCTCCCATACCTCTGTCGGCAGTAGAACAGATAGATAAGTTACGCACCCCTCCGGTGCTTGCTCCTGAAAAGCCGCTGATGACGATGTGATAAGCGCCGCTAACTAAAACGGGCGTAGCAAAATTGGTATATACGAGATAGGTGCCTGTTGTCGTACCGATATTATTGGCTGCTTGGGTGGATGATGCCAAGATAGCGCCAGGGAAGCCGTTTTCATCTCTGGCTAAACTGATAGTCAGTGTGCCGCTGGGCGCGGTTGCTGTGCGATAGTAACGGATACCAACGCCATTAATCAATCCGGAGGCCACTGGCGCAACAAAACGCTCGGCAAAGGCGGTTAAACCAACGGTATTGGTACCGGCGACATAATTGCCGGACGCCCCCCAATTATAGACAACGGCGGTATCTTCTCCCCGATTCATATTCCAATGGGGGTTGTACTCATTGTTCATCGCCTTGATAAAGGCTGTTTTAGTAAGCGAGCCGGTACCGCTCAAAGCATTGGTGACAGCCAATGAGACGTCATGATTACCGGCTGTCGTATAGACGACTTGCGGATGTTGCAACGTGGAGGTAGCAGGCGTTGCGCCGTTCAACGTCCAGTTCCAGGTAACGGGCGGGAAGCCTGCCGTCAGGTCGGTAAAGCGCATCGTACCGTCCACCGGGATGAACGGGTTATAGTTACTCTTTAATACATAACCCGACTGGGCGTCAAAATTGACGTCATTATTAGCAGTATAGGCAAAGTATGGAACGATGTCAAGAGAAGTATTCACGTCGGCGAAGACGCCCGAAGTTGGTCGCCATGCACTGCTATAATAAAGATAGGCTGTATTTTTAGCTAACGCGCCACGTGAGAGCGCCGAGGCAAAACGGAGACCAGACGCATTGGATGTCGGTAGACCGCTCACCCGAATATGGAAAGCTCCTGACACTAAAATAGGCGGCGTGAAAGTGACCGTAGTATAATTCAAACCTGTTACTGTGGTTGCTGTAGGAATGGTATTAATGGCAAGCGTAACATTCGCTCCAATTTGTGTTCCGGGAATGCCGCCATTGTCGGTAAACACCGCTATGGTCAGATTTCCTGTCGCATTAGCCGCTTTTAACGCTTTTAGATCAACAGCCGAGATATATCCGCCTATCGACGGGGCGTCGAAACGTTCGGAGAACATGGATATTCCCAAAGTGTTAGAGCCGAAAACCCCATTTGATCCCGAAGAATAAGCGGTTATGTTTTCACCGTACATGATATTCCAGATACGGGTAGGATCATTGAAGCCAGCCTTGACATATCCGGTAGTTGTCTTCGTTTGAGTTCCTGCCGTATTACTCGTTGTCAATGCGACGTTGTATAATCCGGCAGCGCTGTAAAGGACATTAGGCGGATTTTGCACGGTCGAACCGGCAGGGTTACCTCCTGTGAAATCCCAAGCCCATGTCAACGGGTAGTTCTTCGTCACATCTTTAAATGTAACCGAGTTATTTGGAGCAATGTAAATGCCGAAGTTCTCACGCATCGTATAGCCGCCCGGCGAAGAAGAAGTAAATTCGGGCATAGCTACTTGGTCGACTACCGTCACTGCATTGGTAACAGTCTTTGTATCCGTCCCGACAGTGTTCCTGACAGTCAGGGTGATATCGTAAACGCCGACAGTCATGTATTGAACGATAGGCTCTTGGCCGGAAGCATTGACGGGAGTGGCGCCGTTAAATGTCCAATCCCACAAGACCGGCGTACCGGTAGAAAGGTCTATCGGCTTGAGGAAGTCGCCTACATTGATAGTAGTCGAAGTTGACGGACCGGACAGTCGCACGCCGTCCAACCCGCCCATATCGCCGTCAGCGCCAACGTACTGCCAGGCAAACTTCAAGTTTTGTCCGTTATAAGCCGACAGGTCAAACGAATATTTTGTCCATGACCAGGAACGGGTGATATTGGTAGTGCCTGCTGTCCACAGTTGTGTCCATGTCGTTCCCCCATCAGCCGATACTTTGAAATAGAGGGTAGCATAAGAAAGATAACTGCCGCTATATCCGGCATAAAATTCAATGGAGAAATTATTTTGAATCGGATAGCTGTTGGCTGTTATCAGCCATGTATCGGTACCTATCACATTCCATGGGACGATAGCTGAAGATAAACTGCTAGGAACAATCGAATTAAAATTGTTTGGCACATTCCCAATGGTCCATTTCGGCGCTCCAGTATTATTTGTATATTCTTGAACGGTCCAGTCGGATGAGAAGGGCGATGAATCAAAACCTTCTCTAAAAGTCACCGTTGGAAGATTGAAATCGGCTACCGGTTGTGTTGGTGTCCCTTTAACAGTGACGTTTATGTTTACTGTTTTGGTTTCCTGGGGTCCTGTTCCGCCGTTCACTCTCAGTGTAGTAGTAAAATTACCTTGCGTATTATAAACAATGGCAGGCGGGTTTTTCCCTGAGAAGGTGGCTGGTGTTCCACCTTGGAAATCCCACTCCCACGAAGTGGCGCTCACTGAAATGTTGGTATAGGTTATCGATTCGAGTACGTAAATATTCGTACTGCTTGCCGTGAAATCGGCTACCGGCTGGTTATTGACGGTATAGGTACCGTTCAGTGTTTCTACGCCGGTATTGTCGGGGTCTAAGTAGTCGCGTACCCGTAACGCGGTATTAGCGCCTGTCGCTGTTGCCTGATTGGCATTATCCCAGTGATACCAGAATTTGCCGTAAATATTTCTTCCGGTCAGATTGGTGCAATCGGAGTTGCCTCCAGTTAATGTGCCAACGACCAATTTGTTCTGATTGAACATAGGCGAGCCGGAAGAGCCTCCTTCGGTCACGCCCCATCCGCTTACCGTTTGTGCAAAAGTGATATTCCAATGTGCATTCGTTGCGCCTACCGAGCCGCTACCGTTCCATGTTGTCTGGGTAGCAGGTGTGGTGTAGGTCGAAATCTTCTTGATGTCGCCTGCTGGATGATGGATACCAACGCCGCTCGTTGCCGCGATGTTCCGGCGGTCCCATCCGTTGAAGTAAAGATCCCAGCCTAATGGAATAGTACCGCTTAACCTTAACAATGCGCCGTCGGAGCTTCCGTTGGTGCGGAGTTCAACTAACATTTGCGCGCCGGTGATAGTCCGTGTGCCGGTTGGAAGAGCGGTCGTACATCCCTGACTTTCGTAATGGAAATAATAGACAATCTGGTTCCAGTTAGCGGCGGTTAAGGTAGCTGTTCCGTTCCAAAAACAATGGCTTGCTGTCAGGAAATAAGGTATCAGGTCTTGTCGCGTGTTATTTACAAGCGTACCTGAACATAAAAAAGAAGAAGTGCCAATGGGCGTTATTGAGCGTGCTACACCCTTCTTTTCGTCCTGCCAATTGGCGCCTTCGGGACAGTTGATATTGACCTCGCAGCTTTCGGATTCGCCAACCTTGAGCAAACCACCTATTTTTCGCTCTACTTTCAGGTAATTATACCCGTAGCCGACGCCCGAAATTTTTATCTGCGGTATCTCCGGCTTGATAGAGAAAACATTTTCCCTTAGTAGCGCCGAGGCGGCATTGAAAGGCGCATTGTATTCCAACGTAATCTTGTCGCCTGCTACAAACTCGGTAGCAAAAGCGCCGTCAGTAGGATTGGTCTTGCTCGTATAAGAACCAATCAGATGCGTCTGTTCTTCATTATATATAAACAGTTTGCCCCCTTCAGGGATAACAAACTGATCATAATAAAGCATCAACGCAATCGCATTCGGAGCAGCGATAGTCAACCTCCAGACTTGTTGGCCTGAAGGTAGCGTAGTCCAAACACCCGATTTTTGTGCATCCAATTCAACCGGGATGATAACGGCAGTACGGAGCGGAACATGGTTCGCTTCTGCGATCTTATCATCTGCCAATAACCTGTCCACATTGAACTGGATTGGTACTGAAACTTGAGCGTCGGATGAGCGTAAAACGCTTGCATTAGGGAATGCAAAGCTGGCCGGCGTCCCCCCATAACTGATTTGAGCCATGGCGTTATTCCCTAATAATAAGGCCATCAGCAAAACGAATAGTAGACTAAATCTGCTTTTCATGTCAATAATTATTATAAAATTCTATTTCAATTCAATAAAATACGTTTGATAAACTCGGCAAATGTACGCATAATTTTTGAAATACAATTTTTTATTAAAAAAAATATTTTTTATCATGTCATTTTCTACCGAGCGAAACATCCCCCTGCCTGTCCTGCCTGTCAGCAGACAGGTCGGCAGACACAGTAGCGGGATGCGACAAGATGAAAATTCGATTCCGGTCAGTTGCTCCTTCCTTGTGTCGGACAACGGCAGGGATGCCATTGATGCAAAAGAGGCTGTTTCCGGAATGGTAACAGCCTCTTCACAATTAAAATAAGCAATTATTGAACGATAACTTTCAATGATTTGATGATACCGTCTTTACCTTTCACGACAAACAGGTAGGTGCCTGCGTTGACCGACAGGTCTACTTTGGTCAGTTTGCCTGTTACCTGAACGTTCTTAACGAGCGTTCCCGCTTCGGTATAGATGGTTATCACAACGCCGGCAAGCGCTGCTTCGTCCATGTTGATGTTCACAAAGACAGGAGCTGACTTGGAAGCCGGGTTCGGGTACACAGTGATGGCTTGACTGCCGTTTATAAACTCGGAGCCGGTATTGGGATCGGGTTCTACCGGTTTTTCTATGATGGTCAGTATACAACTGCCTTCCATCACATTATACCAGGCGGTAGCCAAAGTCCGTGCTGTAATGACGACCGTCCCTGCTTTAATAGCAGTTATCTTACCGTCGTAAGTCACCTCAGCAATATTCGGGTCGGAACTCGAATAGACAACCTGAAGTCCAACCGAAGTGTAAGCATCAGCCATTAATACATCTCCCACATAAAGTGTTGGTAATTGTGGGAAATAAACAACCGGATCGATGCGTTCGACTGTCAGCCATCCATTAATATAGGTAATGGTGTAATTCGGGTTCGTGCCGCCGCTTGCTGTTATCGGGTAAATGCCGGGTGCGCTGGATTGCGTTGCTGTGGTCGTCACCGCGAGATTGGCGATGCTTGCCGGCGTATCGGCGCCTTTTAATGCATCAAAAGTAACCGTAAATGTCGGGTTAGGCATTCCATACGGACGGGTGACATCATTCGGACGGATGGTCAGCGGTGCCGGGTCGATGGTATAGGTAGCTCCAAGATAGAGGTTGGTTGCCGCATCGAAGTTGACACCTGTCAATGCGTTTATCGAAATCGTATAAGTACCCGCATTGGTTGGAACAGTAGCAGACCCATTATACAACACAGTGATAGCTCCCAAACCGGAGTAAGCGGCATTAAGCGTTATCGCGCTTATCGGTTGTGGCGCGCCGTTATAGGTTGCATTATAAGTAAGATTGTAATCCAACATAGAGGCCAGGAGTACCGATTTCTGGCTCACCGGTATCTCATAGCCATTTTGTGCATTAAACGTGCTGCCAGCGGTACCTATCCATACTTGGATAACGCCTGTCAGCGCTTGTCCAGAAGTATTAGGCACGACGGAGAACGTATAAATATCTCCAGCCGGCGTTACCGTATAGGTAATCCAAGCCGGATGATTGACATAGAAGTTGAGTCCGGAAGTGCTTGGGATAGCACTTGTAATGGTCAGCGTCAAATCCTCATCTCCACCAACACCGGGGAATACTAAGGAAGTCGGTGAGAGCGTAAATAAATTCTTAATAACATACGTTTGGGAAACGCAGACCTCGTCTGATTCGCAATACTCAGTGTAGAATGAGACGCAATAATTATAGGTTCCGCCGTCCGCCAGCACATCAACATATTGGAGATCGGTTGTCTGGTCGATTAATACACCGTCTCGGTAAATATTGAATTTCGAGTTCGGGATGTATGTAATACTGACGTCATCCAAAAACAAACGATTTTGGTCAGTACAGTTATAATGCCTGAAAGCAATGTAAACTGTTTCGCCTTCATAAGCGCTCAGGTCGATAGTTCTTTTCTGCCATCCGGTAAACGATATTGTTTCCGTAAATAAAGGAACAGGATCAAAATCGGCAAGGGCGGCAGTTTGTGTCGAGATAAACACGCCATAATGCTCATTGGGTTTATTGGCATCGTAAGGCCCTACGTAGAAGGTTAGCTTGCTATTTTCAGGCAATGCGATAGCGGGCGTAATCAGCCAGTTATCCGGCGTGAGAGGAATCGTTTGCAAGGAAGCGGAATAGACAAACCCATATTGGCGTTGTGCGCCAAGTCCTGTGCTATGTATCCATCTATTTCCGTCGCTGTCAGCGTCGATATTTCCCCAAGAAGCGGGGAGACCGGCGCTGAAATCTTCTTTAAATACATCCCTTTCGACGAGGTCGGCAGGTGTAAACTGCCAACTAAGCGTAACGTCGGGACCTGTTATGGATGACGTCAAGTTTTGCGGTTTGGCGTCACATTCGCAGATAAAGGAAATATCTGCGCATTTTGCTTCCGACAGGTTAGCGCCGCTGTTATATTGAGCTGTCACACAGTAATTATAAGTGCCGGTTGCAAACAGGTCGTCTTCGTAGGTAAACACTGTATTGGGAAGGGTAGCAAGGGTAATGCCATCGCGTTTTACCACGAAGGCGTCCGGTGTTGCATAGACAAACGGGTTCACCCATTCGGGATTGGTCGAAACAGGCGTAACGAGTTCAAACACTTCGCCTTTATTCATAGACAGTTCGCCTGTTGATTCGGCAAAATCGGGTAAGTTGGAGAAGCTGTCGTTTGACAGGAAAGCCGGAGGTGCAAGCATATTCGAACATGGTTCGACATAACCCACAATAGCCCAGTTGTAATTGAAAGCGCCTAACTGCGACAGCGTAGTCCATGCGCTATTATAATACATCACATTCCCTTTCCCTTCGACGGCAGGACCCGGATCCATCGAAAAGCGATTAGCTGCGGCGGCTGTGCCGGTCACAACGATGCCTATCCACAGGTCTTCATACACATTAATATCTATTGGCGTTGTCAGTGTGATAGTATGCCAGCCGCCTCCGTTTGCGTGGGTAAATGCTTGATCATAGATTACTCTTTCCGGCTCATCGCCTCTTGCGCCGGCATAAATGCGTAAGGCGTAGGTGGTGTTGGCAGTTGTCACATTTGTATGTGTTGCAAACATCACTCTTGTCAGTTTAGTGCCAAGATATTTGACTAAATCGTCTTTTGTAAATCGGTGGGCCATTATTCCGGATTGGGGATTTAATGCAGAGGCAGACGTGAGCGCGCTATGTGTTATAATTCCTTCTCTAAATGGCCTGTCCCAATTCAGTGTGACCTTATTGATATACAGATTGGCATTGAAGTTGTCTACCGGTTTATAGGGATTAACAGGTAGTTCGGTAGCGGCTGATGCACAGACCGGATCGGATTCGTTAGCGCCATAAACGGCTTTAACGCAATAATCGTAAAAGCCCGGCTGCATGTTGCCGTCAAGGTAGGATAACGTTGTAGTGCTAACATTGTCGATAACAACGCCGTCGCGTGATATCTTATAGCCGGTCAAAGTCGGAGGTGTGCCTGCCTGTACGATGGTTGCCGAGATAGGCCAGGTACGGCTGGCAACGGTTGTCCACGTTGTGCCATTTAAGTACAGGTTGGTTTTTCCGTTAATCACACCGGATGTAAAGTAAGGTTGCGCTAAACTGCCGGATGTTGCCTGTCGGTTTACCCTGACTCCAATCCACAAATCACTGTAAATATCAATGGCAACAGGCGTTGTCAAGGTGATATCCATTAATTGACTAGTTCCGGTTGCGGGAAGGCCGGTTGTAACATTTTGTTGATAAATTAGCGTTCCGGGCGTTATGCCATTACCTCCCTGCCAGAGTTGAATGGTAAAATCACGGGCAGCGGCAAGGAGCGCTACGCTTCCTGTCCAGAACTGTACTTTCGTAATTTCACATCCGCTCATATATTTCATATCGCTGTGGTCGAACCGGATAGCGTGTGTGATAGATGCCGAACTCACGCTGGTGTTAGAGGGTGTTCCTGTAGCCGGTTTGTAGGTTGCAACACCTCCACTATAGGGCGCTTCCCAGGTGACAGTGACATCATCGCCGGTGCCTTTGGCTTTAACGTTTAACGGAGGGTTATAAGCGTTGACAGCTTGAAGCGTTTTCAGTTCGATACAAACACCTTCGGACGAAAAGCCGCTAGCGTACTCAGCCGACACACAATACGAGTAGGTAGTACCGCTTGCTAATCCTGTGTCTTCATAGTTAGTTACGTTGGTTTCGCCAATCTTCACGCCATCGCGGAAAACGTTGTATTTAACAACGGCAGGCGCTACCAATGTGGGGTCTTCTGCTGTAACAGGGTCGATAGTACCTCCCTTGTGTGCAGACAGATTGCCCGAACGTGTCGAGTTATTATCTGAGAAGTATACCTCCTGCTTCGTGCCGTTGCTGCTTAAAATGAAGTCCGGGCTTGGCGGAGAAGGATTGCCCGACCTTATATAGAAGCTCGTAACAAAATTCGTCGGAAAATCAGGATCCGTCGGATCAGCCAAAGCATCCTCAAATAGAGACCATTCACCGTTTTCACGAATCCAGTTGCGACCTGGAAGTAACGGACCCTCATCAAATATCATGGCGCCGGTAGTTGTAACGGCACGGTCGTATAATTCTACCCCGACTAAGTATTCCTTAGAGGCGTCAATGGTATAGGGCGAAGTTAGAGTCAAAGCCTGTAAACCGGAAGTTCTGTTCGTCCAGGCCTGATCTCTTACTAATACAGTGTCTCCTATAGCGTTTCCTCTTATTTCCCATATCTGCGCACGGGCAAAAGGCGCTGCGGTACTGGTATCATAGCGATAGAACCGTATCTGTGTAATCTCAAAACCGTCCATACCTTTCAATTGTTCAGGTCCCCATAAATGACCTGCAAAAAAGGTTGTCGGCTGATCGAAATACACATAAAACGTAGCTCCGCCTGAAAAATTCATCCATCCATCGTTGAATGGTCGCGTCCAACTCAAAAAGGCTTTGTCTAAGGAAGTGTTTCCCCTTAAATCTATCGGCGGGAAGCAGAAAGATGTTGAGCCTGAAGAGACTGTAACCGTTGCTGTGGCTGGCGCCGATTCGGTAAACTCATAAAAAGCGGTTACGCCGTAGGTATAAGTACCGTTGTTAACGCCGATATGCGTATAGGTTGTAGTTGCCTTATTATTAATGGTATATAATAAAATGCCGTCGCGATATACCTTATATCCCTCCACAGCCGGGTGGCTTGGGGCTGTCCATGTCAGTACGACATTGCCACTGTTTTCAACTGCTTGCAGGCTGAGAACCGGGTCGGTGGGACCGTCTAAGAACTTAAACGAGACGGTGTTACCGACTTCGGTTATTTCGGTTAGCGGTTTAGCTATCGGTTGGGTGTTTTGCCATGTAAACATAGTTGGCGTCGTTTTGGAAGTAAACGACCGCTTATTGGTACTCCCAGGAAATGGCGTTCCGCCGGAATTGATACTTCCATAAGAAGAAACAACGGCGTTAGGTATTGCAACGATAGAAGAAGCGACCACCGGATACATCTGTTGCGGGTGTCCGGTGTTGCTGGCTCTGCCGTTCAAGGCGTTTTGATGTACGTGCCAAATTAAAAGTCCATGTCCGGGGACGCTGGTGTCAAATCCCGTCTGTTGACGGTTTTCCAACACATACATTTCGCCGTTATCATTCGCTTTAATGGTGTAAGCGACCGGGTTAAACGCCGAATTAGCCATGTTAGTAACGGCTGTATAGGAAGTCAGGTTAATCGGCGTGACCCATTCATACAGTATTTTCTGAAACATGTTGATATGTGCCGGTTGACGACCGCTGTCATTCCAACTGCCGCCGGCTTGCAGGCACCAATTGCCGGCTCCGGTATAATCGCCTCCGCTACTTGTGCCATCCGTATCATAATAGTCGGGACAGCCGAACACGTGGTTCATT